>JACCDY011412192.1_pt1 | contig 15028 bp, 24 predicted proteins | sample 7446391 | NCBI WGS metagenome assembly JACCDY01 (sample SAMN15323451, study PRJNA562643) | freshwater metagenome | isolation source: river surface water | place: USA:Blue River Watershed | collected 2017-08-18 | reverse complement strand
TATTGTCGTTCAGAGAAGATTGGTAAAGCTGACAAAGTGGCTAAGAAGATAGAAAGACAGATCATAGAAGAAATTGATCTGAAGCAGTTAACTGAAGGAGAAGCTTGCTTAGCGTGTGAGGGCTAATGGACAACAAGATAATTTTATTAGCTGATGTGTATAAGATGCGAGAAGAGAAGCAAAAAGAGCTTGCATTTTATAATGAAAAACTTAAAGAATTAGAATCAAAATTATTCTTTATTAAAAAAGAAATACAAGTAACTACTTTCATAATCGATATGATCGAGCGTGAGAAAGTTCACATGATCGGATACACTGAAACCAATTACACAATAGAGTGATCATATATGAGTATAAAAACATTTTCTCGTGAAAATCAAGATCTTTTTGTTTTATACATTTTAAATAAAAAGAATAATGGTACTTATGTAGAAATAGGAGCTAATCATCCTATAGTAGATAATAATACATACTTACTAGAAAACCAATTTACTTGGAAAGGCATTTCAATTGAAATTGATGTTCCGTTAGTAAACACTTTCAACATCATTAGAACAAATCCTTGCATTTTAGCTGATGCGACAGTTGTAGATTATAATGAATTATTTACTTTCTGCAAAATGCCTAATCATGTAGATTTTCTACAATTAGATATAGATCCTCATGAAAATACGTTCAAGGCACTTAATAAAATAGATTTTTCTAAATATGAATTCTCTATCATCACATATGAACATGATTATTATAGAGGTGGAGAAAAAGAAAGAGAAGAATCGAGAAAAATCTTAGATAACTACGGCTATACTAGAATCATGAGCGATGTTATGCATAATGAATTAGTTTTTGAAGATTGGTATATAAATGAAAAATATATGCCTAACGATAATTGGAAAAATTTTATCGGCGAAAAAATAAACATGAATACAGAAAACTTATCACAAAAACATAAAGACATATTCAACCAATTATGAAAAAAACAGAACTAAAGCTTACAGACGAACGCAACTACTTTAAACCTTTCACGTACCCATGGGCGTATGATTCATGGCTCAAGCATGAACAGTCACATTGGATTCATCTAGAAGTTCCGATGATAGATGATGTAAAAGACTGGAAGAAGAGGCTTACGAATGAAGAAAAGAAATTTCTTACAAATATTTTCAGATTTTTTACGCAGGGAGATATTGACGTTGCTGGCGGCTACGTTAATAATTACCTTCCTTATTTTCCTCAACCTGAAGTGAGGATGATGTTGTGTGGGTTTGCCGCGCGCGAAGCTCTTCACATTGCTGCATACTCTCATCTTATTGAAACACTCGGCATGCCAGAAGAGACTTACAATCAATTCATGCAGTACGAAGAGATGCGTGCTAAGCATGATTTCTTTACTAAGCTTGCTGGACAAAATGCAAATACTATTGCACAACAGATCGCTGCTTTTTCTGCCTTTACTGAAGGCATGCAGTTATTCTCCTCATTCATCATGCTACTAAACTTTCCTCGTCATGGTAAGATGAAGGGTATGGGGCAGATTATTACTTGGTCAATCGTTGATGAAACTATTCATGCTGAATCAATGATTAAACTGTTTAGAACTTTTGTGGAAGAAAATCGAGACATTTGGAATGATCAACTTAAGTCAGAGATTTACACGATTGCAGAAAAGATGGTCGAGTTGGAAGATAAATTCATCGATCTTGCATTCTCTATGGGCGACATGGAAAACTTATCAAGTGCTGATGTTAAGCACTATATTAGGTATATTGCTGATAGGCGTCTCATTAGTCTTGGGCTTAAAGGAATTAATAAGGTCAAGAAAAACCCATTGCCGTGGGTAGAGACAATGATCAATGCACCTATTCATACAAATTTCTTTGAGAATAGAGCCACAGACTATGCAAAAGGCGCCTTGTCTGGAACATGGGAAGACGTATGGGCGACGTAGTTACCTACTTAATAACTGAATATAACTACTATATTCTGTGTGCTTTGTTTATTGCTTTTTCATACGTTTTGAACAGATTAAAATAAAATAAATAACAACATCTATTGGAGGTGTTGTTATGTGGTTGTATGAAGAAAAAGAATTTGATCATGAATTATCTCAAGAATACTATGGGTTCGTTTACTTGATAGTAAATCTAGAAACTAGTAAACGATACATTGGTCGCAAATATTTCACCAAAGCTTCATCTAAACAAGTCAAAGGCAAAAAGAAACGTTGCCGTAAAGAATCTGATTGGAAAGACTACTGGGGTTCTTCTCAACGTCTTTTACTAGATATAGAATCTTTAGGGAAAGATAAGTTTGAAAGATCCATATTAAGATTATGTAAAACAAGAGGCGAATGTAACTACTGGGAAGCTAAACTTCAGTTTTTAAATAATGTATTAGAAACTGATGATTTTTACAATGATAATATTATGATGAAGTTTACAAGAAAAAATATTGGAATCTAGATGGCTAAGTGGTTTAAAACAACCAAAAGAAATGGAACCACATATACTACTTATTTAGATGGAAGCAAACCTACAACTTGGTCACAATCGTATACAGACGGATCTACACGTAGGACTTATACACATCGTGGCGGAAAAACTACTTTAACTGTTACTTCAAAACAAGGCGGTTATCGTAAAATTGAAAAAAAGCTTTTGAATAAGAAACAAAAGCCTATAAAATATAAACCGCCTAAGAAAATACGAGTTAAATGGAATAAGTCTTTACGGTATCGCAAACGAAGAACATCAACAAAAACGCAATCAATCTCCATTAAGGCATTAATGTATTTGTTATTGCTATGTTTCTTACCGATGGTATTAGAAATCTTGTTTTAAAGGGAAATTTAAAATGTTATTGCATAACAAATATACAATTATAACTGAATGTAAATATGGTCCAATGGCTTTTTACAAAACAGACGATCCAATAGGAACATGTTTATATTACTACGGTGAATGGGCCGAACAAGAATTTGAAATCATAGATAAGTTAGTAAACACTGAATCAAGTTGCATTGATCTAGGTGCTAACATAGGAACACATACAGTGTGGCTATCTAAAAAATGTTTCAAAGGATATATCTTTAGCATAGAGCCTCAATTTTATATATTTCAACTATTGAATACAAATATCGTATTAAACGATGCTACAAATTGTATACCTATAAATTCGTTTGTCATGAATTATAGCGGTGTCAAATCAATGGCCGCATTGATTGCTTATCCTGAACCTAATGTTAAAGTAAATTATGGTGAATTTAATATCAGAGCACATCAAAACGATAATGGTATAAAAACAAATGTAATGAAGTTAGACGATCTAGATATTCGTGATAAACGCATTGACTTCATAAAAATGGATTGTGAAGGAAGCGAAAAAGAAGTTCTTTTATCAGGGCAGCATCTTATAACGAAAAACAAACCACACATGTATCTTGAATTCAATGGTAAGAACGGAAATGATGAAGTGCTATACGCGCTGAATGATCTAGGATACAATTGTTATTGGCACGTATACACCAAATACAATAAGAATAATCATAAAAGCAATAACATAAATGTTTACTTAGCTTTAGACAAACAAGATACAAAACCATCTATTGAACTCGTTGATAAATTCTTTGAAGGAAATATAGTATGTGTTCATAAAGACAACAATATAAGATTTGAACACAAAGTTCTTCCTGGAGATAACATGATAAAATATCTGTTAAAGCATAAGATGATAGATGAATAAACTGGTTTACATATTTTTCTACATATAGTATTATTCTACCATCAACTGCCCATAGCTCAGTCGGATAGAGCAACAGCCTTCTAAGCTGTTGGTCGGGGGTTCGAGTCCCTCTGGGCAGGCCAAATGTATGCGGCTGTGGCGGAACGGTTTACGCACAAGACTTAAAATCTTGCGGTCTTTGACCATGTGGGTTCGAATCCCACCAGCCGTACCAAATTTAATGAATAACGCTCCAGTAGCTCAGGGGTGAGAGCAGACGGCTTATATCCGTCCGGTCGGTGGTTCAATTCCATCCTGGAGCACCAAATGTAATAGGGCCTTTAGCTCAATTGGTTAGAGCAGGTGACTCATAATCACTTGGTTGGGGGTTCAAGTCCCTCAGGGCCCACCAATTTAGGGATATGGTGTAATGGCAGCACAGCAGACTTTGACTCTGTTAGTTGAGGTTCGAGTCCTTATATCCCTGCCATGAATAATGGACCGTTAGCTCAGTTGGTAGAGCAGTGGACTTTTAATCCATTGGTCATAGGTTCGACCCCTATACGGTCCACCAATTTTTTATATATAGTAATGTGATATGAAAATTAATATTGGTCCTTACAGAAAAAATAGAAAGATTGATGTTCGCATTGATCCTCATGATACGTGGAATATGAATTCCACTCTAGCCTATATTATTCTTCCTATGCTCAAGCAGCTAAAAGAATCTAAACGCGGCTCTCCTCTCATGCCTGCACATACACAAACTTCGAAAAATTCCACACAATTTTGTTTCGACTTCTACGAAGAAGGAGATGATTATGCCTGGGAAGCGGGGCATAAGCAATGGGAAGAAATAATAGACAAAATGATCTGGGCATTTGAACAGGTCAATATTGATTGGGAAAAACAGTATGAATCAGGTGAAACAGATTTCACTTGGGAAAAAATTGCAAACACTGATTTTAGCACATTAAAACACGGTTCAAATCACACTTACATTTATGATTTTGAAGGTGCTAGAAAACATCGTGACCGAATGCAAGAAGGCTTCGATTTATTTGGTGAATATTATAACAGTTTGTGGGATTAAACATGAAAAAATTTATTATTAAAGATCCTGTTGGCGTTCTTGTTGTCGAAGGCGAATGTGATGTTGAGATAAGTGTTCCTTCTCATTCAAATTTAGATCATATCCTAGAATCATTTACTCTCTTTCTTAAAGCATCGGGGTATGCTGTTGATGGACAATATTTACAACTACTTTACTACGATGATTTAAAATGAAAACTGTTTTTATATTTGATGTTGATGGAACTCTAGCGAATCCGCATGAAGCTATAGACTCTAAATTCATGCATTGGATGGAAAATTGGGTTCAAAAGAAAGACGTGTATCTCTGCACCAATAATACGTACACCAATATAGTTCCAAGGCTTGGAAGAAAGTTGGTGACTGGGTGTAAAGCCGTCTTTACTTCTGGTGGAAATTCTATTTGGATGAATGAAAAAGAAGCTAAGACGAGCGAATGGAGACCATCTTCCGAACTAGTAACGATGCTAACTGAGATAGTAAAGCAGTCTCAATTTAAGATAAGATCCGGTGCAAACATTGAATATAGAACTGGTTTGATTAGCTTCTCCATCTTAGGTAAGAATGCTTCTAAAGAAGAACGCCAACGATATATTGAATGGGATAAGACGAATAAAGAACGTCGTAAAGTTGTGCAGCAGATAAAGGAGCACTTTCCTAACTTAAACGCATTTGTTACAGGGGACACCAGCATAGACATATGTGAAAAAGGACATGATAAATCTCAAGTGTTGAAATATTTTAATAACGGAGAACATGTAACATTTGTAGGAAATGAAACTCACGCGCTTGGAAATGACCGTCCATTGACAGAAGCTATGTACAATAATAATAACATAAGATATACTATACACTCAGTAAAGAATTGGCAAGAAACATACGATTTTCTGAGGAAGATAGCATGATGATTTTTACTTACCCTAACTACAAGTCAAAGAAATCTAAGATGACTAAAACTGATAGGGAACAGTTAAATGAATACAATGATTGGCGTACTAAAAATAAGCTACCACGTGTTTCTTCACTGAAAGCTGAAACCTATACACGTAAATTTAAAGAGTACAAACCTAAGGCTTTAGAACATCGTACTACTGAACATATCAAATCAGTAGAATCAAACGGAATAGCTGTGTGTGGTCGTAGTTCTATTATGGATCCAATCAACCTTAATCGTGAACCGGAACACGTTCGCGAAGCTATTCTTGCTAAGAGCAAGAGGATTGCTCAAATGTATAACAAAGGCGGATATCAGTACATTACTGACGACATTGACGTAAAAACTATTGGAACACGCAATCGTCGAATGTAGTGTACTTATTTTACACTATAAATTACTATTATAGTGTACTTGAAGGGTGCTAGTGACCAACACTAGATTTTTATTGTTTGGAGATTATGTTTATGACTAAGACTGAAAAGCTTCTCAACGCGTTTGAGAACGGTGCTCGTTTGACCAGCCGTCAGATTACTGCACGCTTTGGACTAAAGAATCCAACGGCAGCTATCACTGCTCTTCGCCAGGAAGGTTATTCCATCTATTTCAATCGCCGCAAGGCTAAGGAATCTTTTTTCAAGATGGGTGCACCTACTCGTAACGTAGTAGCAGCAGGTTATCGAGCTCTAGCAAATCACGTCTAAAGTGATAGAAGAGGGGCTTCGGCCCCTCTTCTCTTTAAAGGAATAGATCTATGCCAATTGCAACAGACGAAGTATCTAAAAACGCAATGGGTGGCACTGAGCGTATGAAGTTTACGCTTGGCCAAAAGCTTGACCCAGAAATTCTAGATAAGTTTCAAATCATTTGTTCTCGTGTTAGAGACATTGATTCGTCACTTATTCCAATTTACTGGCTTCATGATTTGCCGGGTGATCCAGAATCTGAACACCTCCAAGCTGGAGGGTATACTAAGTTTGAAAAACTTGTGTTCGTATCAAATTGGCAAATGCAAAATTACATCAATCATTATAAAATCCCGTGGTATAAATGTTTAGTTATTCAGAATGCAATAGAACCTATTCCATCTGTTGAGAAATCATATGATAAGATTAAACTAATTTATCATACAACTCCTCACCGTGGGCTTCAACTTCTAGTTCCAGCATTTATTAAGTTAGCTGAGAAATATGATAACATTGAACTAGATGTATTTTCTAGTTTTAAGATTTATGGTTGGGAGCAACGAGACGAACCATACAAGGCGCTTTTTGATCTTTGTAAAGAACATCCTAAAATCAATTATCATGGCTATCAGCCGAATGATGTTGTAAGAAAAGCTTTACAAGAAGCACATATATTTGCATATCCTTCAATGTGGCTTGAGACGTCATGTATCGCATTGCTAGAAGCAATGAGTGCAAAGTGTCTTTGTGTTCATTCTAATTATGGTGCATTATACGAAACTGGTGCTAACCTAACGTGGATGTATCAGTATCAAGAAGACCCGAGGGATCACATCGTGTCATTCTATAATGAGCTTGATAGGGCAATTACAAATATTAAAAACGATCATCTTATTCAATCTTTAGAAACTAATAAATTATTTGTAGATGCAATGTATAATTGGGATCGTAGAGTAACTGAATGGTCTACACTGTTAACATCAATTCTTAGAAAAAAGAAGATGCTCTAATGAGAAACGATGATAAGATCATAGCTGAAAAGATGATAGGTTTAGAACCTATCGCTAAGCAAGAAATTTCATCCAAAACGGATGGTATCTTGATCAAGTGTCTTAATTGGTATTCTTACATGTCTGATGAAAAAGATACAGACAGATGGATTACTGATTACATGAAGAAAACTGGATACGATAAGAAGACAATTGCACACGCTATTTCTTCTCCATACAATTCTCAAAAGAAGACAGCGTCTGCTCTTTGCAGAATGTCTAGTAATGGGACTATATTTACAGGCGAACTGACTAATATCGTTTCAGATAAACTTAATCGTGTATTGAAGAACAATACGTACGTAGAATCAGAACCCGTTCCGACTGAAAATGTGGTATCTATTCAAGATAGGATACGCTCTATTGCTGAACGTCATATGACATTCCTTGACGAAATTATTGAAGTTTGGTATAAAGATCAAAAGAGTAAGATAGAATTTTCTTTATATGATTACATTCAAAAAGAACAGTTAAATTCTCAAGTCTGTAATCACATTAAAGCTATGATTAAGAGAAGCTATCTTGATGAATTTGAAGAAATGCTAGAAGGCAAAGACGAATGTTTAAATGAAGGATATGCCTTTCTTTCTAAAACACGAAAGAAGCAAATCCACTTAGCTTTGACTGGCTGTGTTTCTGATATTGAAAGATATGTTGGCAATGCAAAATCATCTAAACCCAGGCAACCAAAAAAGAAGAAACCAGTATCTGTAGAAAAACAGATAAATAGCTTAAAGTATCAAAAAGAATTTAGTAAACTGAAGATCAAATCTATAGATCCTCAGATGATTGTTGGAGCCCAACAACTTTGGATCTTCAACACAAAAACAAATCAGCTTACAATGTTTAATGCCTTAGGCCCATCTGGGTTTAGTATCAAGGGCACGACGATACAAAATTATGATCCAGATCTTTCGGTTAAAAAGAAACTGCGTAAACCAGATGAAACACTTCAAAAGGTTCTAGATGGAGGAAAGATAGTACTTAAAAGGTTAATGTCCGAGTTAAAAACAAAACCAATTGAAGTCAATGGTCGACTTAATGATGACACTATAATTCTAAAAGCAATTAGATAGGAGCTTTCATGGCAAGACCAAAGAAGGAAAAACACAAAGATAACATTGTCGTCTTTCCAAGAGTAAAACATGATGTTCCTCCCCAAACGGTTGAAGAGCTCAAACGTAAGATTACTTTGTCAAGAATGGAAATCGCCGACGTCTTAGCGGAAGAGATGACTAAAGAAAATATAAGAATTATGATAGACAATGGTTATCATATAAATCATACTAAAGACATTGCTTTCTTGATGACTACGATTAAATCAATTTTATTGAGATACGACCAAATTGAATATCCTATTCAAACTATAATTGATGAGCAATTAACTTTCCTTAAAGAAGAAGAACTTTACATCGAAGAAGAATAAACACTGGAGATTATGATGATTATCCTTGATTTGAATCAAGTCATGATTGCGAATATAATGGCACTATACGGCAAGCATCTAGGCAAGACTCCTATCGAGCTTGACTTGTTTCGCTCAACTACATTGAACACGATTAGATCTTTATATAAGAAATTTACACCAGAGTATGGCGAACTTATCATCGCCACAGATGGAAAGAGAAGCTGGCGTAAAGAGATCTTCCCACACTACAAAGCTAATCGCAAGAAGAGTCGTGAAAAGTCTGATATTGACTGGGGTCTCATTTTCAATAACTTGAACACCGTTCGTGAAGAACTTAAAGAAGTATTCCCTTATCGAGTTATTCACATAGATCATGCAGAAGCTGACGACATCATAGGCACACTTGTAACTGAATTCTCAAACCGCATCCTTCCTAAAAAAGAAAATATCTTGATCTTATCTGGAGATAAAGATTTTATTCAGCTTCAATCTTATAATAGTTCTGTTTCTGTTAAACAATTCGATCCTATAAATAAGAAATATATCATAAATTCAGATCCAAGAATGTTCATGAAAGAACATATTATGAAGGGAGATGTAGGTGATGGCATACCTAATTTTCTTTCTCCGGATAATAGTTTCGTAGATAGTATAAGACAACGTCCAGTTACAAAAAAGAATCTATCCGAATGGCTGCAAAAGAAACCAGAAGAATTTTGCGATGAAGAAATGCTTCGTAACTATAAAAGAAACGAAGTATTAATTGATTTGTCAATGACGACACAATTAATTAAAAACAAAATAATTCATGAGTTTGAAACACAATCCGGTAAAGATAAATCAAAAATATTTAACTATTTTATTAAAAATAAGTTAAAAGTATTGATGGAATCTATTAATGATTTTTGAGGCACAGTTTGTATGAACAAATGTTTGTATAATGTTCTGAAAGAAATTTCAGAACTTTCTTCCAACAAAGAGAAAGCATTAGCTCTCTCTTCTAATAGATATGCTGACGCAATTAAAACTATTTTTAAGTATATCTATGATCCACAAATTAAATGGCTTCTACCAGAAGGCGATCCACCTTACAAGCCATGTGAATTCTTAGATATTGAAGGACGTTTCTTAGCAGAACTAAGAAAACTATACCTCTTCGTTGAAGGAGGTAATCCCAATTTAACAAATCTAAGAAGAGAAACTTTGTTTATTCAGATGTTAGAATCGATTGATCCTAATGATGCTAAACTTCTATTAGCAATGAAAGATAAGAAGAGCGCGTTTAGTGGAATAAACAAAACTGTAATTCGTCAAGCGTTTCCTGATTTGAATATCTAACGAGGAGAACATGAGTAAGTCATATAAAGAACAACGTCAGAATGTAGAACAAGATTTCATCGATCGTAAGCCTAAACACTCTTATAAAACAAATAAAAATCGCAAAGAGAAATTTATTCATAACGCACTACGATCTAAAAATCTTTTAGATTTGATCAAATATTCTGAGGAAGAATAGTATGCCAACTTATTCATTTCAAAACAAAGAAACACAGGAGGTATTCGACACATTTTTTAAAACAATAGCATTAAAAGATGAATACCTTGAGCAGAATCCAACCATTCAACAAATACATACCAGTTCTATCGGAGTGGTAGATCCGATAAGAATAGGATTAAGGAAACCGGACGATGCTTTTAGAGACAAACTCAAAGATATTAAACGGGCACATCGACGAAGCACAATTAATACGTTTTGAGAAAAAATTAAACAAAAAAAGAAATAAACAACAAAGATATGAGGAGATTAACAAAAATCACCTTAACTTAAAAAAGATAAATCCACTTACTGAAAATCAAAGATTAGCATTTAAATCATGGAATTCTGGTTTAAATCTAATGCTGCATGGATTAGCAGGAACTGGAAAATCTTATGTATCGTTATACTTAGCGCTTAAAGAAATATTAAGTAATGAAAGTCAATACAAAAATATTGTCATCGTTAGAAGCGCAGTTCCTACTAGGGATATTGGTTTCCTTCCTGGGTCTGTAAAAGACAAAACTAAAATATATGAGCTTCCATACCAAACTATCTGCACTGATTTGTTTGGGCGAGGAGACGCATATGAATTATTAAAGACTAAACGAGTGTTGGACTTTATGACCACATCGTTTATTCGCGGCAACACTTTCTATGATACTATCATCATAGCTGATGAAGTCAACAACATGAATTTTCATGAGCTAGATTCAATCATAACGAGACTAGGTGAAAATTGTAGATTAATGATGTGCGGCGATTATCGTCAATCTGATTTAAATCGTTATGAGAAAAATGATCTTCTTTCATTTATAAGAATACTTGATGATATGAAAGGTTTTTCTCATGTTGAATTTCAAATTGAAGACATCGTTCGCTCTGGTATAGTGAAGGAATATATAATTGCAAAACATAAGCACGGGATTACGTAACAAAATTTTCCAGCGAGAGGAAATGGAATTCCTTGAGCTGGAGTCCGTAATGGAAGATAATAAACGATTCTATATGACTCCTACTGGGGAAAAATACCCATCGGTTACAACTGTTCTTGGGAGTGCCTCAGATAAAAGATGGTTGTATGAATGGAGAAAAAAGGTAGGAGAAGAAAGAGCAAATAAGATATCCAACCACGCTGCTACTCGAGGAACACGCCTCCACAGTATGTGTGAAAAGTACATGCTCAATGATGAAAATTTTGCTGAGAAGCAAATGCCATTGACTATTGAGATGTTCAAATCCATACAAAAATATATAGATATGGTCGAATTAGTCTATGGGAATGAAATACCTTTATATTCTCATGAATTGAAGACTGCAGGCAGAACAGATCTTTTTTGTAAAGTTGGCGGCAAGAATGTGATTCTTGATTTCAAGACATCAAGTCGCCAAAAAGATGAAGAAGATATTGAGAGCTACTTTCTTCAAGCTACAACTTATGGGTTGATGATTGAAGAACTAAAGCAAATAGAAGTTCCTAAGATAATAGTATTGATAGCGGTTGAAGGTGATAAGCCTCAATTTTTTATTAAATCCACATCACATTATAAAGAAAAAGTAAGAAAGATATTTAAAAACTATCGAGGGTAGTTACTCATGAACATTAAAATATATAAGTGTTCAGATGAGGAATTAAGAGATGAAATACGAGATTTATCTTCTCGTGCCCTTGAATATATGTTTAAAAAAAGAAAAAAATTACTTAAAAATGTTTGCGTTACAATTAAACTTGATCATGAAGAGACGGTAAAAGAAAACGCGCATGGACTATGTGTCTGGACAGACCACATATATAGACCAAAGAAATTCAGTATCATATTGAGCGATAAACTAAATAAGAAACTGTTTAGAAAAACTTTGCTTCATGAATTGGTTCACGTGAAACAATATATAATGAATGAGTTGAAAGATTGCTACAGTGGCCAGATTAAATGGAAGAAAAAGATTTATGAAGATACTGAAGATTATTATGAATACATCAATACGCCTTGGGAAAAACAAGCGTATAATATAAGTGAGAAATTGTATCAAAAATTGTGTACATAAATATAGTACTATTATAATATAGATAAATGCTGGTGTAGCTCAGTCGGTAGAGCTATTGATTTGTAATCAATAGGTCGGGGGTTCGATTCCCTCCGCCAGCACCACTATTATTAAATATGGAAATACATCATGTCATTTTTGGTAGCAAACTTACCTCCTATTGAATGTTATATTAGAAAAGAATTTCTATATGATTTTGAAAGAGATGAATCAAATCCATATGGAGTTAAAGGAGCCGGTGAGTTTGAACCTTGTGTATGGATCACTGCTAAATCCTTAAAAGGAAGAGCTTGGTATATTGAAAGCTTAATTACCCATTACGGTGGGCTATATGATAAACTTCCACTACATGCATATGTTTGGAAAACTGATGTGGACATTACCCAACTAAAAGAATTAGATATGCTTCAGTTGTGGGATTGTTTTGGTTATGAGTTTGCTATCGTAGAAAAAAACAATCTAAGAGGTCTTAAAGTCAAATATAAAGACAAATTGGGCGAATGGAATTTTGGTAACTATATGTTTACAATTGATAATGTAGTTAGTGATGCGAATATTCTAGATACGACTTTTACTCAAATTCCATCTGAACATAAAAGTTTTAATTTTATTAAACTTGATAATGGCCAATTTGCCGCTCAACCCAATAATCGTATCATCTGGTTTGAACCGAGTCATACTCCTTCTAAGTTGAAAAAGCCTGACTTCAAAGTCAGTACAACTGTTTGGTCTGTAGAAGACAAACCAAAGTGGAGAGTTGGAGATTCGGATGACTATTTTTATGAAATAAAAGAGGAAGATGATACATTACTCCCTTAAATAAGGAGAATCTAATGTTAATAAGAAAAATCATTTTAGGCATAATTTTTTTATTGCCTATCACTGCCCATAACGAAACGTTAACGCCTACGCAGCTCGTTAGCTTGTTATCAAAGCAAGAAAGCTTGATATCAAAACAAGAATTGGTTGGCTATAAGCCATATAAGAAAGTTCTTGATGAAAAGCAACTAAAGTGCTTAACTGACAATGTATATTTTGAAGCCGGCAATGAAGAGTCGGAAGGAAAAATAGCAGTAGCTTTGGTCACTTTAAACAGATTAAATCATGACCATTTTCCTAATTCTATATGTGAGATAGTATACCAGAGAACCAGATGGAAGTGCCAATTTACATGGGTGTGTTCAAAGAACAGGCAAGTAAAGTATTGGTCAAATTATTTTCAAAGCAAGAAGATAGCTGAGTACGTCATGATGAATTATGACATTATCGATGATAACACAAATGGTGCTATTTTCTTTCATCAGAAAAAGATCCCTTATCCTTTTATACGTATAAAAGTCAAACGAACCGCATTAATAGGAAAGCATATATTTTACAAACTATGAAAAAAATAAAAATCAACTCAGTTAAAAATGTTCAAGACTTCATTAGAGAAATAGACACACTTGCCAGTGAACACCGATTAGATTATATAGATGCGGTGGTTTACTATTGTGAAAAAAATAATATTGAAATTGAAACAGCTGCTTCTTTGGTAAAAAGCTCTAGTAAGATTAAAGCAAAAATACAATTAGCTGCTGAAGAAAAAAACTACATGGCAAAAAGCGCTAAACTTCCTCTATGATAATGGAACCGTTTGAAGCATATAAGAAATACTTAGCATTGAAACAACATTTTACGCGTGATAGCTACGATTACCACAAGTACAATGGAAAAGTTAATGCTAAGAACACCTCGTTTGAAGTACGAAAAGATAAGTACATGTTCTATAAACTTTCTAAAAAGAAAGATGTAGAGGGCTTCTTAATCGCCAACATGGTATATGACGATAAGGCTTGGATAGGAGATCTCTTGTCTTCTGAATCCGAAAGGGTTTATATCGAATGGCTTAAGCGTCAAGAATCATTGTCTTATGTATTTCAAAATGATTTGTCTAAACTAGACGATGACATGAATGTTAACTTTAAAATCAATGATGGAGAATACCCTTATGCTTTAGTTTTGTATATGAGAAAAGAGATATGTATAGAAACGCTTGTTATTATTGATAGCATCACAAAAATATTTAAACATTGGAATAAATCAATAGTTGATCCTGTTCTTTGGCCTGACATTTATAGGAAGTGTTTAAAGTATGAAGCGTTTCTTAAGTTTGACAAAAAAACATATGCTAATCTGCTTAAAGACAGATTTTCTATGTAATTATTATTCTATGTGTGGTAGAATAAATAAGTCTGTGATATTCACTCTTGAATGGATATTTAATGAACAGAGAATATCTACATATAAGAAAATATACACATACGCTGTAATACACTGTAATACGAGGTAAATACAAATGACAACATCTTTTGCACAACTTAAAAATAATCGTCAGTCACAGTTCGAGAAGCTCGCTAGCGAGATCAATAAGCAAGGTGCTTATGAATCTAAAGACGATAATCGCTTTTGGAAGCCCGAGACTGACAAGGCTGGTAATGGATACGCAGTGATTCGTTTCCTGCCCGCGGCTGCAGGTGAGGACACTCCTTTTGTTCGTATCTGGGATCATGGATTTCAGGG
>JACCDY010227163.1_pt1 | contig 15028 bp, 15 predicted proteins | sample 7446391 | NCBI WGS metagenome assembly JACCDY01 (sample SAMN15323451, study PRJNA562643) | freshwater metagenome | isolation source: river surface water | place: USA:Blue River Watershed | collected 2017-08-18 | reverse complement strand
CCAGTCCTTGAACTATTCTCGACAACTGGATCATCGCACAAGTATGTGCTGAAGCCAACATGCTTCTCTCCGTGCAAGCCTCTCTCCGAAGAAGCCATCGTGCTCATTTGCAGCCAAGCCGCGCAGTTTGTCAAACCTGAACTTCTCCTGCTGGCGCCTCCAATGTTATTCGAAAGTGGTATCAAGATTGAATTGCCTTCACCTCTGCCCCCGATCCTGTGTATTCCAGTCAAATACTTTGAAGACGGGCAGCTGCGTTGGACCTTGATCGCGATTACTACCAAGAACAAGATCTCTACAATCTTCGAGTTCTCAACATCCGGCCATCTCAGCTCTCTCGGCTTCGCATTCGGGTCTGCGATGTTATCGTCCAAAATCGCGCTTCAAGGAGGAAACACCAGACCGGTCGAGCGAACCGAAGACTCCGCCCTCTCCACCGTATCGTCATTTATTGCGGTTGTCAAGGCGGCGACCTGCGATCCGGAGAACATATCAGGGTTTATCTCCAAAACAAAGATCGCGATCTCAGACCGAGCCAATATCCAGAGATGTATTCAAGCGATCATGGGAGACATCATTCTTGGAGATAACCTATGCTGGGGGCAACGCGGCAACATCATTCATCCGTGCAAGATCATTACAGAAGAGCTGGCGAAACTTGTTCTGACTGATCCGTCCCTCCATCGCGACACTATCGCGATTATGTGGTTTGGCGAGAACAGCGCGATCGAGTGGGTAAAGCGCGATGGACTTGATCCACTGAATAGGATGGACCTCCACGAAGCACTCCGTAAGCAACCGCTCACATCCGATGAGATGAAAGCTATCACGAGAGCGTTTGAGATAGCCACTGGCGCTGCTACTATCTAACAAATTCTTGCTTAGATAGATCTGATCTTTATAATATACGATGAACACATTTATAGTTCTTCCATCGCAGTTGTGTAAGTATCCAAAATCATTTTGGAAGCAATGGGATCAAGTTATTGTCGTTGAGGATAAATATTATATCAATCGGAAGCAACATCCGCTAAAGCTATGGATGCATAGAGCGAGTATGATGGAATACTTCGATGCTATTCCAGTCAAAAACAAAAAATACATTGAACATACTTCGGCATACAAGCCGCCCGCGCAATTTACGATTTGTTATCCAAATGATAAGCCAATGGTGAAGAAGTATGGACGAGGGACATTTATTGATCCACCTAACTTCATTCTAAAGGTATCGGAGCTGAAAGAAATGGATACTCCGATTCAGGCGGCGTTCTATAAACGAATGCGCCTGAAGCTGGGAATACTGGTGCAGAATGGTAAGCCCAAAGGCGGGAAGTGGTCATACGATTCCGATAATCGACTGAGATATCCAACTGGGTTCAAAGAAAAGAATACGCTTGATAATGGGTTCGCGAACAAATATATAACAAAAGCAAAAGCCATCGTATCGATATCAGACATTGAACTTCGCATCAATCATTTACCATGGCCCACGAATCGAAGTAGCGCGCTTAAGCAACTTCGCGCGTTTGTAAAACATAAGTTAAATGAGTTTGGGCCATATCAAGACGCCATTAGATCCGATGTGATAGTAGGATACCATTCATGTATGTCGGCCGCGATGAATATTGGCCTTATCACGCCAGATGACTTCATAGGAGAAGTCATGAAGGTTAAGGCGCGAATAGAATCGGTAGAAGCTTTGATCCGGCAGATCATTGGTTGGAGAGAATATATTAGAATGCGATACGTGCTTTACGGGCTGCAGCCATGGTCATATCTTTCAAAGATGAATCAACATTTAGGCAAGGCGTGGTATAGAGGAACCACTGGCATAGAAGCATTAGATTGGTCCATCAATAGAGTATTGACGTATGCATATACTCCCCACATTGAACGATTGATGCTTTTATTGAATTACGCGATGCTACTCAGACTCCGATACGAAGATGTTCGCCAGTGGTTCATTAATTGTTTCATAGATGCTATAGGCGAGTGGCCGATGCTAAACATTGAAATGGGGGTCAGTAGCTTCTCGCAACATAAATTCATGACTCGGGCGTATATCAATTCGGGTAGTTATCTCGTGAAACAGGGCCTATCAATATCTAAAACGGACATGGAGCTGATGAAACAACTATATGTTAGTTTCATCAAGGATAATAAAACACTCGCCAAACGGGATTATAGGCTGGCTGCTCAGGTCAAGAAATTGAGCGTAAAATAGCAAGGGTAGCTCCTTATAATATATAATCAACATCCAGAAAGCATCTAGGCGTCTCATTCTTGCATTTACAAAGATGGCCGGCGTGGTAATGAAGAACTTCATTGACATGCCAATCAATACTTCTGGGACTACCATGATCCGCCATGCCATTCAGAAGCAAATCAAACTTATCGATCATTTGGCTGCACTGGACCGCATGCTTCATAAAAAAGCGGATGTCGGATTCAAACTGATCCAGCTTGCTAATAAGAAGGAGTTGGATATCGAAGGTGTATTGCAACTTCGCGAACTGCTTCAAACCATTGATATTCAATCGAAGATCGTAGATCACAAGCTGATGCGAGTGTATTTGAAAATGCGCAAGGCTACTTTCATCTTCAAATCGATACTCTCCAGAACGAAGTTGCCTCCGACAAATGCGTCGCACGCGCGCCTACGCAAGCATGCTCCAGAATTGCTCGAAATGATTCATCGGGCCACCGCAAAGATCAAGATTGAGGCAACACTTCGCAACTTCACCAGAATCAAAATCAAAACTATGATTCAACGCGCTCCTCGCAAGATTGCCTTTCGTGTGAAGAAGGACGCTAACGGGAACATAATTGTTTGATGGACATTCATGGCGTTATTCGTGTCATTTGAGTTTGCGCACGATCATTCGTTTGTGCGCGATCATTCGTTTGTGTGTATAGCTTTTCTTTTTTTATAAAATTGATCGATTACAGATCTAATATATCGATCGCGATCAAAACAACTCTCAGACGCATTCAAGATGGTCGCATTCGTTCTACCCGTCTCCGTCTATCAGAATGAAGAATACAACGATCTGCGCCGCGGATACATTCTATTGATCGCATCGCTCATCGAAGAATATCTCATCGACACTACCATTGATCAACACGCGGAAATGATCATCGCAATTGAAAAATCGTGTTACGATGATACGATTGCGATTGCAGAGCATGAGATGCTCCCCAAAGACTTTGCGTATCTACCATTCGAGCAATTATACAGAACGCGAATCATGCGCATCACAAAGAATCTCGATGTTAATTCGGAGGTAGGAGATGAACATCTTGCGACTGGATTACTCAGTGGTGCTATTGATCCAACGACAGTATCAAAACTCGAAAATAAGGATCTATGCCCCTCGCGCAATGAAAAAATATTAGAAGAGTTCAGTACTCGTATGAATACGAGTATTACTTTGAAGACCTCATCTCTATACAAATGCCGCCAATGCGGCCATAAGGAAACGACCGTTCGCAGTATGCAGATGCGCAGCTTGGATGAATCGCAGACCATTATTCTCTGCTGCACGTTCTGCGGTTACAAATGGTTCATATAGAGAACGCAGCATGAATCTCAGGCTATGCTTTTTTTATTAGTGGCTGAGACGTGCTTTATTAAGCTCCGTTCGACGCTTGGCCCAACGAATGGTCCTCTTTAATATTTCCGCGTTCGTCTCCGATGAAGATGGGTCGTGAAGAAGCTTGCAATTGCGATCGGCGATAGAAGAAAACGCATCACTTGGATAGTTGATAGAAGAAACGTCTTTGCGGGAGATGAGTGGTGGATGTGACGGCGAAACGTCTTTGCGGGAGATGAGTGGATGCGACGGCGAAACGTCCTTGCGGGAGATGGGCGATTGTGGCTTGCTTGGCATTTTCCAAAATGAACGGCTTGGGCGCGCATCGGACTGGATTACATAAATGTGGCTTAAGAGATATAATTTGATATATATACGACAACTATGTCAGACCCAAGAGTAGAACGCTATCGAAGACTTCACCCTGAACTTACTGATCATGAGGCAAGAGTTGCTCTCCGTAAGATCGCAACTGGGCAACCACTTGGTCCAAAATATAAACCTGAAGAGAAAACGGCACTCGGTATCATTCGTGGTGATATAAATAAAAAAATTAAATACTTTAACAAAACGGGGCTAATCGTTTGTGCGATTATATTAACGATTGGACTTATAATCGGAGTATCACTTGGGCTGACAATAGGCTGGGGAGCTGGAGCTGGTGCGATGATATCATCCGTGGTTGTTGCCTTTGTTGCAGGATTTATAGTTCGTGGAGTAAGACGTAGTAAATTAGAAAAAAAGATCTTCGATAAGATGGGCACTTACAATAAAAGTGCCTGCAATGTTGAACAATATAAAAAATCTTGCTTAGCCCAGTATGCTAAAGTTAGAAGAGATTTTGGCATGCACTAATAAATAAATCGTAAAAAACCAGATCTATATAAGATTGAATATAGACCAAGATCGCGAACCGTTAGCGCCAAATTATGTCAAACAACGAACTCGTTGGTCGAGCTAAAGAAGATTGTCCTGACTTTGCTAATAAACAAATAGAGGGCAGTCGTATAGAATCTGCAGATGAGCTTATTAATCGAGATATAAGAAAGAAGATTGGATTCTTTAATAAAGGATTTAAACAAGTCAGTAGATGGAATTTGGTTCTTTTTATAGTTTGTTTAATAATCATAGTTATAGTGGGACTAATCTATGGGTTAAAACGTGATTGGGTAATTATGGGCATAGGTATTGGTACCACACTTGTAATTGGGTATGTTATAGCACTTGCGGTTCGGGCAGAAAATCGCAGAAATTTCAAAAACAAAATGTATCAAACGATGAGAATGAATCAATCGGCATGCGAGAATGTAGGATATAGATCAGAGTGCTGGGCCAAGTATAAAACATATAAAAATAAAATTGGATTGCAATAGCTTATCTTTTTAAAACGTTCTATGTTCAGATGGCAATCCGTTTGAACGAATGGCGGCCTCGCATTCACCGATGACTCGGGTTAGCTTATCTTCAACTTGTTGGACGTGCGCAAGCAGAATGTCGCGGCGGATAGGGTCGTGCGCTTGAGCGCCAATGCGTCTCTTCAGGGTAATGAATGTATAGACCAGTCCGGTCAATGTGTCCAGTGATGGATGAAACCGATCTATCAGATCGAACTTACAGCGAATTGATTGCATAGTGGCCAGATACGATCTGGACTTCTGATTTAAACGACGCATCAACGCAACGTTTGACGAGATGTTTAACATTTCGATTGCAGCTATAACCAGATTCATGTTATAACAAATATTATCACAATAACGTGGTATAAATTCAATTTCTGTTATTTACATTGTCCAGAATGTCAAAATTGAATTATTTGCTGTCGATTATAGTTTGAGATGAAGAACCTGCGCGTATTGGGAGCCAAAGGATCACGAGAAGAGATCGCAAGAACCATCGCATCATGCGCGCTCTCTGACAAACAATACGAAGAGCTATTAGCCGGCGCGATCGATGCAGATCGCTTGAAAGCAGTCAAGTGGATTCTCAGACAATCCCCGCTGGAGAAATGGAGTCCTATCCGCGCGTTCGAGATGGCCATCGTATCGGGCAAGCTGAATATTGTGCGCTGGATATTTGAGAAGGAAACAATCCCGCTCGATAACGGCATCTTTATGCTGGTTGGAAGACATGGCCACGTCGATATCTTTACTTACCTGTCATCGCAAATATGCAAGCGCCCTCGAGAGAACGTGCATTGGCCAGACTCTGTCCGTCGCATCGATACAAATGTGTATCCAGAAGGCGATGATGGGCACGACGAAGAGGAAGATGAGTTCTGTGGATGCGCCAATGGATGCGACGAAGGATGCTACAACCGCGGAATGCAACTTTATTGCCACGAAGATAATTGTCATCAAGGCCCCAACTGTGGAAACAGATTCACCTCTCATGAAAACGCGATCACATTATTTGATACCGGATCATCAAAGGGCATTGGGGCAAAGGCCAACCAAGACATACCGGCTGGCACACTCATCGTTGAATATGTCGGAGAGATTATTGACATTGATGAAGTCAGGGCGCGCAATTACCCATTCTATACCATGCATCTGGAAGGAGACTTATACATTGATGCCGCGCGGGTTGGAAACAACAGCCGATTCTTCAACCATCGATGCCAAGATCAAAACTGCGAGATTCAGAAATGGGGAAGGGGCGCGCGAACGCGTATTGGCATATTCAGCAAACGCGATATCGCGATTGGAGAAGAACTACTCATCAGATACGCGGGGGAGCTACCATTCGCATGCGAATGCGGAGCGAAGTGTTGCGTATCTAAACAAAAATAAAAAAACAATCAGCTACGAATGAACAGCGAATGCTTCTTTTGCTGAAGCTGACTTAGCTCAGACGCAACCCGAAACGTTTCTTCCCACAGATACTTCGCGAACAGAGTCTTTCCGTGCCCATTCCGCTTGAGCGACACAATCTCTTCCACCAGAGTATTCAGCTCAAGCAATTTTTTTGAGATCTGGCGACGAACCAAAATCAAACGCATGCGGTCAGCGAAGTTCTTCATTTTGCTGGTGGAATATAATAATTAGACCAGCCGGTGTGCTATTTTACGCCCAATTAAATAGAGCGTAAAATTGAAGGATCTTGATCATTATTATATATCTTGTGCTTCGCCTAAATAGCCTTTCAGCTACTATGAATGCCATTCAGACCATGACCGCCCAAGAGACCGTTGATTTCCTTCTGGGGTCCTTCAAGCGATTCCAATTGTTTAACAAATTCTTCGACAGGTTCTACAGCGCGAAGTGGGCACCCGAGGATCTCCCGAAGCTTGATCGTTTCATCAAAACCCAAATGCATGAATTTGATCAAAAGCAAATCGACATGCTCATCGATCGTGCGCAACTAAGCAAAGCTATGATTTGCGAACTCATGCCGAAAGCATCTGGCGAAGCCATCTTCAAAGCTATTCAATCTGGAAAGATTGGTATTGAGATCATTAACGGAACCATTCCGCTTGATCCAATTCAAGAGATGAGTCCGGATGAGACGCTCGACTTCATGTGGGAGACTATCCGCCTGAAGTGCGATATCTACAAAACGATCATTGAGATTATCATCTCATCCACATGGTCAGCCGAAGATCGCATGCAGTATGGGCGCTTTATTAAAGCCAATGCGAACAAATTCGCCAAAGATGAAATTATTGATCTCATCTATTGGAAGACGCTCAGCAAAGAAATCTTATACGATCTTCTTCCCAAGCTCTCGGACTACGATATCCGCAAGGCAATCAAAGCCGGAAAACTCAGCCACGACGAAGCTGGCCAATTCCTCCAGTCGTAAGCACAATCCGATTGGATAGAATCTAATCAGATTCTTTTTTTGTTTGAGACATGTCCTGCGCCACATGATTCCTCGAACAAAAAAATTAATAGACTACATATATTGGATCATGGCATGTAGTCTTCGAGGTCATTGCCCGCTTCTATCCATCGCTGAACTCTGATCGGGTGAAACAAATATTTCGCAATGCCTCTCAAGAGAAGTTTATTGCGTTTGGCGCGATACTTCACCAAGGAAACGCCATATGCTGGATACACTCTATTGATAGACAATTGCATCGCATAATTGTCGTGTAGGAACTTTCTGATTGTCCCGCTCAGTAAAAGTTGTTCCCAGTTGATATGCGAAGAATGCACTATCATAGTTGGTAGTGCCCAAGTGCGATTATAGAAGTGGCTCCAATTAACCCGATGTGGATGAGCATTAATGATTGGGAGCGCGAACTTTTTGTTTAGCTCATGTATCTCCGACCAATCCGGAACGCTTTCGTGCGCAACATACAGCGGCATTGCCCATTCAACAAATCTATGACTATAGAAATATTGAGGATGTTTCATGAAGATGGGGAGCATCCACTCCTGCTGATGAACGCTTCTCCAATTAATTCTGTCATGATATTTATCCAATGCTGGCAGCATCCATTCTTGATGGAGCCAAATGTTTGCTACAACACTCGCATGCTTCATAATCGCGGGTAGCATCCACTCGCGATGCCACAAGCCATGGACAAGCAATAGATCGGGATGTTCCATAAACACCGGCAACAACCAGCTATTGAATAGCACATACTTGACTTGGTCGCTAATAGCCAGCGATGGATGCCGCATGAACACGGGCAACATCCATTCTTTAAGTTGATGACTGTTAGCTATTGGCTGTAAGAACGATGGGTTCTCTATCAGAACTGGTAGCATCCATTGTTTGGCCTCTCTGGCATGTCGAATCAGATCTGGATGCTCCATGAATAGCGGAAGCATCCACGACTGAACATCAATCATGGACCAATTGATAATCTCCCAATGCTTAGTAAGCAACGGGAGCGACCATTCATTGCGAGCGCATATGTACCAAAACACACGATCGGGATATTTATCCAAAACGGGTATCGCCCATTCTGCGCTCGACGCGCGCCACCAATCGGCTTGATCCGGATTGACCAGCCATCTCGCAATGGTTTGCGCGTGTTTAGCATTGATTGCAACTAAGCGTTTGCGTAAATGCTCTTCCGGAAGTCGGGTTGTCCATTCATCGAATGGAACGAGTTCCCAGATAACACGATCAGGATATCTTTCTAAAAGAGGCAACGCCCATTCCTTGTTGGATACAAATTGCCACGATACTATATCGGGTCGTTCCAATAAGATTGGAAGAGACCAAGGCACCGATGGTATGTTAGTCCATACGATGTATGCATCGCATTCAGGAGTAAGGCGTAGCACTATCTGATAGTGTGATATCACATTCCAATCAACTCGCTCAACATTGTTCTTTATGAACGTAGCGGCCCATTCGGCGTTGCATATGCGATCCCAGACTATGTTGCTTGGAGACGCATTCCATAGTGGAATGGCCCAGCGGCGCTGAGACACATAAGCCCAATCAACCCTGTTGATATGAACAAGGAGAAGTGGGAGCGCTTCTTTGCGATGCGAGATCTTCTTCCATTGGGCGGCAGAGAACTCCACATTGCCAGAAGCGATGGCGTTGGCGATGGTTGTCGTGATTGGTTCCATTATCAAGATAATGATACTTAATATCAAAAAAATCAATTTTAGATAAGCTTGTGCTATGGCTTATCTATGAATAAAATTGAATCATTTATGAGCTAATATATCGTTAGTTATCCCTGATTGCAATCACTCTCAAACACTCCCAAGACATCCCAATGTCGGCCGCCGATAAGTATTCAGCTCTTTCCGATAAAGAGCATGCTCTATTGCGGCCTGGAATGTATATTGGTTCATGCGAACCGGTGCGGACGAGTATGTTTGTTTGCGATCAAGATAATTTACGCATCGTCAAGAAAGACATCATGTATAACGCAGGACTCATTCGTATTTACGAGGAAATCTTGTTGAATGCATTTGACCACACCATTCGCGATCCCACATGCACTGAGATCAAAGTCAATGTCGATAGATCCACCAATTCCATCACTGTAGGAAATAACGGATCCGGTATCCCAGTAGTTATCAAAGAAGAGCTTGGCATCTATGTGCCAGAGATGCTTTTCGGAATGCTACGTAGCGGAAGCAACTTCGACGAAGATACTAAGCGCACAACGGGAGGACAAAATGGCCTTGGTGCATCTTTAGCGGTGCTGTTTAGCTCTGAGTTCATCCTCGAAACAATTGACTCTACCACAAAGAAGCTGTATAAGCAAACGTGGAGAAAGAATATGAGCGAGAAGTCAGATCCTGAAATCAAACGTTGTTCGAAGAAACCTTACACCAAGATTACTTTCACTCCAGACCTTTCGCGGTTTGGCATGGACTCAATCACGGATGATTTGGAAATGTTGATTAAGAAACGATTGATCGACATCGGATACACGTCAGGCGCTAAGGTGAAAACGTATTTCAATGATACGGAGATTACCATCAAGAAGCCGCAAGACTACATCAAGCTATACCAACATCCCGAAGGACAAAAGATTATCATCGATGATAATCATGAGCGGTGGTCGGTTGGAGTTGTATTCTCTGATTGCGGGTTTCAGCATGCGTCATTTGTAAATGGTATCCATACCAATCTTGGAGGATCGCATGTCGATAATGTTGCTAATCAGATTGCGAAAGCGATCATTGCTAAGCTTGAGACCAAAAAGATTCATGTCAAGACAGCGGATGTCAAGAACAAGATGTTTGTGTTCATTCGTTCCGTCATTGAGAACCCAACGTTCAACTCTCAGACTAAAGAGTGCCTTACTACTCCTAAGAGCAAGTATGGTAGCGAATATGTCATGAGTGATGATTTCAAGAAAAAGATTCTCACGTGTTCTATTCTAAAGAGTATGACGCAAGTATCCGACGATAAGCTTCTAAAGGATCTATCCAAGACAAGCGGAACTAAGACAACGCGTCTTTGCGATATTGAGAACCTTGAAGACGCAACCTTTGCGGGAACAAAGCATAGCCTGAAAGCTAAGCTCATTCTCACAGAAGGATTGTCAGCAAGAACATTTGCAATGAGTGCTCTCAATGAAATTGGACGTGAGAAGTATGGCATCTTCCCCCTTCGCGGAAAGTTGCTCAATGTTCGCAATGTTGCGATCTCGAAGGTCTCCGCCAATGAAGAAATCAAAAGTATTGTCCGCATCATTGGATTAAAGTATGAACTCACATATGAGAAGGACTCGGATATGAATACACTTCGCTACGGAGGAGTCATCTCACTATGCGACGCGGATGTTGATGGATCTCATATCAGCGGGCTCATCATCAACTACTTTCATAACTTCTGGCCCGCGCTGGTAGCAAGAGGGTTCATTAACTTCTGCGCTACGCCAATCGTAAAGGTATCGCAAGGAGGCAAAGTGTTAGACTTCTATACTCTTCACGCTTATAAAGAATGGGAAGAGAATGCGAAGGGATCCTTTAAGGCTAAATACTTTAAGGGTCTGGGAACAAGCACAGCTAAAGAGGCAAGAGAGGCATTGGCAAATATCGATCGTAAGCTAATTGCATTTCAGGCTGATACATTATGCGATGAACATGTATCGCTTGCATTCAACAGCAAGCGTGCCGATGATCGCAAGGATTGGCTTATCAACAGATATGATCCCGCCAGTTGCATTGACCGAACGATCCAAACATGCGATATCAGCGATTTCATCAATAAAGAACTGATTCACTTCAGCACTTACGATTGCTCTCGATCTATCCCGAATGTATTGGATGGACTGAAAACATCGCAACGCAAGATCATGTATGTAGCGATGAAGCATGCGGTCAAGCAAGAAATGAAGGTGGGCCAGCTTGCGCCAAAGGTTGCCGAACTAACGGACTATCATCATGGAGAACAATCGCTATGTGGTGCCGTCATTGGCATGGCTCAAGACTTTGTTAATAGCAATAACTTGAACCTGCTGGAACCGCATGGTCAATTTGGAAGCCGCAACAGTGGCGGTAATGACGCCGCTTCTCCTCGTTATATCTTCACTCAAGTAAGTCCAGTTGCAATGCAATTGTTTGATAGCAAGGATAAATGCCTGCTCACTCATCTGGAAAGCGATGGAATGAAAGTGGAGCCAGAGTATTACATTCCCGTGCTACCAATGGTGCTCATCAACGGAGCGCTCGGCATTGGAACGGGATTTAGCACTTCAGTGCTCAAATACAACCCTCGCGACATCGCGGCTTACATCAAGGCTCTACTCGTTGATAAGAAGCCTAAGAACAACCTCATGCCGTGGTATAAGGGATTCACCGGAGAGATCAAGGCTACGGGCCCGTCCAAATACACAACATATGCGGTTTGGTCATTTGATGATAAAGAGCGCATGCTACGTATCACAGATCTGCCTATTGGAATTTGGACAGATGACTACAAGAAGTTCTTGGAAGCGCAACTTAGTGCAAAAGAGTCACCCCTCGAAGATGTCATCTACGGCAACACGGACACCGTGGTTGATTGCAGACTCATTTTCAAGAAAGATGCATATGAGATCTATAAGAACATGAATCCAGAGGATCTCGTGAAAGCTTTCAAGCTCAGCTCGAAGCTAAGCGAAACAAACATGTATCTGTTTAACAAGGAACAGAAGCTACAACGGTTCGAAAACATCTATGACATTATCAGTTATTACTTCGAACACAGACTTGAGATGTATGTTGCGCGGAAGGCGGCAATGATCGCACAGTTGAAGTATGAGATGCTCATATTATCGAATAAGGCCAGATTTATTGAAACGGTCAAGTCCGGCGAGATCGATCAACGAAAGATGACAGAGGCATCGCTATTCAAAGAACTTCAACGAAGCTTTGACGAAGATCCGAGATCGACGGAGACCGGCATTCGCCGCTATGATTACTTAACAAGTATGGGCTTCCGGTCATTCACGAACGAAAACGCACAGAAAATGAAAGATGCGGTGGCTGAGAAGGCGCGGGAAATCAAATCGCTGGAAGAAATCACCCCGCAGCAAATGTGGATTACTGACATAGATGAGGTATTGACCGCATTGGATGCAACTGATCGCAAGGCCAAGGAGGCGGTAAAAGAAACCAAGGAGGCAAAGACCGTACCCAAACGTGCGAGCAAGAGCACCGGAGAAACAAAGCCACGTGCCAAGCGCGCAGCTAAGCCAGGCAAATAGTGGGGTGTAAGATCGCGCACGTATGCGACCACTGAATATTTTTTTCTATCGTTTCGAAAGCGCCAATGCCCATCCTCATAGTGATGACGATACAAAAGATTATATTGGTATTCTGTATACAGAATGGCAACTTTGGCGTCGCGGGAATCACTCATTCATATGTAAGAAAGCATATGCCCATCCCCATAGGGACGGCTATCAAAATATAACCTTGACATTTGTATCCGAACAAACCGCGATTTGTTACGAGACGAGTCCGACACACATTAGAACATGGACCCGCATGACGACTTCGACTACAGAGCATATGTAGTCAAGATCAACTCGCGCATCGGCCCGATAGTGATGTCCCTCGATGACATCGCTGATTATTCTCCATATAAAAGTGATCAAGCGGCCGAGCTATTGGGGGTATGTACTGCAACGTTCTCAAGAGCATGCAGGACGCTTGGAGTCGTGCGATGGCCGTGTAGGGGCTCGTCATCAAACGACTTCAGAATGGAATTCATTCAAGCTGCAGCCACCAATCTGAAGCTCCGACTTGCGAATAATGGCATCGCGGTCAGAAGAATCGGATACGCCGGAACTTCCCATTGCTCAGCAACGCGCCTTCTATGGAGAAAAAGCATTCTCTCCCCGACTATGTCAAGGACCAAGTTTATTCGAGAGCTTAACGCGTTGCGTGAGATGAACAACGCGCAGGCGAGAACAATCAGAATCGAAGATATCCTTAACCCCGATCAATAAAATGTATTGATCCGGTTTAGCAGCTATCTTTGTCGATACACATGCAATACTGGGATGGCTCGATGAAGGACACTTTGCGCTTCTTGACAGTCGCGCTCTCGCGTGGAGGAGTCGGCGGACGAGCCAGCCGCAAACGGGGATCCCCTTCTACCAGCTCATGAATATCTTCCACCGCGCCAAGCACACGATCTTCGCGTTCTTGCATAAGCCGGACCAACTCATGCTTAAGAGTGTCGTGTAGAGCAATCTGGCTTGATGACAAATGATCGATGCGCTGGTTGTCAGAATCAACTCGGGCTTGAAGGGCGCGGATAGTTGCGTCGCGCTCGACTATCCCCTTGTTCAAGATGTCGATGACAAAGCGAAGATTCGCAATGGTAGCAAGGAGGATGTCGGGAGTAGCTTGAGGAATCGGCATCTTGAAGACAAATCGCAAATGAGACCACGCGGAGACTTGAAGATAGACTGCAAGAGTTGTAAAAAAACAGTAATTACCAAACGACGTCAATGTTTAATACATGGGGGAGCCACCGCACGGGACTTGATACAATCTATTACATGCGTTAGATGACGTCCAACGCGGGACGATATTAGTCGGATGTATGAATATATTAATCAGATGTATCAATTGATCTCATATATTCATTTGGGCATAAAATAACAACGTGCCATTTAGTAATATATCCGCAAACAAAAAAACAATGATACAGGTTGCTTTCTACGACCGCGTCAAACTCATTTGCTTCAATCCTGATGATAGAGTCTCCGATCTGACCATCGGCAAACATTGCCCACGCAAATCGATAATTAAGCCAAAGCCCATCCTTAAGAAGCAGCCAAAGAAGAAGACAGTGTCGTTTAGTAGATTTGTTAATATCGTGCGCTTTAGCATAAACGATCCAGTTCTTGAAATTACAAATTCAACAATCATTTCACGTTCGCGCCATACACGAACGTCCATCCTTAAGAAGCGATCAGCGTATATTATTGCGCCGACTAAGGAAGACCTTGAAATCGCAAAGGAGCGCATGTTTGACTACGCGTGCTACGCAACAACGCTTTATCCATCGAAAAAGGTAGAAGCTCGGATGAAAAGAGGATTTATGCGAAAGTTGGATTTGGATGCCATGATGAGGTCGCATGCAGATGTCGAGCTTCGTATGCTTCGAACAAACTTACTCCTGAGATACAAGTCAATCGACAATGTTTTCGAAACGCTCTGGGATGACTTCTACTGCAATTACCCTCGGTGGAAGATCGAAGACGCTTGAGAGCTGCGAATGGATCTCTTACATGTTTTTTTGTTTGAGTGTAAAATTGCAAATCGTCGTATCTAAATATATCAAAGATGAGCGCTCCAATCAACTACGACACCCTCTTTGCTATTCCGGATCCGGCTTACATTCGAATGCTACAAGCTAACCCAGATGAGATTGAATGGTTTTGGCTTTCAAAGAATCCCGCTGCTATTGATTTGTTAAAGGCTAATCCGGATAAGATTGATTGGGAATCACTTTCATTTAATTCCGCCGCTATTGATCTACTGGAAGCTAATCAAGATAAGATTGAT
>JACCDY011395517.1_pt1 | contig 15031 bp, 15 predicted proteins | sample 7446391 | NCBI WGS metagenome assembly JACCDY01 (sample SAMN15323451, study PRJNA562643) | freshwater metagenome | isolation source: river surface water | place: USA:Blue River Watershed | collected 2017-08-18 | reverse complement strand
TGAAAAAGGTATTGAACAAGCTAAGCAAGCCGGATTAACTCTTAAAGAAATTAAATTTGACAAAATATATTCATCATCTTTAACTAGATGTGTACAAACAACAGATAATATTGTTAAAAATGAAACAGTTTACTTAAATGATTTCTTACTTGAACCACAAGGATATCATATTTGTAATTATAGACAAGATAAATATGAATTAGAAAAATTTTGTAATAATTTAAATAATAAATATAATTTTGATTTTGTTAATAACGAATGTGGATTTATCAAAGAAACTGAAGATATGATTAAAAATAGAATTTTAACTTTTTACAAAATGTTACTAAATGATAAAAAAAATAATTTTAATACTGTTCTTGTTGTATCTCATCATGATGTGATAAATAAGTTTTTTAAATATATTTATAATATAGATTATTCGCCAAAAAATTGCGAAATTAAAAAGATTATTTTATAATTTAATTATATAAATGGCTGATTTATATAATCAGGAAAAATTTAATAATGTTTTATCTTTTTTTTTAGGTGTATTACTTATTCTATTTTTAATGAAAATAATTAATTATAATCAAATTATTGTTATTGAAAATATTAAATAATCTCTATGAATCCATTATCTTTATCATTTTTTATTACATTAATAGTTTTTAAAATATCTTTTAATAATCCTTTCTTTAATTTACCATCTCTTTCATCTTTACTGCCAACATCTGGTCCTTTATTTACTTCCATTAAAATAGCACTTAAATCATCATTAATTGCGATATCTAGACCAAATAATTGGAATGAAGTTGTATTATATAAAATATCTCCGTTACCAATTTTTTTATAAAAAGCAATAAATACATTTTTTACTAAATTTCTAATATTATTAAAAATATAATTACTTATTTTATTCCCTTTGGATTTTACTTCAATTTCATATTTATTTAAATTTTTATTTGTATCTAAATACTTTTTAAAATCTCCATGTGTTAATGGATGTACATCATATATCCATCTATCTACATATCCTGTTGTTACGTTATTATCATTATTTATTGAGTTTTTTTTAAATAATTCCTTTGTATAATACATAAAACCATCATTATACATATATACTTTATAGCTATCTTTTTTACATATTACAAGAACATAAACTCTTAAATTAATTTTTCTTCCTTTTATTAAATATGGATTTTGTATTAATTCTTGTGCTAATATATATTCATTTTTATTCTCTAAAATTTCATTTATATCATTTGTAATTTTTATACCTTCTTGTCTTTGTACATTTTTTTTTAATATAAATAATTTGGATTTATCATAATTATTTTCTAATAATTTTACATCATCTTTATTTTCCAAAACATATGTCATTGGGACTAATTTTAAAGTTTCTTCTAATCCATAATATTCTAATAAATATTTCCATAAATATTCTTTAGCTACAATATCATCAGGATTTTCTAAAATGAATATATAATTATTTTTTTTTGGATTAATATCCATATTGTTTATTTCAGTGCGAGGGTTATCGTATGTACATGGTATATGTATAATAGTTTTATAATTGATTGTATTATCTTTTATTTCAGATATATTATTATTTTCTAGTACTTCTCTTACATTCGGTGTTAAAATATATTTACAATTATTAGACATTTTAAATACTATTTCTTTATAAGATTTATTTTTTATTGTTTTACAAATTAAAAAAATTATACAAATTATTAATAAAAATAACAAAATTATAATATTCAACATTTTATAATATTAAAAAATAATTTTATTTTAGTAATATATAAAATATGCATATATTAAAAATAATTATATTATTCCTTATTATATTTGTCCTATATAAATTTATTATATTAAAAAGTAATAAAACTAATAAGTCAAATAAAAATAAATTTAATAATATCAAAATAGAAGCAAATAAAGTAAATTTAAAAAAATTTAATACTTGCGACCAATGTCCTTTTAGATTTAAATGTAAATTTAAATGTCAACATTGTATAAATTGTCCTTTATGTCTTCAAAAAAAAAATATTTTATTAAAAAATAATAAATCATGTATTTCATGTTTTACTGATACAGATGCTGACACTTATCTTAGAACAAGACTAATTGAAAGAAAAGACGTATGTAGACAAGACGAAACTTATACTAATAATGAATTAAAAAATTATAGAGATAGACATTTTGCTTTTAGAAATAAAGTATTTCAAACATCAAAAGATGTAGATATGGTAGATAAATTAAATTATTTGGAACAAGTTGGTTCTTATGATGTTTCTAGAAATAAAAAAGGTCAAAGAATTTCTGATATGTATGACTTTTTAACTAGAAGTGATGATTTAATTATGCCACAAATGCATAAAGATTTTAAATCCGAAAAACCCATTCAAAGAATAATGGAACAAACTGGTATACCTATTGAAGGTCATAATGGAGATATGTGGTCTAACCAAAATTGGGCTTATGGATTTGATGGAGAAAAAGATATGAATGGTGGAAGCTTTTATAATAATATTACAGGTTATGATGGACAATTTAATCCTCCACAATCTGTTCCAAAATAATAAATTAAAATAGTTGAAAATTTATTTAAAAATTAATAGATTTAATAATATATATAAAATGAATTCTAACAAATATAGTAATAATAATAACTATAATAACAAAAATGATAGTTTTAGCTATTATGATTTAAGTGAAAAAAAATTACTTATTGATTATATTTATTCTAAAATTGATATTTCTAAATTTAAATATAAACTTCTTGAAAATTACTCTGACTTAGCTAGTTTTCAAGATTCAAAATTCTATGTTTCTGCTAATTTTTCCGGCTCAAATTGTCTTTTAGTATTCTGTAAACTAAAAAATAAAAATTATAGTTTTCTAGTTGATAGAAAAACTTTGAGTTTCAATTCTGAACAAATTAAATATGAAAATGTTAATTTAACGCCTGTTAATATTAAATTAGATAATTCTATTTATAATGGTACTATTATTGATGGAATTTTTATTAAACACGATAAAAAAAGAGAAAAATTTTATGTTATTACAGATTTATATTTCTTCAGAGGTGTTTCTACTGAAAAAGATAAAATTAATATGAAATTATCTAATATTGAAACTTATCTAGATTATAATATGGAATCGTGTAAAAATCTAATTCTTACTATTAATAAAGTATATGAACTAAGTTCTATTGATAAGCTTGTAAATGAAGATATTAAAAAAACACATGATTTTCATGTTAGAGGTTTATCTTTCTATCCTGAAATTTCAGGCACCAAACTAATTTATGTTTTTAATGATGATAAAGATAAAAAAGTTCTTAATAAAACACATGAAGTTAAAGAATCTAATAAAGATATGATTGTTCCAACTAAAAACTTAGCAAATTCTGAAGTAGTTGAATCTAAAAAAACTGTAATGAAATATATTGCTAAAAGTGAATATAAAAATAAAGAAATTAGTTTTGTTATGGAATTAAGAAAAACAGAAATTTCAGATGTTTACAAACTTTTTGTTGTAGAAGAAGTAGAAAAAGAAGATAAAACAATTTTAAAATCCAAAAAAATGGGTATTGCATATATTCCAACTAAAGATTGTAGTTTAAAATGTAAAGAAGTATTTTCAAAAGGTGTAAATAATAGAGCGCTTTTTAAATGTACTTTTGATACATTGAAAAATAAATGGGTTCCTGATGAAGAAGTAAAAAATGTTAAAATTCCAAGTACTATTGATGAAATTGAGAAAAAATTAGAATTAGTTGAAGAAACGGATTCTGAATCTGAATAAATCTTTATTGTAAAAAGTATACTATTATAGTTAAATTATCAGTAGAACCTCTTTTTAAAGCTATTTCTGCTAATTTTTTAGCAATATTAGTATTTTTATTTATTCTCGTTTTTAAATCTTTGCCATAGCATTCATTTAAAACTATATTTACAACATCTTGATTAGATAAAACATCCCATAATCCATCGCAAGCAAATATTATAAATTTATCATTTTTATCTAATTTATATCTAAATATATCCGGTGTACATGTTAAATATGGTTCTGCATCAAAATCACCAAATGCACGAGATACTGATAAATCTTTTATACGCCAATCATCACCGTCAAAATATATGTGACCTCCTAATTCTTCAATTCTATGCCTTTCTTCGGGCCATGCTGGTTTATGGTCTTTACTTAGTGTAATTGCAAAATTATCTCTGCATAATACTGCTCTTGTATCACCTGTATTTATTACTATTAAATAATCTTGTTCTTGTTTTTTAAAATGTATTCCTACTAAACATGTTGAACCACAATGTACGGCTTTTTCATAATAATTCTTTTTTAAAATTTTATGTTGTAAATATTTATATACTTGATCTATATAATCTTTTGATACAGGGTATTGTATTCTATTATCAATAAATAAAGAAGGTAATGATTCTGCCAAAAATCCCGATACAAATTTACCACCATGACCATCATATACTCCAAAAAAATTTATCGGTGCTTTTGTTGAATCATTATTATTTAAATTTATAATTATAGAATGTCTATCTTCGTTTTGATTTCTTACTCCTTTTAATGATACTGAATGAACATTCATTATATATTTTTTAATATAATTAAATATTAAAAAAAAATAAGTAAATTTATTATATTATTTTATTTTTTATATACCATTTTTTTATCCCATAATTTTGAATAATGAGTTAAACCACTTTGTTTTTGTTCAGTTCTATAACTTGAATATTTCTCTAAAATTGGTTGAGTTTTATATACAATTTGACTTCCATTAAATTCTAATTCAAAATTTAATATTTCTTTTTGAGTAAAAAAATTATTTAAACATTGTGGTCCTGATATATCTAATGCTGAATCGCCATAATATTTATTATTTATATTTTCTACTATTTTATCTATAATTTTTTTTAACTTTTCTGATTTTGGTTTACATATCATTAATGCATTATATATACCATATTTATTATTTTTTTGCCTATCTCTTACGTAATATTCTTTATCTAATAATTTTTCAAAAGTAAAATTATTAATTGGTTTATATTTAATATCCAAATAAATACCTCCATATTTATATAATACACAGCATCTCCATAAATCTGCTTTATATGCGCCTGGTATTACTTTATCAAATGCTTCTAATATTTTATTATCAAAATTTTCTTTTATAAAATTTCTACACATTTCATCTGTATATAAATAATATTCGTAATTATTATGTTTATCTCTTAGTTCATTTACAGTTACTTTCATATTTATTGGTAGATTTAAATCTTTCCATGTTTGAAATATTTTTCTATTTATAATCGGTTCGTAGTTTATTTTTTGCGATATATTATTTTTTATTTCATCCTTTTGATAAACTATTCTTTTGTTCCATAAATCTGAATAATGATAACCTAATATTTTTTTTTGTTCTGCTCTATAATTTTTATATTCTTCTAAAATCGGTATTTTTTTGTATAATATTTGAGTACCGTCAAAATCTAAATCAAAATTTAATATTTCTTCTTGAGTAAAAAAATTATTTAAACACTGTGGACCCGTTATATCTAATGCAGAATTCCCATAAAAATTATTATTTATATTTTCCACTATTTTATCTATAAATTTTTTTAGCATCTCCGATTTTGGTTTATATATCATTAATGCGTTATATATTCCATATTTATTATTTGTTTGTCTATCTCTTGCATAATATTCTTTATCTAAAAAAAATGCAAAGCTAAAATTATTTTTTGGTTTATATTTTATATCCAAATAAATACCACCATATTTATATAAAATACAACAGCGCCATAAATCAGATTTATATGCCCCTGGTATTATTTTATCATATGCTTCTAATATTTTTTCATCATAATTATCTTTTATAAAATCTCTACACATTTTATCATCGTATAAATAATAATTAAACCCATTATTCATATATTTCAAATATTCAATAGTTTCTTTCATATCTTTTGTTAATTCTAAATCTCTCCATGTTTGAAATATATTTTTAGGTATCAAGTTTAATTCTTCTACAATTATTTTTTTATTTGATTCATCAATTTCCTTATGTATGTGTGTCACTGAATCATTTATATCTTTTATTTCTTTTTTTACTTTGGTTGATTTTATATTTTTATATTTTGATAATTTAGATAATTTTATTCTTTCTGAATTATTATTCATAAACTAATTATATATATTTAATAAATAAAACTTTCTTTTCCATCCATAACTTTACCACGACCCATAATTCTTATAATCTCATTTTCATAGCTACTCATTGTGCAAAAATCACCTTGTTTAACACATACTGGTTTATCAAGTAGTTCGACTTTTATATTTGAACCATCGATGTGTTTTACTTTTCCTTTACAATTACTAGAATTTATATTAATAAGTACATTCATATTTAGTTTTACTTCACTATCTCTAAATTTCTCAAATTCAAGTTCTAGTTCTTCGTATACTTTATAAATGCTTTCTTTTTCATATGATTCGCTCATTAGAATAGAGCCAACAAGTCCATCATTTGCAGAGAGACCACAATCAATATCCATACCTACACCAATCAATCCACCGGATACTGCTAGTTCAAGATTAGTTTTCTCTGAATTAATAGAATTAATCTTTGTTTTAATTGGGAAGTATTTAAATCGACTTGTACCATCTTTATTCTTTGTGATATAACCTGGCTTTACAATTACATCATCGTCAATTTTAAAGTGTCCTTTAATAATTGAACCACCAACTACTCCGCCCTTTAAATCTTGTACAGTTGTACCACATTTATTAATATTAAATGAACGAACAATAAACATGACTCCATTTTGTTCATAATCTTTATCTTTTGGTTTTAGATTTGCTAAAACTTGTAGTAGTACATCAATATTAAGTCCCATTGTTGCTGAAATTGGAATTAATGGCGAACCTTCTGCTTGAGTTCCAATTAGTGTACTCTTAAGTTTTTCCATAAGGACAGTAGCATCAGATTTCTTAATAATATCGAGTTTATTTAAACAACATGCTACATTTGGAATTTTAGAAATATTTGTACATAGTAGATGTTCGGTTGTTTGTGGTGCTGGAAAATCTTTATTCATTGCAGATTCAATTAAAATAGTATAGTCCATTACGCTTGTACCATTCATCATTGCTGTCATAAATGAGTTGTGACCCGGTACATCGCAAATACTTATATGATTTACTAGTTCCATTTCTGATTCACAATGTTTACATGTCATAGTTTCGACATCTTCACCTGTTGACGCATAACATTCTGGTTCATCACATTCTGAACATTTAAATATCTTTGCGTTTGCGTATCCCATTTTAATTGTAATATTACGCTTTTTCTCATCTGAGTGTTTTTGTGTGGCAATTCCTGTGAGACATTTTGTTACAGTACTTTTGCCATTTGATACATGACCAATCATTCCGATATTAACAATTGGCTGCTTTTTCGTTACTTTTTTCATATCAATTAAGTCCATTTTGAAGCTTTATTATAATAATTCTTATAATATATCCTTTTTAAATTCAATTTTTATTGTAATGCTTTATAGCTTTTTTAATAAATAAAATTTTTTACGATTATCTAAATGTTCCATAAAGTGGTTAAACATAATATTTTTTATTTTTTCATTTATTTTATTATGAACATCAACTATATTATTATAATATGATAATTGTTTAGATATGTAGTAATTATGTAATTCTTTTTTATAATTACCATCTAAATTAGAAATATTAATGTAATCAATATATTTAGTTGTATTATAATTTATGGATTGCATTGATATTATTTTTTGATTTTCTACTAATTTAATTAAATATTTTAACATAATTTTATCTTCTTTTTCATCTAACTCTTCTATAAAAGTTTTATCAAAATTATTTATTAATTTAATTTTTTCCCTAAATTTAATTCCCATCTCAGTTGCTTTTTCTAAACCATTTTTTTCAATTGAATAATATTTTGAATATTCTTTTTTATTTAGTTTTGTTGATACTTTAACAGCTTTTCCAAATATTGTATCTACAATTTTATAACCTTTAATGTTTATATGTTTATTTTTATTGTTTATTGAATGATTTGCTGCTCTTAAATTTTCATATCTATTGTCATAAGTATCACCATTTATATGGTCAACTAAATAATTATTATTATATTGTGTTATAAAACGATGAAATTTCTGCTCTAAATTATTTATAGTAGTACTTATATAATATTTTTCAGAATGTTTACTTTTAGTTTTATGTAATAATAAATTCTGAATTAATTTTAATAAAATTTTATCAGTTTTCATTATAATTCCATCCTCTATTTTAACTTCAATATAATTATCATATATTTTGATTAGATTTTTTGTTACACCTAACTGATATGACATATTTATTTTTAATTTTTCTGCTTCTCTTTTTGTTATTTTATGAGAATTATTAAAATCTTTTATATTTAAAGACTTAGTATGTTGTTTTTGTTCTAAATCATGTACACAAACTGTATAAGTATTTTCATCACCATTTCTATGGAAAATACTTCCTGATGGTTTACCTAAAATCCATTTATTTTTTGGTAGTTTATCTATTTCATTATTTTTGAAATAATCAAAATATATTTGTTGATTATCTAAAACATAATTTTTATCTTCTAAAATTTCTTTTTTAATTTCTATTTTTCCAAATTCAGAAAAATTACTTTCCCTTAAATCTAGAGTATCACCATTGATATATCTAATATTTTTATATTTACATATTAAATCAGTAAATGGGAAAGAATGTTTTTTATCCTGACACATTACATAAAAAACATCACCAATTTTTGTTTTTTTTGATTTAACATTAATAGGATATTTTTCTACTTCTTTAATAAATTTACTATCAGTTTTCATTATTTTATCTTGAGTTAATTTAACTTCAATTGTATTTTTATCCAAATATCTTATTTTATTTCTAGTTAAATCATTCTCATCTGATATTTCCATTTGAGTTTTTAAACAATTTTTATATGCATCTAGCTTTGTTTCTTTATTTTTAAAAGTAAAATATTTATTAATATCTGTACCAGGTATCGAAACTCTTAATTGATAATTTGTTGGATTTTCTTTTATTGACCCGCGTGGCTTTCCCAATATCCAATCAGATGGATATTTAGATGGCATTTCTGCATTTTCCATTTATTATAATTTTATTTTATAAACAAATCTTTAAATATTTTTATCAATTTTTACCATATAAATTAACTTATTCATACACCTCCTCTTAGTCTAAGTACTAAATGGAGTGTACTGTCTTTCTGGATGTTATATTCGGAAAGTTTGTTTTGGTCTTCCAGCTGCTTACCTGCAAAAATCAGGCGTTGTTGGTCAGGGGGGATACCCTCTTTCTCAGAAATCTTTTGTTTGACTGATTCAATGGTATCAGATGGGTCAGTATCGATTGTAATAGTCTTTCCTGTCAAGGTTTTCACAAAAATTTGCATACTCATTTTAAATAATATACTTACTTAAATATCCCTACCTTCAAACAGTTCAAATATCAATTTTTCAGGCCTAATAAAAAATATCAAAAATTTGATTAATGTATTTTCTGACCGGGAAAACATATACTTTAAAACTTAATAATATAAATCATATATAAATGAAATTAAAATGCAAAGTATGTGAAATAGAAAAAGAGTCAAATGAATTTTTTAAAGATGCTGGTACTAAAACAGGTTTTAGAAACAATTGTAAATCCTGTTTCAAATTAGTACAAAAGAAATATAATAATGTAATTGAAGATATTGATGTACTAGAAGGTAATAAAACATGTTCGACTTGTAAAATTGAAAAATCAAAAAAAGAATTTTCAAGAGATAAACACAATAAAGATGGGTTACAAGTAAGATGTAAATTATGTGCAGAAAAAATTAGAAATAAAAATAAAGAAGAATCTGAAAATGTAACTAAAAAAACATGTAAAGATTGTAATAAAGAAAAAGAAATTAATAATTTTAATAAATCTAAATCTGGAAAATACGGATATGCTAATGAATGTAAAGATTGTAGAAAAATTAAAAGAAGTAAACATAATTTCAAATCAGATAAAGTTGGTCTTAAAAAGTGTGCTGCATGTAAAGTTAAAAAAGATAAAACAGAATTTCATACAGATAAACATAATACAGATGGTCTAAACTCATCATGTAAAAAATGTAGATTTAATACACAAAATAAATATTTATCCGAATTAAAAAATTATTTTAAAAAAATATTCAAAGATTTGAGAAATAATGCTAAAAAAAGAAATATTAAAGTTGAAATAACACTTGATGATATAAAAGAATTATATGATAAACAAAATGGAATATGTATTTATACTGGCGAAAAAATGACACACTTAGGACATCAAAATAAAGAAACAAAAAATGGTCATATTTATAATACAAATAACATATCAGTTGATAGAATTGATTCCAAAAAACATTATATAAAAGATAATATACAATTAGTATGTGCACAAGTAAACAGAGTTAAATATGACATGAATCATGATGAATTTCTAGATATGGTGAAAAAAATTTGTTTAAAGCATAAATTATAATATAATTATTCCCGAACTTATTAGATATATAACTATTTAATATCAAAAAATAATTATATAAAATTAGACACAAATATAAATTTATTTTATCAAAAATATCGAATAAAAAAATTTTCCCGAACTTTTTTATTTACTTTATAAAAATTGATTTTTTTAACTTCACCATATAAAATTAATATCATAATAAAAAATGCCATATATTGATATAGGTGCCAATTTATCAAACTCTAGATATTTAAATTGTTTAGAAGATGTACTTAAAGATGCTAAAGAATGGTTTGTTGAAAAAATTATTCTAACAGGAACAAATATGAATACAACAAAGTTTTCAAATACACTCGTATATAGATATCCAAAATATAATCTTTATTATACAGCAGGTATTCATCCACATAATGTTAAAGAACTTGATAATAATAGTTTTTCAATACTGACAAAATATATTGAAGATAAAAAATGTGTTGCAATAGGGGAATGTGGACTTGATTATAATCGAATGTTTTCACCGAAACATGTTCAATTATATTGGTTTGAAGAACAAATAAAACTATCAATTAAACATAATAAACCTCTATTTTTACATGAAAGAGATGCATTTGATGATTTTTATAATATTTTATTCAAATATAAAAATGAAATTAAAGGAGTTGTGCATTGTTTTACAGGTAATTATGAACAAATGAATAAATATCTTGATTTAGGTATGTACATTGGCATTACAGGATGGTTATGTGATGATAGAAGAAATAAAGATTTAGTTGATGCAATCCAAAAACTAGATAAAAAATATTTAGATAGAATAATGGTAGAAACAGATTGTCCATTTTTAAGCCCTGTTAAAAAAGATTCTTTTAATGTACCGAGTTATATATATTATGTTGTTGTAAGATTAGCAAAAGAATTAAATATGAAAGAAAAAGATGTTGAAAAAATAGTTTACCAAAATACTCTAAAATTTTTTAATTTATAAAATATTTATAATCTATTATAAATATAATGAATACTTTATTTATAGCTTCAATATTGCTTGTACTAATGTATCTTATTTCTGGATATGGTAAAATAATGGACATTAATGGAAATGCAACTAGTTTAAAAAACCAAACTGGATTAAATTTGCATTTTAATCTATTTATTTTAGCAATAGTAATAGTTATTTTATTGGAAATTGTAGGTTCTTATTTTATAGTTTACTCCGCGTATACATATAAATATAAAAAACAAGCATATTATTCTACATATGGTTTAATAGCATTTACAATTTTAGCAAGTTTATTATATCATATGCCATTTTCTCTAAATAATCATGCTTTATATAAAAATATTGCTGTTATTGGTGGACTTATGTTATTAGCGGATAGATTCGAAAATTAAAATATATAGTCAATTTATAATGTTAGAATCAGATATAAAAAAAGATATAGATGAAATAAAAATTAAATTAACCAATTTAGAAATTTTAATTATGGAAAGTTTTTCAAAATTAGAAATTAAAATAAATGAATTAGAAAAAAATAAATTAAATCATGTTCAAGAAGCATGTGATAAAATGAATAATCATATTGATTTTATAGAAGAAACATATACAACATTACAGACTCCTCTTAATTATGTTAAAAATAAAGTTGAGTACTTAATGGGTTATAACAATGATAGCAAATCACTTCCTACTATTAAAGATAAAGAATAAAGCAGTTAATAACAAAAATATAATTAATAAAACAACTCTTAAAGTAACTGCTTCTCTAATTTTAATATCATTTTTAGATTCTGGAACTAATTTATATAAAAGTTCTACTGCATTAACAACAGCAGATTCTAAAGATGTAAAACTATACGAACTTTTTCCATTATGTACACCACAATTAAATAAATTTTTATACTTATCCGAATTAAAATCAATATAACCATATTTAGTTGTCATAAAAGCACTATGTATTGGTGTCCATTCTTTACTATCGTGATAATTTTGTGACATAACAACATTATCATAATCTGGAAGTTCAGGTAATACTGATTTTAATTGTCTAAATACTTCTTCAATTATTATTCTTTTATCACTTATTTCATTTGGTGTTTTATGTAAAAAATCAGATTTATCAGGTTTACTTATAATACAAGATATTACTGTTTTAGAACGCGAGTCCTTAAAATCCATATAATCAGATAAAACAATATGTCCAACACCCCAAGATGTTTCTGGATAACCCCACCATAATTTTTTTAGATTTATTTTTGTATTCCAGTGAAATATTACGGGAATGTAAGTATTATAATTAGTTTTATCAGCCCATTCAGTAAAATTTTTTTCAAAACCAGAATCTAAATTATTTTGTTCAAATAAATTACTTATATTAATAGGAGGTATTGCAAATATAAAATTTTTACCTACATAGTTACTATCATTAGTTGATAAAGATACAATTTTATCTTCATTTGTGTTTATTTTTGTAATTTTTGAATCGAGATAAATATCAACACCTCTATTAACTAATTCATCCTGCCATATTTTAAATAAACCAATATCATTAGGTAATTTAGGTTGATATATATCATATAAAATATTTTGATTCATAATTTGTAAAAAACTATACAAAGTATATTTTTCTATTCCACCTCCATCTGTCAATCTTCCAAGTCTATCTAACATATCAACTGATTTTTCAGAAAAATTATGATAATCCAGATATTCTTTAAAAGATATTTTTTGATAAGATTTATTTAGATTTAAAAATGTAAAAGAAAAAATTAATAATTCTCTAAAGGGCAAATTTAAAAAAACCCTATTAAAAATATCTTTTTTACCAAATTTATATGGTGTGAATAAATCAATAAAACTTGTATTTAATTCTTTTTTTAAAATATCACTAAAGACCAAATAATTATTTAAATAAATTCGCGGTCCATGCTCTGAAAATAAACCATTTACTCTTTTAACAGAATGACAACCACCGATACTTTCTTCTTTATCAATAAGTGCGACTTTATAATTATATTTTGATAAATATAAAGCAAGAGTTAAACCTGTTGGCCCTGCTCCAATAATTATATAATCATAATATTTATTCATTTATATTATGATTATTTAATAAAAAAAATATAAAATATTTTTTATAATAAATACTACAAAATTATAAATAATAATTCTTGATAATAAAAAAATTGAAATTATAATATTGATTATACATATTAATTAATTAATAAAAAATGGAATTCTATGATATTGCTTACAAGCTCGAAAAGGAAAATAACGAAAATGCTCGCTACTATTATGAGCTAGCCGTATTATTTGAATATAAACTAGCACTGAAACATATGGAATACCTAGATAAGCCAAACTTTATTAGTTATCTTAAAAAATACAATAATTCCAATATAAATTCTGATTTTCTTGAAATTGTATCATATTGGTATAATAACATGAAAATTTTTAAAAATACAAAACAATTAAATGTAGAAATGAGTTCTAATGAAATGGACGAGCTATGGACTCAAATTTGGTTTGCAAAGGGTGTAAATCAAACAAAAGTTGACAATGAACTTAAGAAGTTTGAATATTACTATAAGAAATATAAAGATTATAAACCATATTATCTATATGAATATATTGCACTAATTATTCTATATGACCAAATTCCTCGAAATATTTTTAGAAATTCAGCAAAAGCATACGAGACAGATAATATCGCTTTTAATCATGCAAAATATCTTATGAAATTTATTGAGCATATTCCATTTCATCTCAGTATTCCAATTATTATCTCATATATTCATTCGGAATCATCTGAAATTCTTACGGATGCAAAGAAAATAATTGAAGTTGTTCAAAAAAAATATTATAATAAATATAATAATATTTTTACATCTTTGAATGGAATTTTTCAAAATCATTATGATAGAATTAGTCTTTTTGGTAGAATTCCTGAACGAAATAAGTTTTTAGATAGAGTATCAACTGAAAAAGAACTAGTATATCTACAAAGTATTTAGTTTATTTTTGATTTTAATCTTAAATATTTTGCTTTATATTTTAAATATTTATTATAATAACCTCCATTATATTTATCTCTTATTTCACTAATATGTTTGTAATCTGGTTCAGAATCATATTCACTAACCGAATTATAAATTATAATTCTTGTAATACAATGAGGGTCTGCTTTAAATACTATTGCTCTTCCACATGTATATGAACTAATACCTTCTTTGCAATCAATAACTATATATTTTTCTCGTAATGATTTATTTATAAGTTCTACAATTTTAGGTAAATAAATAATAATATTATAAGTAGTCATATTATACGGCACTAAAAGAAAATTTAAAAATTTAGTAAAAAATTGTATAAATAGTGGTTCATCAAGTAAAGTTGGTTTAATTTTAATACTATCTTGTAAAATTTTTAATATATTATCTAAATTTCCAAATAAATCAG
>JACCDY010505712.1_pt1 | contig 15038 bp, 9 predicted proteins | sample 7446391 | NCBI WGS metagenome assembly JACCDY01 (sample SAMN15323451, study PRJNA562643) | freshwater metagenome | isolation source: river surface water | place: USA:Blue River Watershed | collected 2017-08-18 | reverse complement strand
TGCATCGCCTGAAGTAGTTTCATACGCCACATCAGCACCACGGGCACTTACATTACCTACATTCGTTGTCATTTCTTGGAGATCACCCCAAGCTCCGGTGGCAAACACTTGCGCATTGACGTCGGCGTCAGTACCAATAGTTACTGCCACAAATTCTTCACGCGTTGTACCTGCCTCTACGCGAGCCCATTTCAGTGGCGCACCTATATCGGCCAAACTACTCTCAGTTGACCACGCTGAGCCATCCCATTGACGATAGCGCGGTGTGGTAACTGTACCTTCACCATAAACTAACATTGCTTCACGTGATGTGGTTGCAACGACGACTGTATCCGCAGGAGTTGAAAATGTGCCTGAGCGAATGTTTGTATCAAACTGCTCCTCAGTTGTTTGGAACCACGTTGAAACCACTACCGTTGTATCAACCGTAAAGCTTTGTGGATCTGTCCAGAACGAATACACATCGTCACCGGTTGTGTCTTTCGCACGAACACGGAACCAGTACGTTGTATTGTTCGTGAGCACATCACCTGACTGCACCTTAAACTGAATCGTGTCGCCGGAGATGAATGGGTCAGTATCGGCCCCCGTGTCGATGTTAGAAAATCCACTATGCGTGCCTGACGTGCGTGTTGTCGATGAGGTAAAAGTATTATCAGTTGACCAAGAAATTTGATACGTCAAACTATCACTTTGTGGATCGGTTGTCTCAAAACTAAAGGTAGGAGTAGTAGTTCCTACTTTCTCGTTCGGGAATGGACTATTGATAGTTGGTGTCTCAACGCGATAGCCCCAATAGACACCCCAATCTTGAATTGAAGGACTACCACCACTGTTGGTGAGTGTCGCAACAATGCGAAGTGTGTGGTAGTCAGCGGTATCAAGATCAAGCAGGTTAACCGGTGATGTATCAAAACCTGAAGTATTACCTGCAAGTGCCGTATCAGGAATTTCTTGCCATGCACTAGCGCCATCAAGGTACTCAATTGTGTACTTCACGTCCCCGCTTGTTTCAGTATCATTAAAGACAAAGCTATCCCAAGCAGTACCCGCAACACCATCAGTAAAGACAATCGGATCACTGGTCATCGTACCCGTTGTTGAGCCTGTTATGAGATTAACTGCGTCAGTACCAATTGATTGCACACCAACCAGTGCACTCGTATCAAATTGCTCTTCGGTCGTTTGGAACCATGCTGCTGCAGAGAGACTTGTATCTACAGTGTAGCTTTGCGGATCACTCCATTCGCCCCACAGGTTCGAGCCTGACGGATCTTGCCCGCGTACCCGCCACCAATACGTGGTGCCGTTCGTGAAGGTGACCGTTGGCGTAAACTGAATGGTTTGTCCTGAGTTAAATGGAGCCTTATCAGCCGGAACGACTAAGTTATCAAACCGTGTAGAGTTACTAATCGTATTTTTATCTTCTACCGGCGAACTAAAATCGAAGTCGTTGTCAATCTCAATCTCGTAGTGAATGTCGTTACCCTCTGGGTCGGTTGCATCGAAGGTAAAGAGTCGTGTAGTAGAAGCCACCTTCTCGTTATTAAACGGTGTTTCAAGTGCAAAATCTTGTGGAGCTCGATTGGTGTAGAGCATTGGATAATGCGTATACGTATTGAGCGGTGTACCGTCTTGCTCAACCATACGGAAACAGTAATTAGTGCCAGCTGCAGCGCCGTTATGCTCAAGTACGAAATCCCACTCACCTACATTGCTTACAGAAATTGCATTTGGTGATGTCGTCGCCACACCATCTTCTTCGTAGGTTTCGAGAACAGTTGAAGAAGCCAAAAGCGTACTTGTCAGTGTACTACCGTTGGTTACGCTTGAGTTATTGAAGCCTCGCCAGATGCTCGTTGAGGCAGTGCCGCCAACATCAAACCAACTTCCAATTGCGCTACAAGTAAACCCGGCACCATACTGGAGTTTGAAGTCAGTACCAGCCGTACTCGTCGCGTTCGTTACGCGCAGATTCATACGAAGACGGACTTCATCACCATTCTTAATGAGCGTCGTTGAGGTACTCATTGCTTCGCGCTCAGCAAGATCGGTCCCGCCTGCTGGCCACGGATCGGTTGGAGTTTGTGCATTGGTGTTTACGTACCAACGAGATGATTTCTGTTCATAGACAGGATCAGTACCTTGGCGTTTACCGAAGACCGCTGTTACGTATGGTGGCAAGTTATTAGCTGTTGAGAAACTCGTAACGTTCACGTTGTGCGTATGGGTACTCGGTGCACCAATGAGCGGTGCCTGGACGCGTGCATTTGTTGCAGCGCTACCCGCACTCGAAACAATATTGTTCATGTCGCTATGAGTATGAGTTGCCGCGCCGCCGGTAGTACCCTAGGTAGCTGCCCCCTTCACGAAGCGATTTGAAAACGGTGCTGCACCACTGGTTGAGACATCAAGCCAACCTCCAGGAACATCCTCGGTCCACATCGTAATGAGGTTGTTAGGTGCCGTCGCGGTTGCGGTCAATTTTGCAAAGACCACTTCAATGTATGGAGGTTCCTGAGTAATTGTTGGCGTCGTTGAACTTACGGTGTGCGTATGACTATCGGCGGCGGCGCTAGCAGTCGTACCACCGCGCACCTGACTACCAGTACCAGCGGCTGCCCCCGTCGTTCCTGTAACGGCATGAGTATGAGTTGCACTCCCACCCGTTGAACCAGGTGTATCTTCACCACGAACATAATAGCCATCTTGTGCCGCATACCGATTCCACCCAACGGGGAGCGATGACGAGGCCACGTCGAAAATACCAATCGCACCCGTTGGAATATTAGCGGGCTCACCTGCACTCGCCGTGTACTGAATCACCCGTAGCTGTCGGTACGGTGGTAAGTTTGAGGCAGTTGCAATCGTCGGCGTGTATGTATGCGTGTGCGAAACAGTTTCAACTGCACCAGCACCGCTTTCAGTAACCGCACTTGCTCCAGTAGCCAACACTGAACCCGTACCCGTGTGTCCATGGGTTGCACTACCGCCCGTTAGGTTGTACGTCGTACTACCCACCCCGAAGCGCTGGAAGAAGGTGCCAGAACCACATGAGAGACAGCTCCAGCCTGAAGGAATCGTAGTGGCACTATCCCAGTAGAGAATCATGTTACCGGTAGCGTCAGAAGCAATCTGCCATTGGCGGAGTTCTTCAAAACTATCACGCGCATTGCTGTTTGTAGCTTCGCTAGGAGTTGGTTCAGACTGAGTCTCCGTCGCTGGCGTTGAGCTCGCCAAGGACACCTCAACGGGCTCTGTAGGTGCATCAGTATTGCCGTTACCGTTACCATTTCCATTACCACCAGCATTGCCCTGACTATTACCGTTACCGTTCTGTGGAGCAGCTTCTGTCGCTGATACAAGTTGAACTTCTTCAGTATTTTGTCGACCGCGTGATGACTCCAAGCGCGCCGGCCCTAACTCATAGAGGAATGGCGAAAGGTCAGGAGCATCAAAGCTGTATGACTTAGTGACTGATTCTCCCGCTGCCAATGAGACACTCCATGAAAGCTCAAATACACCATCAACTTCAGTAATACTCGCTTCGGGCGCATCAACCGTGAAGGTGTTTGGAACACGTTCAACGAGCGTACCCCTAAAGGCTTTGTCGGCAATTACCGTAAGTTCCATTGGGTAGCCAGATGGTGGGTAGATACGTGTTGGTCCGTTTCGTTCTATTGCAAGTGCTGCATCTTGCACGACATCAAAGCTCATATTGGTATGGCTGATGACCGATCCTGTTTCAGAATCAACACGCTCCATGAAGAGTTCGTAGGTACCTGTTTGCGCAGCAACCAGTGTCTGTTGGTAGTCAGGAGTATCGGTCACATTGTTACCAAAACACTGACCTGACGGATCAACTGACGACGGCATGATCGCGCCATCAGGTGCTACCACGAAGAGACGCAAGGTTGCATCACAGAGCGTATTGCCGTTTGCAGTCAATGCTCCCGCAAAGACCGAGACCGTTTCGTTAAGGTCATACTCGGTTTTGTCGGTATTAATTGCAAGCAAGCCCCACTGGAACTCAAAGCTATCAACTACCTCTACCCCACCTTCGCTAACCGTGAGCTCGAGCTCATAGACGCCCGGCTTTAATTTACGACGTTCAGACTCTGGAATTACGACCGAGACCAAACCGTCCTTTGTGACGGTCACATCTGGATTGATGCCAATTTCACCAGACGCGTGATGCTTCACTGCTACGTGTTCGACACGCACAATGTCACGACCAAAGAATTCACGTACTGCTTGAACTGCCTTATTGCGCTGCGAAACATAACGCAAGTTGAAGGCCGGTCCTTCGAAGCGCGTGAAGTCGCGTGCTTCACTCACTAACTCGTAGGCCAGAGGAGCCTTGAGCTTTGCAACCAAATCACTTTGCGCACGCTTCATGAGGTCTGCCTTTGTAATCGTCTCAATTTCAATTTCAAGCCAGACTGCATCGAGATAGAGCCCATCGATAGTTTCAATATCACCCGAGAAGGTTGCCGTCACACTAGTCTGCCCCAAGAACGACAAATCATTTTCGTACGGGAAGGCAAACAAGAAATTCCCACCGTTAACGGCATTTGAAACTTCACCATCAATAATGACCGAGCCAAGGGTGTAGGCAGCATCAGGTGTGGCTGCCTCAAACGTAATCGTCGGCAGTGGTGCACCATCGGCAACATCTGCATGACCGGCTAACGATGCACGGAGTTGTACGTTCTTTACAAATTGTCCTGGACGGAGTGGCAACGTACTGAAGTCTGCAAGAGTAATGGTTCGTGTATCAGTAGCTACATTCTGTTCGTCTTCTGAAGTTGGCTCATCACCAGCGACACTGTCGTCTACCGGCGCATCTGTCGATGCCTCATCAGCGGTGTCACCAGCTACATCGGTCACCACTTCGTCTGCAGGAGTCGGAACCGGTGGTTCTACTGGCACAGAAGATACTGCATCATCAGTAGGAACAGGAGCGGTCTCATCAGTCACTGGTGGTTCAGCTACTTGATCGACTTCTTGTGCAATTGCCAATGGGATACGGACAACATACGACAACCAATCGCTAAGCTTAGTTTGGAAGTTATTGAACGCAGAAGGTGCATCACTTTGCGGAGCTGGCTCTGGCTCTGGCTCTGGTTCTGGCTCAGAAGGTGTCTCAGTAGGAAGAGATTCGACAGGTTCAGAACTATCTGTGTCTAAAGCACCTTCATCCGTTGCACCATCAGCAGCAGTGCCATTAGTATCATCAGTTTCAGACGCCTCGATACCTGTGTTTGATACTGGCAGAGGCGGCAGCGTAAAGTCTTCAGCGGTCGGGAGCTCATCAGTGATATATGCCGCATTGTCACGACCAAAATCTTGGTACATAGCATCACTCGGAAGATCAGATGAGAGCACATGTTCAACACCAAACCAGTCACTTGAAACTACGCGTGACGGATAGACATTAATGGTTTCTGTGGTACCGATAGTTTTTTGTGGCAGCGGGGGCGCTGAACGTACTGGAATAGCACCCTGCAAAATGAAGGATGACGTAAGGAGTAACAAGAGTAGTAGGCGCAACAGGTGGCTACGATTAAAAGCACGCTTTGTCATTTTTAGCGCTCTAAACCTCGTTTTTATGTTTTTCTCTCTTTTGTTTTGAGTGTAAAAACTCATCTACAAACAAGCCACCCGAGCACGCAAAATGTGCTACGAGTTAGGTAAATTATAACGCGCTCGGAGTGTTTCCGAGCGCGTTATCGTGTGGATTAAACCACCAAATTTATGCGATTCTACTTGAGGATTTTCTTCACGTCGTTGATTTCTTTTTCAATCAATGTCTCTGATACTTCGAGTGCTTGGTTGAGTCCTTCGACTGCTTCTTTTTCCTTCTTGGAGAGACGTGGTCGCTTAGTGATTTCGTTAATCTGATCGTAGATTTCGTCACGCAAGGCTGAGAAGATTTTCTCCATCTGGTCTTGAATCTCTCGCGTCTCTTTGCGGAGCAATTCTTCTTTCTTAGTGAACTGCTTACGCTCGTAGATGATGTAGGCAAATTCGAAGAGTGACACCAGCACCAAGAACATTATGAGGAGATTTGTTCCAGTCAAGAATGACCAGAATGAAGCTTTCTCTTCTCCCTCAATTGGCTCAATCCAACCTGCAGTAATCAAGACAGGAGCAGTACTTACGGTCTTGTTACCAGCTCGGTCGAACGCGGTTACCGTTACGGTGTATGTCCCGTCTACAAGTTCAGTTAGTAGGTAGCCGAGTCGAGCCTCATCAGGGGTAATGGTGACTGGCTCACGCTCTGCGACGAGGAGCTCATAGCGTTCAATGCCTGACGTTGGGTCAACTGCTTCAAAATTGATTAATGGGAATGAATCAACTTTTGTTCCAGCAAGAACTTTTACCTCGAATGCTTCTGGTGGTGTGGTATCGATCTGAATCTTTCGATTCGTGATACCTCCCCAACCTACTTGATTCTTAAACTGAACGCTCAAGTATTGAATGCCATCCTTAAGGTTCTCTGCACTTACGACAAACTCGTCAATTGGTGGGTCGAAGACTTCGCTTGGATCATTATCAGACGATGTTGCGAGCTCAACTGCCACTTCAGTTACGTCGAATGGAATTTCCCAGGTGAAGATACCATCAAGCTTGTTGTACCAAAGTTCAGGGTCAAGGAATGCTGCTGATCCTACTTCAGGTGCACGAGGTGGATCACCAAAGGCAATTGCTGCATCAGTACCTTCTTCTGGCTCAGGTTCGGGTTCTGGGGTAGGTGTCGGCGTTGGGGTTGGGGTTGGTGTCGCGGCTGCTCCTACGGTATATGAACCACCTACTTTACCAGCCAAGACATCGGTACCGCGACCGTCTGCAGCTAGTGCAGATGCTTCACCAAAGTTGACCGAACCTGTACCAGCGGCTTTCGCAGTAAAGGTAATAGAAATCAAGTTTGAGCGAGCCGAGAAAGGCGTTGGACTACCTCCACCAAATGAGATGGTGCCGGCTGTATTTGAAAACGTCGGCTCGGTTGTCCAGAGTGAGAAAGCAGAACCAGTCTTCGACACACTTACAACCGAAAGATTTGCTGTATTAAAAGTAAGACTTGCTTCAACCGCATTAATAGACTGACCCTTTGGATCAGCTTGAACTGTTACGGTGAATGTCTGCCCTGTTGTATATGAACCGCTCGCTGGTGAAAGCAACACATCTGCAGCATGCGTTACGGCAAACGATAAAAACCATAGCGCAAGGGCGAGCGTGATTGATGTCGCGAATCGACGAGAAGAACAGAATTGAAGAACGTGCATACCTTGGTGGTGTCTTTATTATTACACGCGTGTGCGTGCCGGCGCCTTAGTTATCTTCAGGTTAACTTTTTCTTTTTCTTCTGGCTTCAGTAGTGGCAACGTGAGAATGAGTACACCATTTTTAATTTTTGCGTCTGCATGTTCAATGTCGACGCTCTCTGGAAGAATAATGCGCCGATAGAAATCGCCCCAGATACATTCCTCAGTAAAGTAAGCTCCATCTGCTTTCTTCTTTGGAAACGCAATGTGCTCAGGGCGGAGTCGACGACCTTCAATGAGCACAATGTCGGCATCACCTTCAATGGAAACATGCACATCAGACATATCAGTCCCCGCAGCTTGTGCGTAAACAACGATCATGTCGTCAGTTTGATAAATATCAACGTCGAGCTGCACCACCTTGTCGAGGGCGGTCTCTTCATCACTAGAAAGAAGCTTCTGTTCAGTACGAACACCTCTGCCTTTGAGTCGCTGCAAGAAGGACATATTACAAAGATTATACTAGTGCTACGAATTAATAGCGCGAGACTTACCCACAGTTAGCCAGTCCAGTTAAACAACAAAATTGAAAAGTCCGTGAGCGAAACTGTTCCGTCACCATTAATGTCAGCTGGTGGATTTGAGTTGCCGCCATCGCGACCCCACCAGAAAAGCAGGATCGAGAAGTCAGTCAAGTTTACTTTTCCGTCGGTATTGAGATCCGGATTAAGATCACCCTCAGCCTCCTGACCAACTCCGTAGAAGGTGTAGTTTGAGTAGTTGGTTGTAATAGAACCCGAAACCGCTTTAGCTCGTACCTTATATGTACCTTTCGTAAATCCACCTGTTTCAATAGTGGTCTGCCACGCGCCACTACCATCTGCCGTTGCTGTAAACTCACGGCGTGAGACACTCGAACCATCTCGTTGATTCTCAATCGTTACTGTTGCATTTGGAATCGTGTAGCCACTTAAGGTAAGTGTTTGTCCCGGCGTAACTGGATTGGGGCTCACCTTGATGGTTGGCATAACGTTAATGTTGGAGAGCGTTGATACGCGACCACCGGTCACCGTGAAAGAAGTACTGAATGTTGACGAGCGTACCTGACTTCGATCTATCGCATACACACCGAAGGTGTACGCACCCCGCGCAATCTGTGAAATAGTGATTGAATACCGACCATCAGAGCTCGCACGCGTATTACCACCTGCTGCGCCGTCGACGATAGCGTATACCGTACTGCCAGGGAAAGCATATCCGGAGATAGTCACCTCTGCATCACCACTTGGGTACGGGCCGTCAGCTGTTTCGAGACCACCGCCAGTCTCACCTTCAGAGTCTGGACCAGTTCGTCCACCACCACCGCCACCTGAACCGCCACCGCCGGAGTTACCGCCATTAGTATCTGCTTCGCCGTCGCTGTCGCCAGTTGTACCTCCGCTCCCTGAACCATCACCTGAACCATCATTACCAGAACCAGTACCGTCACCTTCGACGTCACCGTCTTCGTTTGATTCACCAGTTGGCTGATTATTTACCGCAAACTGAATCAAGAAGTCATCAATATTGAAGTTACCTTCATCGTCAACACACCGGACGTAGAAAGAGTTAAGTGCACCACGCACTACTCCAACCACTGTTGAATGAGTGACGAGACCAGTGTTGTCAAAATCACTCACCATACTGCCAAAGGCAACACCGGGTGTTGTGGCGTACCGACACTCAGCGAATTCATCAGTTTCAAGGGAAATTTCTACGAACGCAGTCGTACCACCCACGGTACTCGTTGGCGCTGGATTAAAACGGTATGGCGGAATTGATTCACGTGTGTCAGCATAACCAACCTGTACGCCCGGAATAATTGCAATTACAAACTCAGCGTAGATAGGTTCTGGAGAACCGGTTACCGAGAAATCAATTCGATGTGTTCCAACCGTGCCGGAATTCGTGATAGGCACAATATCTCCTGGAAAGGTTGTTGTAGCAATTGTCGTACTACCAACCGTACTACCGGGAATCTCATAGGCACCAAGGCTGCCGCTGGTGTGGTTACCAATACGGAACTCCAGTTCTGATTCAGCTGGAATACCTTCGAGCAAACTAAGTGTGTATTGAATCGTGCCTCCACTGCCACCCGTAATAGACACGCCGTCGACAGTCGCACTTGGCGTTGATGTCGCGTCACGTGGTGCTCCATCGACGTACAGTTCAACATTGCGCGCTGAAAAAGTATCTGTACTTGTTGCCACAAAGAAATCTGCCGGAAAGATAAATTCGAGCACAGAACTAGGTGCAATAGCTTCAGTTGGTGTAAATCGCATGGTGTGATTAGACGCCATACTCGGTCGCGAGTTACTAATTGTATCGCTATACATCGCAATATTGCGTGCTTCGGTAAAGAATGGGAGGAAATTCAAAAAAAGTGCCGCACAAAAAAGCAGCGCTGCGGCATTGAGGAGACCGGTAAGACCTATTCGCATCATATGTATTGTAGCCTGGTCAGAGAGAGATTACGGTATTGGCTATGCACAGCTAGCGTACACAGCGAAAGCCAATAGCGACAGTGGCAGCAGTTGGTGCTGTCTTTGCCTGGACGGCAAACACACCTGCGTCGGATTCATTGCCGTAATATCCGCCACGAAGCAGACCGTAGACACCAGCTGGAGAACTCCAAAAGTAATCCCCGGCAAACTGTTCGTGAGGTGCCGTTCCGGTTACCGACGGCATACCTGTAGCATCAACTTGTTGTACATAGCCTTCGGTCGGTAGCGGCAGCGATCCAATCATTCCCTCACGCACATCATCGCTTACCCACTCCCACACATTACCGACAGCGTCTACGATGCCTGAAGCAGCAACACAGGCCATATTACTTCCTGTATTCCACACGCCAGACTGACTAACGTTGCACGTTGCGCCCGTATCGGGTGTGCCCATAGCAGCACTGTACCACTCGGCAGTGGTTGGCAGCCGTTTACCACTGCGTGCACACAGTGCAGCGGCTTGCTCACGAGCCACGAAGGTCCACGGAGTTACCCCCTCGGCCGCCACACTCGTGCAGCTTACTTCGTTCAGGTTCTGCTGTGTCTCTGTTTGTGAGCGTGGTGTACTTACCGGACACGTTGGAGCTGGAGATACTTCAAAGCGATCAACACAGGTAAATGTTGCTGCAGTAGGTATGTGAATCATATCGGCTGGGCATACCCCCTCTTCAGTCTTCGCCAAAAGCCCCAGGAGCGAGCCGCTATTGCCTTGCAATGAATCGGTCGCACTAATACCAAGCGTTGTAATAAGTAACGCACCAAAAACAATCGCCCCCACCTTGAGTACGCGCATACTTAGAGTATACAACATATCCAAAGAGAGAATGCCGTCGCTATCCCCTATTGACTATATATTCATGACGCAACGAAAACCTGTCGCTGCACTTGCAAATGAAGCAGCGGTTTTTGCATGCACAGCATACACTCCCCCGTCGCTTCCGCTCCCATAAAAACCACCACGCATCACCGCGTACGTGCCTGCCGTGTCACTCCAAAAATAATCTTTGTTATATAAGTCAGAAGCATTGCGATCTGTTGCAATCGCGACGCCCGCACCATCAACCTCCATCACATACCCTTCGGTTGGCACTGGCTTACCATCAAAATTGCCATCAACCACTTCACCATCTATCCACTCCCACACGTTCCCCACCATGTCGTACATACCGCGCGCAGAAACACAATCACTATGGCTCCCTACCTGAGCACCCCCACCATTGGTATTACAAGCACCGTTGTCTGGAGTGCCAAGCGCTGCTTCGTACCATTCAAGTGCTGTCGGTAGGCGCGCTCCACGCGCTGCACAGAGGGTTTTAGCTTGATGGAATGAAACGTAGGTCCATGGCGATACGTCTGGCGCCGAAACTGAGGTACACGTAGTGGCATCAATATTAGCCTTCGTATCCATGAGAGACGATGGCGCCGCTACTGGGCAAGCCTCACCAATACTGTTCTCATAGAGATCAATACACAGAGCACCTGACGCCAAATCAACTTTTGACATTCCTTCAGGACACGCACTTTCGGTGGCATTACGTGCAAAAATCGACATGGCCGACTGAGAACCACGAAGTGCATCGGTAGCGTCAATAGAAAAGGTCGTCAGCACAATAATGCCAACACTCACGAAAATCCACCGGAGTGGTTTCAATACCCATCGCATATGTTGAGTGTAGCATGCGCATGTTTACAAACGCGCACTTGCAACCTTTATAAACTGCGTACGCAACGAAAACCAACACCGTCTGTTTTCAAATCAAGCGGAACAGATAGGTTCTGCGCAAAAATACCCCCGTCGGACTGACTTCCATAGAAACCCCCACGAATAATGCCGTATACTCCTGTTGGTGACGTTTTAGCATAATCTTCACCATACTCTTGACTTGGACTTACGCTTGTTTCAACCACTTGCCCATGTTGGTCAACCGACGTGACGTAGCCTGATTCAGGAAGCATGCGCCCATCAAGTGCACCTTCAGTCACCTGCCCTTCAACCCATTCCCATACATTACCAACCACATCATAGACGCCCGCAGTGGTTACACAGCGAGCCAAGCCCGTAAGTTCGGGGCCATTTGCATTCACGACGCAAGTTGACTGATCAGCTTGTGCCAACGCAAGCGCATACCATTCGGCACTTGAAGGGAGTCGTTTACCATCTCGGGCACAGAGTTGCTGTGCCTGGGTAAGTGAAATAAAGCGCCAGGGCTTCACCTCAGGTACGGCAACTGACATACAACTGGGTTCATTAAGGTTAGTCTGCGTATCGACAGCATTGGTAACCACGGTAAGTGGACATGCTGCGTTCGGTGATGCTTCATAGATATCAACACAGAGCGCACCTGAAGAAATATTCATCTGCACCATGCCAGGGCCACATGGCGAAGCAGCATCAATAGCCGAACCAGCCATATTGCCACGCACACCGCGCACAATATCACTCGCCTGAATCGCCACTGTCGAAAGCACGACAGCACCAATGACTACCAACGTGACCTTAAGCCAGCGTGCCATACGCTCGGCGATTAGGCATCTTAACAGACCGCACGTAGTCCATGACGTAGTTCAAAACAATGAGTACCAGTAAAATGAAAACAATCACACTGAGAATAAATGTAGTGTAATCCTCATTGGCAGGATTATTACTATTAAGTCCGAGTGCTAGCTCGCGCTCTGCAATAGCTGCTTCGCGTGCTGCGAGCTCCGTATTGCGCTCAGTGAGCGCAGCAGTCATTTCATTGAGGCCGTTCGGTTCAACTGAAGCATACATCCCAATGGCATTGGCGAGATATAGTTCAGTATCCTTGGTAACTTGCTGCGTAATTGGCGAAACAATTCCACTCACAAACAGGAGCACTAAGGACAGCGTCAGGGCTGAGGTGCGAAGTACAATGTGATAGATAGAGTCTTGCATACGTTACTTTCAGTATACCAAAGCTTACGCGAAGAGAGCTACAAGAATAAGGAGGAAGAGTGCGGTAACGACCAGCATCACGACCATAACAAGCACTGCTGCCGACATACCACCATTTCGCTTCCGGCGCATAATACGTCGACTACCACCCATTTCTGCATACTGCAACTTGCGGCGAATATAGAGCTTTGCGCTGATGTAGGTAGCCAGAAGGATAAACGCCAAAACACCGAGTGCTGGCAGAATGATATTGGCTGGCAAAATCCAGAATGAGACGGTACTTGAAATAGTTGCCTGCTGACCCGACTCACCGTAGACGAGTGTCAAAACTGCTTCATAACGCCCAAAACCAGGTCCTTCGTCTTCCCAAATGAGATCGAAGGTACGTTCAGCTCCTGGGAACACGGCAGCCTTAGACTCATTGAAGGTCTGCATAGCCACCTTCTTGCCAAACATGTTGTGAATCTCAAGCGGGCCAATTGGACGGATGAGCGTTGAGCCTTGGTTTTCAATACGTGCTTGGAAGTCAATGTTTGAACTACCATAGATGTAATTACCGGTTGAGAACTGGCGAATGGCTGCGTCCTCCACTACATCACCAGCAACGCGAATACTCACGATGTTGGCTACCTGGTACGCCACCGACGCTCCGACTGAACGCATCTTTGGGGGATCCATCGAAACAAAGATACCGGCGAAATGACTACCAGGGGTAGCGAACTCTGGCACGGTGATAGTAACCGGTACACCAACCTCTTGGTCGGGTTCGAGGTTGACTTCAGTCACACCAAGCCCAATCCATTCAGACATTTCGTACCCCGTCTTCTCTTGCCCGTCTTCGGCGAAGACCGGTGTCCCTCCACCTTCAACGCCTATGATATCGCGTGTGAAAATATAGTAGGTTTGCGTCACGGCACTCAAGTTCTTGACGTTAATCGTTTCATTGAGGACAGTGTTTGGATCAGCTGGTTTTTCAATGATAGCTGGCGAAATACCAATACCAGCAGTAGCAGCATTACTCTGCGCTGAACTTATCTGCGGCAGCAGTATCAACAACAACATTAAAAAACCTACAGAGAATAGACGTTTCATCGGACGCAAAGTTACTAACAATTAATTCCTCACATTGTACCACTAGATAGTTTTAATGTTACAAAGTAATACACGTTTCCAAAAAACAGCCTGAACGCTAAGTTCAGGCTGTTTTTTGAGATGCACTTACGCTCCCAAATCCTCCATCAACTGCTCTGCTGCATTAAGCAAGCTGGTATAGATTTCGTTGGTAAGAACTCCTTGACTATAGTCTTGCGTAATCTTATTAATGAACGCCTGAAGTTGATTAAGGGCAGCTTGCACCTTTCCTTCCTCAATGAAGGCGCCCACCTTCTGGAGGTTCGCCATGTAGGCATTCTCAACATTTGTAGGCAAATCGAGTATCACAACGCCCTCAATCAAGTCTTCCGCTTGTTCGGTTGGAGTTGGGTTATCACCTACAGTTACCACCACATCAAGTACTGCTTGCTCTGAAGGAATGCCATCATCGCTAGCAGTGAGAGTGATAGTGTATACCCCTGAATCACTTAGAGACGGTACCCACGTGAAAGTACTCCCGTTCCAACTTGCTCCAGAAGGAAGGTTGGTAGCTGTAACTACAACATTATCACCATCAGGATCTGTGGCTGTCACACTGAAGCTGAGTTGTTCAGTCTCAAGCACAGTCTGTGAACCAGGATTTTCAAAGACGGGAGCACGATTAATGTCACCAACGGTGATTGTTATAAGCTCAAAATCGAGTTCCATTGGTGAACCATCGTCGGTCACTGTGAACTCTATGTTATCGTAGTTTCCAGCGTCATCGAAGTCTGTGTCCCAGGTAAACGTACGAGTTAATGGGTCGAATGTACTTCCCGCAGGTAGGTTCGTCGCTGTATATGTCAGAGTGTCATCGTCAGGGTCGGTGGCGTCGAGCGTAACGGTTAAGGTTTGACCTTCAGCTACTGTTTGATTGCCGACCTGTGAAAGGACTGGGGCTCGATTAGCATTTAACACGGTGATGGTCAGAGTAGTTGAAGCGCTAAGCTGTGGCTCTCCGTCATCGGTGGCTATTAAGGTTACTACGTACTCTCCAGCATCGTTGTAGTCTGGTGTCCACGTAAACTGACCAGTTGCGCTGTCATATATTGCTCCAGTCGGGAGGTTGCTTGCTGAGTACGTGAGAGTGTCACCGTCTGGGTCCGTGGCGGAGGCGTTTAGGGTAATGGTGGTGGATTCGAAGGAGGTAGCATTTAGAGGGATGTTGAAAGCCGGAAGACT
>JACCDY010573882.1_pt1 | contig 15041 bp, 13 predicted proteins | sample 7446391 | NCBI WGS metagenome assembly JACCDY01 (sample SAMN15323451, study PRJNA562643) | freshwater metagenome | isolation source: river surface water | place: USA:Blue River Watershed | collected 2017-08-18 | reverse complement strand
TAACCTCTTATAACGATTCGCAAAACATCGAAGTGTGAAACAACACCATAGGGTTATTATTTCGTTTGAGCCCTAACGATTGTTGTTATGAGCCAAGTTGTTACAAAGGAGTTGCAATGACCACCGACCTTGTCGCACTCAGAGAATCGCTGAAGGCCCGCGGAGTAGACGTTCTTCGTCTGATTTATTCAGACGTGCTCGGCGTGACTCGTTCGAAAGACTTGCTCGTTAGTCAGCTCGACAAAGGCGCTCACAATGGCCCAGCCTTCTGCCAAGGTGTGTGGGTGACCAACACTCGCGGTGACGTGCTTGAGGCAAACAACATCGCGAGCGACGGGCTTCAAGACTTGGTCAGCCGCCTTGAGCCAGACACCATCACCGACCTGCCCTGGGAGCCAGGCGTTGCATTCGCAATCGCCGATGCATTCAACCCAGACGGCTCGGTAAACCTAATGTCGCCACGTTCGGTGCTCAAGCAGGTAATCGCGCAGTACCACGCCCTTGGCTTAAAGCCTGTGGTTGGGCCCGAGCTCGAGTTCTACCTTGCCGATCACACCGAGGATGGCGGATACCGTCGCACCCACGAGAAGACCGGCTTGGTCTACACCACAGGTGCAATGACCGACCCAAACGGCGACTTCTTGCACCTCATTCGCATGCTCGACCAGATGCAAATCGGTGTTTTTGCGGGCAACGCCGAGTTCAGCCCATCCCAGTATGAAATCAACCTCTATCACTCAGAGGCTCTCGACGCTGCCGACCGTACTTTCAAATTCAAAGCAGCCATCAAGGATGTCGCGGCAAGACGCGGCCGTCACGCAACCTTCCTGGGAAAGCCTTGGAGCGATGAGGGAGGCAGCGGCTTCCACCTTCACTTCTCGGTTACCGACCTGAATGGCGAGAACCAGATGCACGACGGTGCCGGAAACCTGTCGAAGGTTGCCAAGCAGATGATTGCCGGCGTGACGGCTAACGCCCACGCCCTAACGGCATTCACCAACCCAACCGTCAACGCGTTTAAGCGCCTGGGCCCAGACACTTTGGCTCCTTACCGAGCTAACTGGGGCTATGACAACCGCAGCACCATGACTCGCGTTCCGCCAGAGCGTGGCTCGGGAACCCGCCTTGAAGTTCGTGTCGGTGATGGTGCGGCCAACCCATATCTTTTGATTGCGGGCATCCTCGCAGCTGCTCTAGATGGAATCAAGCGCGACCTGCCTTGCCCAGATGCAGCAGAGGGAATGGCTTATGACAATGAGTCGGCAGCTGTTTTGCCAATGACGTTTACAGAAGCGCTCGATGCCCTCGAGGCAAACAAAAACCTCACCGACTACATCGCGCCAGAACTAATCAACGTGTTCTTGGTGATGAAGCGTGACGAGATTGAGCGCTATGAAGCGGCAGTGCCAGAGGCTACCCGCGATGTCACCCAGTGGGAGATCGACGAGTACTTCGAGGTTTACTAAACCGAAGATCGGCTAGTGCGAACGAGGCCTGTGCGGCCGCGTCGCTTAGACGGTTGGGTTTGAACGGTCCTCGATCAGCACGCCACCGTTGAAGGTCACGCCGACCTCACGGTAGTAACCGCCGAGAATCTCTTTTACCGGCAAAATCGAACCGAGCTCGTCCCACTGGCTGTCGCCAAGGGTAAGTTCGGCATCGCCCATCCAAGGTTCGCCGAGGTCGGCGTCAACGCCACCCATCGAAATCAGTTGGTCTAGTGAGTTACCTGCGCCAGGGGTGATCGAAGGCATCCAGCGGCTGTGCAGCATCTTGTGGCCGTTGACGAATCCGTTGTTGTCTGATGGCTCGCGCAGGGTCACCACTGCAGATGCGAGGCGGTGGTCATAGGCAGCCAAAGTTGCGCCAAGTTTTGCGCCGGCCGCTAGGCGTGGGCTGGCCTTGCCGTGGTTGAAGATTCGAGTGACATGCACCGAGCCAAGCTTCTTCGGGTAGCCCTGAAACCAGCCGCGAGCGATCGCGAAGTCTTTGGTGACCCAAATGGCGACACAGCGTGAGTAGGTAACGCCGTCTTTCTTGCAGCGAACCACAACGAACGCTTCTAGGTATTGCGAACGTACTGGGTCGAGTAGCTCTGCGCCACCCTCGCTGCACGACTGCCAGTCGGCCCAAATAATGGCAACGGCACCAGGATGCTCGTCGGCGAGTTCGAGGTCTGCTGGCAAGATTGCACGCACGTTGGCCACGTCGGTGAGGTATTCAACGGTCAGTAAAGTACCCGAGTAATACCAGGGCATGTTCGGTACCAGAGATGAATTGCCGGTCGGGGTGAGTGGTGCGATGAATCCGTTGAGTTCGCTCATGCCAAAAGCCTAACCAATCGTTCGTGCCCGAACAAAATTACCCAAAATGCCTTTATAACGATTCGGAAAAGCCTTCTCGTTTGCCCCCGAATGAACTTGACCGAGCACCAGCGCTCCGCCACGCTTACCTTAATCGTTTAGCCCCTAACGATTATCAAACTCAATGAGGAGAACATCTCTAATGTCAGATAACTCATCCGGCACTTCACTCAGCAAAGGCAAACTCGGCACCGCCGGCATCGTTTTCTTTGTTGTGGCTGCTGCCGCCCCGCTTCTTGGAATGACAGGAGCCGTGCCTGTTGCAATGTTCCTGGGTAATGGCGCTGGTGCTTCAGGCACCTACCTTGCCGTCGGTCTACTTCTAGCTCTCTTCGCTGTTGGTTACTCGGCAATGAGCCAAAAGGTAACGAACACGGGAGCCTTCTTTGCCTACGTTGGCCGCGGTCTTGGTCGCAACGCAGGTGTCGCATCGGCGTTTGCCTCGATCGTTGGTTACGTAACCATTCAGCTAGCCATCTATGGCTTCTTTGGTGGCGTCATGTCTTTCATGGTGCCTGGTTTGCCGTGGTACGGCTGGGCGCTAGTCGCCTGGGCTGTGGCAACTTTGCTGTCGCTGTTCAGTGTCGACATCGGCTCGAAGGTTCTCGGTGTTCTGATGATTCTCGAGGTCTTGGCGCTTGTAGTAACTGCTGTGGCGATCTTGGTTCAGAACGCAGGTTCGATTGACTTCGTTGCTGCCTTCTCGCCAGATGCCATTTTGGCTGGTGGGGTGACCGGCACCGCAGGTATCGCGATCGCTTTTGCTTTTGCGTCGTTCATTGGTTTCGAGGCAACCGCGATCTACGGCGAAGAGTCAAAAGACCCTAAGCGTTCGGTTGCCAAGGCAACCTACTGGGCTATCGGTTTGATCACCGGTCTGTTTGCGATTGTCTCGCTTGCTATGTCAACCGCAATGGCTAGCTACAGCAATCCAAACGCTCCAGAGGGTTTCCCTAACGAAGGTCTCTACGGGTACATCGCCGAGTTTGGTGGTCTAGACCCTGCGATTGGCCTAACCAACCCTGCCGGCGTTCTACAGCACATGGCTGACGTCTCACTGGGTGGTACTTGGATGTCAACCATCATGGGCTACCTAGTTCTAACCAGCTGCTTCGCCGGTATCTTGGCATTCCAGAACGCCATTTCTCGCTACTTCTTTGCAATGGGTCGTGGCGGAATCCTTCCAGCGTCTTTCGGCAACACCAACAACAGCGGTGCGCCTAAGAACGGCGTCATCTTGACCTCGGTCTTGGCTTTGGTCATCATGATTGGCTTTGCTGCGGCAGGCCTTGATGGAATCGGAAACCTCTTCACCTGGATGAGCGCTATCACCGCGGTTGCAATCATGTTTGTCGAGGTATTGGTGAGCATCGCCATCATGGTTTACCTTCGCAAAGATGGCACCTTCAACATCTGGAAGTCGACGATTGCTCCGCTGCTATCAGCAGTTGGTCTTGCAGCCGGCCTCTACCTGTTGATGAGCCGCTTCAACCTACTCGGCAACCTTGCCGCAGAAGGCGTAGACCCAACCTTGCCAGAATCGGCATGGATGCTCTCGCCAATGGGTTGGGCTTTTGTGCTCTCGCCATTCATCGCGGCCGTTATTGGTTTTGTGGTTGCTGCCGCAACCAAGAGCAAGCGCGACTTGGCAGCAGACATTCTGTCGTAACAAGCTGTGCAAAAAAGTGCCCGGTCGAATTGGCCGGGCACTTTTTTGTTCCCTAGCGGTTCGCGCGAATGAGAGGGCAACTCACTGGCCCGTGTCGTTTGGCTACAAACGTTTTTCGTGCAAGACTGAAGACATGTCAGCAATGAGGCTAGAACATGACCTACTCGGCGATTTTGAAGTGCCGAGCCACGCCTACTGGGGCGTTCACACCGCTCGAGCGGCCGAAAACTTTCCAATCTCCGGGGTGCCCATCGGGCACTACCGAAGCCTGATACGTGCGCTTGCGTTGGTGAAGCAAGCTGCAGCCGAGGCCAACTGTTCGGTTGGCGAGCTTGAGCCGAGCATCCGTGACGCCATTGTGGCTGCCTGTGCCGAAGTAGCAGAGGGCAAGTTCGATTCTCAGTTCATCGTCGACGCCATTCAGGGCGGTGCTGGCACCAGCACCAACATGAACGCCAACGAGGTAATCGCGAACCGCGCACTCGAACTAATGGGGCGCGAGAAGGGCGACTACGCACACTGCCACCCGCTCAATCACGTCAACATGTCGCAGTCGACCAACGATGTCTACCCAACGGCACTGAAGGTTGCGCTAATTCTCGAGCTGCGCGAACTCGTCACCGCTATGTCTCACCTGCGCGGCGCGTTCGGAGGCAAGGCAGAAGAGTTCAAAGACATCATCAAGATGGGCCGCACCCAGCTTCAAGATGCTGTGCCAATGACGCTCGGCATGGAGTTCGCAACCTTCGCAAGAATGACCATGGAAGACGAAGATCGTCTTCGCGACGTGATTCCGTTGCTTTGCGAGATCAACCTTGGTGGCACTGCAATCGGCACACAGCTCAACGCACCCAAGGGATACTCGGCACTTGCATGCCAGAATCTCTCGAAGCTAACCGGCATACCTTTCGTGGTCGCTGAAGACATGGTTGAGGCAACCCAAGACGCCGGTGTTTTTGTGATGGTCTCTGGCGTGCTCAAGCGCGTAGCGGTTAAGCTCAGCAAAACCTCAAACGACCTACGACTGCTTTCGAGCGGGCCTCGAGCAGGTTTCGGTGAAATCAACCTGCCGGCCAGGCAAGCTGGTTCTTCGATTATGCCTGGCAAGGTAAACCCGGTGATTCCCGAGGTGGTAAATCAGGTTGCCTTCGCGATGATCGGCTACGACATCACGGTGACTATGGCCGCCGAAGCCGGACAGCTGCAGCTGAACGCATTCGAGCCGATCATGTGTCGAGCGTTAATGATGGGTATTACTCAGTTGCGTCAGGCCTGCTACGTATTGGCTGATTTGTGCGTGAAAGACATCACGGCGAACGTTCCGAAGCTGCGTCGCGATGTGGAGCGGTCGATTGGTCTGGTAACCGCGCTTTCACCGATGCTCGGGTATGAGAACGCAACAGCGGTTGCTCAAAAGGCGCAGGCAGAAGACAAAACAGTGCGCCAAGTGGTGCAAGAACTTGCGCTCATGAGCGAGGCAGAGTTTGAAGCTGTCTTGGGCGACGTAAACAAGTTGGTTCGCCCGAACGGCTAATGCTCTCCGCGGTACTTTTCTTTGTCGCGTTCAGACGCCTCTGCAATTCGGCGCTCCTGCTTTCTCAGCAAGAAGGCACCACCGATTGCCATAAGAGTGATCACAACCAAACCACCAATCAGGCCCTCTTCGGGGGTGATTGGCACCGAGGTTGGGAGCCCACCAGTGTTTTCAGAAGTGGTCTTTTGCTCGCCTAGCAGCGAGTTTTCGCAAACGCCTACACCGGCAGCTTCGTATCCTGTCGTATTCTCGACCGTGAACGCATAAACGCCCTCAATCGGGTGTCCGTCTGCCGAAACCACGCGCCAGTTCACCTCGTAGGTGCCTGGTTCATCTAGCGAAACGCCTTCGATAACCAGTGAACCGCGAATGGCATCTACGCAACCATCCGAATGCTCAACTGATTCACCCTCGAGTGGTCCAGTTACAGAAATCACGGCACCAGAACCCTGGCCCGAGAGAATTTCCTCATTGAACTTTAGGGTCACATCGATTCGACCTGCTTCTACGGTTTCGCCTGCTAGGGGCGATGTGCTTTGCAGATCAGAGTGAGCAAAAGCCACGGATGCTGCAGCAAGGTTTAGGCCCAGACCTAGGGTAACTGCGATTACTGCGACAGTTAGACGTTGTGTGAACTTCATAACTCAAGCCTACGCTCAGCAAGCGCGACTAAAATCAGACTTAGGGGCTTGCTTGCTTTCATTTGAGTGCATCAGAGCCCAGCCACATGCCTAATCGAGGAGCGATTTTGACCGAGAACAAACCGCGTTTTGCCTACTTCAAGCAAGTGGCAATTGGTTCAGGTAGCGGTCTGATGGCTCTAATTTTGCTCATCGTCGCGTCATCTTTCGGTGCTCCGGTGGCCAACCCAACCAACACGCCCTCGACTTCTGCGTCACAGACTGCAACGCCAAGTGCTTCAGCCAGCAACGCCCGTACCTGTTCGGTTGCTGACCTAAGCACCGTTCCAGAACTCGGCAACCTTTCTGCCGTGGTTTTGAAAGCTGGCACAAACGAAGTTCTCTTCGACCGCAACTCAACCGTGCCGGCTGCGACCGCCTCGGTCATGAAAGTGCTAACCGCTGCAGCCGCACTACAGACCCTTGGCCCTAACTATGTGGTTGAGACCAAGGTTTACGCCGACCCTGCGCAGCCAGGAACCGTGATTCTCGTCGGCGCAGGTGACCCTACACTTTCGGCACTTCCTGCCGGGCAGCAGTCGGTTTACACGAACGCTCCAAAGCTCAGCACGCTTGCGCTAAAGGTTAACGAATGGATGGTCGCTAACGGCCTTACCGTGACCAACATCGTTCTCGACTCGACACTTTTCGCTGGCGGCGGCGCAGCATCCAAGTGGGAATCTTCGTGGGCACGAAGCGAGCAAACTCAGGGCTACATGAGTGAAGTCACGGCACTTCAGGTTGACGGCGACCGCAAGGTGCCTTCGGCAGAAACCTCGCCGCGTTCAACCAAGCCGGTTGCCAACGCCGGAGCGAAGTTCAAGAAGGCTCTCGGCACCATAGCCACCGGCGCGACCGTTGTCGAAGGCGAGCTGCCAGCAGACGCAGTCGAAATCGCCAAGGTTTCATCTCAAACCATCGACAAGTGGATTCGCCACATGCTTCAAAAGTCAGATAACACCGAGGCCGAGTATCTGGCCCGTCTCGTGGCTCTAAACCAGGGCTACGACGGGTCGTTTGCCTCGATTGGAATCGCATTCAAGAAGGCTTTGGCCAGCACCAACCTCGACACCAGTTCATTGGTAATCAAAGACGGTTCTGGTCTTTCTTCGCTGAACGCAGTTTCGCCGACATTCGTTGCCCAGCTCATGGGCATGGTGCTTGATGGTTGGGGCGACTTCGAGATCATTAACGAAGGTTTGCCAAGCGCGGGTGAGACCGGTTCGCTAGCCAGCCGTTTCAAGGGCGACAACGCGGATGCCACGGGCAAGGTTCGAGCAAAGACCGGTTGGATCAACAACGGTTACACCTTGGCTGGAATCATCTCGGCTAAAGATGGCACGAATCTACTGTTTGCCGTCTATGCCCTTGGTCCGGTGAAAGACAATGCCAAGCAGGCTATCGACAATCTAGTGACCGGCTTCTACCGATGCGGTGACCAGCTGTCGAATCAATAGCAATAAGTCCTCCACCAACTTGAGATTAGGCAAAAATGGCTAAAGCTCTTTTCATCATCGACGTGCAGAACGACTTCTGCGAGGGCGGCTCGCTAGCGGTTGCCGGGGGAGCAGCCTGCGCCTCTAACATCACCGATTTTTTGCGCCAGCACGCGGGGTCCTTTGATTTGGTGATAGCGTCACGCGACTGGCACTCTGCCGAGGGCGACAACGGTGGCCACTTCGCGGTTGCCCCTGATGAACCAGATTTTGTGAACACCTGGCCCTCGCACTGTGTGGCCGGCACGGTTGGTTCTGAATACCACCCGAATCTCGATACGAGTTTTGTCGATGTGCACATCGAAAAGGGTCAGGGCAAGCCGTCGTATTCGATATTCGAAGGTGTTACCCAAGAGGGTCAACCTCTGGTCGACTTTCTAGACGAGCACTCGATCTCCGACATCACCATTGTGGGAATTGCCACCGACTACTGCGTTTTGGCTTCGGCTCTCGACGCAAAGGCAAGTGGTCGCGAGGTAACCGTAATCACCGCTCTAACCGCAGGTGTAGCCGCCGCCAGTTCAGAAGCAGCCATCGACACGATGGTCGACTCTGGTTGCAACGTGGTTGCCACCAAATAGCCCGACTGTGGCAGACTGTTAGCATCCGAACGAGTTGAAGGAAAAGCAATGGCGCTAAACGAAACCGAGCTACTGGCCAAGGTTCCAACCGGTCTCTACATCGGCGGTAAATGGGTTCAGGGTCATGGCGAAAACCTGATCGCAGTTGAAGACCCAGCGACCGGCAAGACCTTGCTCGAAATCGCCAACGCCGATGTCTCTGACGGACTCGCTGCCCTGGCCTCAGCTCATGAAACTCAGGCATCTTGGGCCAAGGTTCCTCCTCGCGAACGCGCCGAACTGCTTCGCCGCACGTTTGAGCTAGTGCGCGAGCGCAGCGAAGAATTCGCCACCCTAATCAGTCTTGAAATGGGTAAACCAATTGCCGAGGCTCGTGGTGAAGTTACGTACGGCAACGAATTTTTGCGCTGGTTCAGCGAAGAAGCCGTGCGAGTTACGGGGCGCTATGGAACTTCGCCAGAGGGCACCGGTCGCATGCTTATCGCTCAGCGACCCGTTGGCCCTGCGTTTGCAATCACTCCGTGGAACTTTCCGCTCGCCATGGCTACCCGCAAGATCGGCCCTGCGATCGCAGCCGGATGCACGATGGTGGTGAAGCCAGCAGAACTTACCCCGCTAACGACCCTGCTGTTTGTCAAGACTCTAGAAGAAGCAGGACTGCCTGCCGGCGTGATCAACGTGATTACGACCAGCTCCTCGGCAAAGGTTTCAGCGCCGATCATTGCAGACTCGCGCCTTCGTAAGATCACGTTCACCGGTTCAACTCAGGTGGGCCGCAAGTTGCTCGAGCAGTCGGCCCAGCAGGTCTTGCGCACATCCATGGAACTTGGCGGAAACGCCCCATTCGTAGTCTTCGAGGATGCTGACCTAGATGCAGCAGTAAATGGCGCGATGCTCGCCAAGATGCGCAATATCGGCCAGGCCTGCACCGCCGCTAACCGCTTTATCGTTCAGGAGTCGGTAGCCGAGGAATTTGGTAACCGCCTTGCCGAAAAGATGGGCGCACTCAAGCTCGGACGCGGTGTCGAAGCAGACACCACCTGTGGCCCGGTCATCAACGAGAGCGCGCGCACCAACATGCAGCGACTGGTCGACACCACTGTTCAAGAAGGTGGCTCGATTGTTGTTGGTGGAGAGTCTGGCGAAGGTGAGGGTTACTTCTTCAAGCCAACCGTGCTGGTTGGAGTAAAGTCCGACGCGGCAATCTTGCGAGAAGAAATCTTTGGTCCAATCGCACCAATCGTCAGCTTCAAGACCGAAGAAGAGGGTGTGGCTCTGGCCAACGACACCGAGTATGGGTTGGTGTCTTATGCCTTCACCCAAGACCTCAAGCGCGGCCTGAGACTAATCGAATCGCTAGACACCGGCATGACCGGACTAAACACCGGTTTGGTCTCTAACGCAGCTGCACCGTTTGGTGGAGTAAAGCAGTCAGGTCTTGGTCGCGAGGGTGGTTTCGAAGGTATCAACGAATACCTTGAGACCAAGTACGTAATGACACCAGACCCATTCGCCTAAGGTGTCAGGTCAGAAAGCCGTTCTAGATCAGGCGGGTCGCCCCGTCGGCTGCATTTACCGTGAATATCTCTGGCCTGGCATAGCCGAGCAGTTCAAATTCGGCATAAACCGAGTTGGTTAGGTCGCTGATTTTCTCTATCGGGCAGAGGGCGATCGCCGCTCCGCCAAAGCCCCCGCCGGTCATCCGAGCACCCAACGCGCCATGTCTCATAGATGTCTCGACGGCAGTGTCTAGCTCATCGACACTGATCTCAAAGTCATCACGCATCGACGCGTGCGACTCCACCATCAGCTGCCCGCACCTGGCAAAATCGGCGAGCTTCAGAGCCGCCACAAAATCAAGCACTCTCTGGTTCTCGGTTACAACGTGTAGCGCTCGGCGGTAAGTGACATCATCTAGACGGTCACGGTTAGCTTCTAGAGCTTGCAAAGTCAGGTGTCGAAGGCTCGGCACCTCAAACGCTTCGGCGGCCGCCTCGCAGGCGGCTCTTCGAGTTGCATAGCCACCATCGTTCAAACGGTGTGCCACTCGGGTATCAATAATGACAATCTCTAGCCCTGCGGCTGCGAAGCCAAGTTCGATGCTTTCAACGGCCAGCGACTGGCAGTCGAGAAACACTGCGTGGTCGGCTCGCCCTAGAAGCGAAGCCGATTGGTCCATGATGCCGGTGGGAGCTCCGACAACCTCGTTCTCGGCACGCTGCCCGACGCGGGCGAGGGCACGGCGGTCATTGCCCAACCCAAACAGTTCGTCGAGACCGAGGGCGACGGCACACTCGATTGCTGCCGACGACGAGAGCCCCGCGCCAACGGGCACATCCGAGTCAATAAAAAGATCAAAACCCGTGGATGCTGGCAAAACGTGAGCGACACCGAGCGGGTACGCCGCCCATCCCATTGCTTCGCCCAGTTTGCTTAGATCTAGCTCAACTACCTCGTCGGTGAAAGTCGACCCAACGCGCGCGGTGTTGTCTTCGCGCAAGGCGATTGCGGCATATGTGGCTCGGTTGATTGCGATTGGAAGGACGAAACCTTCGTTGTAGTCGGTGTGCTCGCCAATTATGTTCACGCGGCCCGGTGCCGACCACACACCTGTGGGCGCATGCCCAAATTTGGCTTCGAAAGCCTCGGCAGTTTGCCTAGCTAAACCCAGCACTAGATAACCTCGCGCAGTCTGGCCGCTGTTGTCTCTGGTGGAAAGTCTGCGATGAAAGCACCCATTGCCGACTCCGAGCCGGCCAAAAACTTCAGTTTGTCGGCCGCACGTCTAGGCGAGGTGAGTTTGAACTGAAGTCTGAAATTCTCTCCACCATCAAAGCTCGGAGCCTGGTGCCAACCTGCTACGTATGGAGTCGGGGTCTCGTAGATGGCATCTACACCGCGCAGCACGCGAGAGTAAACAGAGGTTAGTTCGGCAAGTTCGTCACCAGTAAGGTCGGTCAAATTCTGCACGTGGCGGTGAGGCAAAATCGCCACCTCGATGGGCCAGCGCGCTGCAAACGGCACAAAAGCCGTGAAGTGCTCGCCACGAATCAGTTCACGCTCTGAACCCTGTTCAAATTCGAGGATGTCTTGAAACAGGTCTTTGCCGTGACGGGCAATCGACGCGAAGACCTTCTCTTGGGTGGGGGTGACATAAGGGTAGGCATAAATCTGCCCGTGCGGGTGGTGCAGGGTCACACCGATCTCTTGCCCACGGTTTTCAAACGGAAAGACCGTGCGCACTCCCGGCATGCGCATGATGGCATCGGTGCGGTCGGCCAGGGCATCGAGAATGGTGCGAATGCGCGTTTCGCTCTGGCTTGCCAGCGAACCTTCGTGCTCGGGTGAGAAAACCACAACCTCGCACCGCCCGATCGAGGGCTTGGTCATGCCTAGCGGCAGTTTTGGCTCGACCCAGTAGTTTTTGTCGTCGATCGCCGCTAGGTCTGGACCGAACGAAGGGTTCTTATTCTCGAAAACGGCTACGTCAAAGCGATCCGGAATTTCGCTCAAGAAAGCGTCTGTGCTTGGGCAGAGTGGGCACTCGGATGCTGGCGGCAGAAATGCGCGCCCGTGGCGGCTTGCGGCCACCGAGATCCAGTCACCCGTAAGTGCATCGAGTCGCATTTCGGCAACGGCTGGCCGTGCATGCAAGTTTCTGACATCGCTTTTGCGTTCTGCAGCAAGCCCGGAGCCGGCATCATCGAAATAAAACAGGTCGCGACCATCTGCCAGCTTGGTTGAGGTCTTTTTCGCGGTCATTTTCACCTATTTTTTCGAACACTGGTTACAACTTTAGCGGCGGAGTCACGGGCGACCATAGACTTGAGCCGATGAACCCCAACTATGAGCTCTTTGAAATTGTGAGCATGGCCGTGCTGGCCGTGTTGATCATTGCCGATCTGTTGCTCATTTATAGCCGACCACACATTCCGAGCAATCGTGAGTCAACTCTTTGGGTCAGCTTGTACGCGCTGCTTGCCGTGATTTTTGGTGGAATCATCTGGTACTTGTTTGGTGCTACCCGCGCGAACGAGTTCTATGCCGGTTGGCTAACCGAATACAGCCTGAGTCTTGACAATCTTTTCGTGTTCCTGATTCTCATGAACCGATTTGCAGTACCGCGTAAATACCAGCAAGAGGTATTAATGGTGGGTGTCGTGCTTTCGCTGATTCTTCGCGGTGCATTCATCTTGGTTGGTGCAGCTCTGATCGAGTCTTTCAGCGCAATCTTCTACATCTTTGGTGCCTTCTTGATCTACACCGCCTGGCACCAGGCTTTCAGAAGCAGTGAAGATGACGAGGAGTCAGAGTCGAAGCTCATCGTTTGGCTTCGCAAGCGTATCCAGGTTTCAAAAGATTATGACGGAGCAAAACTGCGTACCGTAGAGAACGGCAAGAAAATGTTCACGCCAATTTTGGTGGTGTTCGTGGCAATCGCCGCTACCGACGTGATGTTTGCGTTCGACTCGATTCCGGCCATCTTCGGTATAACCACCGACCCATTTATCGTGTTCACGGCTAACGTGTTCGCCCTCATGGGTCTTCGCCAGCTTTACTTCTTGCTTGGCGCGCTGGTCGACAAGCTTGAGTACCTCAAATACGGCATTGCCGCGATTCTCGGTTTCATCGGCGTGAAATTGGTGCTGCACGCAATGCACGAGAACCAGCTGCCATTCATCAATGAGGGCAAGGGGCTTCCTGTGCCTGAGATTGATACGACAACTTCGTTGTTCTTCATCGTGGCCTCGATTGTGGTTTCGGCAGCCCTTAGCGTGCGTTCTTTGCGGGCAAAAAGCCGTTAACCTTGTTGCGAACAGTCAAACGTAGAGAAAACGACACGTTTCAACTTGTAGGCTGAATTTACCTTGCGTTAACCTTGCAAAAATAGGGTTTGCTTGGTTTCAAGCGCAGCATTGCATCTTTATCGTCAATCAGAAAGGGTCCCGTGGATCCGATTATTATCGTTGGCTTAGTGGTTGCACTAGCCCTTTTCTTCGATTTCACCAACGGTTTTCACGACACTGCCAACGCGATGGCGACACCAATCGCAACCGGCGCGCTGAAGCCTCGAACTGCGGTTGCTATCGCTGCCGTTATGAATCTGATTGGCGCGTTTCTCTCTATCGAGGTTGCCAAGACAATCTCTAGCAGCATGATTCAAGACAACGCCATCGCGCTGATCACGCCTCAGGTCGTGTTTGCTGGTCTGACCGGTGCTATCTTGTGGAATCTAACGACCTGGTTCCTAGGCCTGCCTTCAAGTTCTTCGCACGCTTTGTTCGGCGGTCTGATTGGCTCCGTAGTTGTCTACTTCAGCTTCACCGCGGTCAACATCTCAGAGATGATTATGAAGGTCTTTTTGCCAGCCCTTTTTGCTCCGATTATTGCCGGAGTTACCGCGTTCATCGCAACGAAACTTGCCTACGTTCTAACAGCTCGAAGCCAAAAGTCGAGAAACAAAACGGGAATCGGAACAGGTCGCTCGAACTTCAAGGTAGGACAAATTTTCTCTTCCTCGCTTCTTGCCCTTTCGCATGGAACTAACGATGCTCAGAAGACCATGGGTGTTATCACCCTTGTGCTGGTTGCAGCGGGTTTCCAAGCGAGCGGCGACCATGTCGAGCTTTGGGTTGTTGTTTCGGCTGCGGTTGCCATCGCGTTAGGCACCTACTCTGGTGGATGGCGAATCATCAAGACCATGGGAACGGGCCTCTCTGAAATTAGACCAGTTCAGGGCTTAGCGGCAGAAACTTCTTCGGCGGTTACCATTTTGGCCTCGAGCAACGTTGGATTCGCTCTATCTACAACTCAGGTGGCGTCGGGTTCGGTTATCGGTGCAGGCCTTGGACGCAAGGGTGGTGCTGTTCGATGGAGCAAGGCAGGGCAGATGTTTGTTGGATGGATGCTTACATTCCCAGCAGCGGCGCTCGTAGGCGGTCTATCAGCGCTATTCACCAAATTTGGTGGAGATGCTGGTCTGATTCTTGATGCAATCATCACGGTTGGTGTAATCATTGCGATCTTCCAAATTTCGAACCGAAACAAAATCGGCCATCACAATGTGCTGGACAGCGAAGTGTCTGAGGCAGTCGATGTAGTGAAGACGGCTAAACAGCTTAAGAAGGAAGCTCTGCAAGCCGCCAAAACCGCAAAGAAGAACGGGAAGAAGTAGTAATGGAAATCGTTATTGACTGGCAAAAATTCGGTACCGTTTTTGGTCTCGCCCTAGTTTCAGCAATCATCATCGTGTCAGCGTTCGCAATCGGTGTGAGGCTGTTGACCAACGCACAGAACGCAGTTCCGGGGGCTCGCAAAGGTAAGTCAAAGGACATTCAACGCGAAGTGTTGTATCGAGTTCTGTCTTACGTGGCGTTCTCGGTATGTGTGGCGGCTCTGCTTTACGGTCTGTACGACATCATTCCATTCTTCGATCCTCCGAAGAAATAGTCATTTTCATCTTTCAAACCCGCCTCGCTCTAAGAACTGGGCGGGTTTGGTAGTTTTGCAGGGTGCCTCTAAAAATGCCTAGCGATCTAAACCGCCTCGCTGCGCGCGTTCGACGCGGACTATCTTGGCGACTTTTCAGGTTTCTGGGCCAGCCATGGGCGGCAAAGTTTTCTGATGTGATTTTGCTGTCGGTCTTCAAGGTTGCAGCAGCTACCGGGCCTAGACGTGTTGCGAAGGCACCTAAAGTGACAATCGTTGTGCCGGTTTA
>JACCDY010030800.1_pt1 | contig 15062 bp, 12 predicted proteins | sample 7446391 | NCBI WGS metagenome assembly JACCDY01 (sample SAMN15323451, study PRJNA562643) | freshwater metagenome | isolation source: river surface water | place: USA:Blue River Watershed | collected 2017-08-18 | reverse complement strand
TGCCGCTGGCCGAAGCATTGCGCACGCTGGCCGGCGTGGTGCCCATCCTGCTGGTATTCCTGATCGTCATCGTCGGCATCTATGACGGCTGGGCCAATCCGACCGAAGCGGCGTCGATCGGCGCGGCGGCGTGCGGCGTGCTGGCCGTGGCCAGTGGCGGCATGCGCATCGACGGCGTGGTAAAAAGCATCACCGGCACCGCGCAGGCCACGGCGATGATCTTCCTCGTGCTGCTGGGTGCCGACATGCTCAATGCAGGCCTTGCGATCACGCAGATGCCGGTCGAGCTTGCCGGCTGGGTAAGGGATAGCGGGATGCCGCCGCTGTCGGTGATGTTCGCGATCCTGCTGATCTATATCTTCCTGGGCTGCGTGATGGATTCGCTGGCCATGATCCTGCTGACGATTCCCATCTTCTATCCGATCGTGATGGGACTGGACTTCTGGGGCATGACGGTCGCCGACAAGTCGGTGTGGTTCGGCATCCTGGCGCTGATGGTGGTTGAGATCGGCCTCGTGCATCCGCCGGTCGGCATGAACATCTACATCATCAACCGGCTGGCGAAGGACGTGCCGGTGATGGAGACCTTCAAGGGCGTGCTGCCCTTCCTCGCATCGGACTTGCTGCGCATCGTGCTGCTGGTATTCTTCCCCGTGATTTCGCTTTACCTCGTGCGCACTTTCGGCGCCTGACCCCTGACATCCCAGAGAGGACGCAACGATGTCCATTCGCCTGCTTCGCAAGTTCGCACTGGTGACGGTGAGCGTTATGTCGCTCGCCGGCGGCGCGGCTGCCACCCCGACCGTCACGCTGAAGGTGCATCACTTCCTGCCGCCGGGGTCGACGGCGCACCAGAATTTCATGGTGCCGTGGTGCGACAAGATCGCGAAAGATTCGGGCGGCAAGCTCAAGTGCCAGATCTATCCGGCAATGCAGCTGGGTGGCACGCCGCAGCAGCTGTTCGACCAGGCGAAAGACGGTGTGGTCGACATCGTGTGGACCGTTCCCGGTTACCAGGCAGGGCGTTTCCCGGTATCGGAAGCGATCGAACTCCCCTTCATTGTGTACGACTCCGAGCGCGCCAGTCGCGGCGCGTGGAACTACGTGATGAAGAATGCGCAGGCCGAGTACAAGGGCATCAAACCCATCCTGATCCATGTGCATGACGGCTCGCTGCTGCACACCACCAAGCGGCAGGTGAAGACGATGGACGACTTCCGCGGGTTGAAGGTGCGTGCACCGACGCGGCAGGGCACCAAGATGGTCACCGCGCTCGGTGCCGCGCCGGTGCCGATGCCGCTGCCGCAGGCCGCCGAGGCGATGTCCAAGGGCGTGATCGATGGCGCGCTGATCCCATGGGAAGTGGTGCCGTCGATGAAGTTCGAAGAGATCACGAAATTCCATACCGAGTCGCCAGCCGGTTATCCGCAAATGCTCAACACGGTCTTCCTGTTTGGTATTAACCAGGCGAAGTACGACAGCCTGCCGCCCGATCTGAAGAAAGTCATCGACGCCAACAGCGGTCCCGAGAAGTCGGCCTGGGTCGGCAAGGTGTTCGCTGAAGATGCGGTGCCCGGTCGCAAGGCGGCCGAGGTACGCAAGAACACTTTCTATACCTTGCCCGAGGCAGAGATCAAACGCTGGATTGCGGCGACCGCCAAGCTGGCCGACGAATGGGTGGCCGACATGAATGCCAAAGGCTATGACGGCAAGCGCTTGCTGGAAGAAGCGAGGGCGGCCTGCCGGTGAGCACCGGCTGACCTGCGTGCCCCCTGTTGGCCTGAAAAAGCACCCGGAGCCGGGTGCTTTTTTTGTCCGCATCCGGGGGTGGCCGGCAGCGTGAACCCTTGCGTCCGGCGACTTTCGGAGGATGGTCAAAAATGCCCCAAACCCATGATTTGAAAAGAAAAACAAATCATCCAGGGCGATCCCGGCAGTCAATTAAGTAATGTTTTGGCAAATTTGTGGATTAGCAGACAAATATTTTTCAAGAAACCCTTGAAAATGTTGCCCCGATGACATATAAATTAGCATTCGAGTAATTGCTCGGAGGTAATGGTTCTAAAAAATTGACCATTGCCACTCATACCAACAGCTGGGGAGACACGTGATGGACAAACATCCTCTGGTATCGCAAGAAGGTTACGACCCGAACCGCCTTCTTGATGCACTGATCCAGAAGCTGAATCTGAAGAATGATGCTGCACTGTCGCGTGCGCTGGAAGTGCGTCCGCCGGTCATCAGCAAAATTCGTCATCGCACCTTGCCGGTCGGCGCATCGCTGCTGATCCGAATGCATGAAGTGACCGACCTCAGCATTCGCGAACTGCGCGAACTGATGGGTGACCGCCGCAAGCGCATGCGGATGAGCGAAGTCGACGGCAAGCCCAGGGTTTCGGAAGAAGACGAACTCGCGTAAGTCTTTGCGGGAGCGAGGCCTGCGTCGGCGATTCAGCCGCGCAGGTTCGCGCCTATCACGGTAGTCATCAGCACCAGCACGACGACGATCGTCAGTCGCTTGCGCAGGTCGAGCAGCCAGTCCGGCATGCCATAGGCCGGGTAGAGCTGTTGGTCCACCTTCAGTGCGGCAACGAAGCCCGCCATCAGCACTGCAAATCCGAAGCCGCCGAACAGTGTCGCGCTCCATGCGATCAGCGACGGCGTCACGCCCCACATCAGTGCCTTTTTCGTGTCGATCGCCGACAGCTCGCTGCTCAGCATGCCAGCGCCCCAGTGCACGCCACCGCGGAAGGACAGGATCACGATGCCATAGGCCAGCTGGCCCTTGACGAAGTCCTGCAGCCAGGAGACGTCGGCAAACCAGACCCCGAACAGCATGACAATGAAAGGCAGCAGGCCGGCATAGCCGAGCTGGTGCGACAGGCGCTTGTTGAGGAAGTGCTGGTTCATGCTGCGGCTATTGTGGGTTGGGTCGGCGTCGGTGGTCGGTGCTGCGGTCGCAGCAGCCGTCATTGTACGAAAGATCGGCGTTGCAGCGCTGTTCGGGTCTGCTTCTGCCGTGTCGAATCGGGTTCTGCGCTTCAGGCGTGGGCGGCGATGAAGCGCTGCACGGCGTCGATCACGGCCTGCGGCTGGTCGCGGTGCGGAGAGTGTCCGCAGCCGGGCAGCGCCAGCACCTCGGTTTCCGGCAGGCGCTCGCGTATGCCCAGCACCTGCTGCATCGTGCCGTATTCATCGTCTTCGCCCTGTATGGCCAGCAGCGGGCAGCGTATCGCATCCAGTTCGGCTTCGATGTTCCAGCTGCGGAAGGCGGGCGCGAGCCAGATGTCGTTCCAGCCGTAGAACGCGGAGTCGACGTCATCGTGATAGCGGGCCAGTCGCTCGCGCAGGCCCTGGCTTTCATAGGCAATCTTCGCCTGTGCGATGCTGGTGACGCTCAGCTCTTCGACCATGATGTGTGGGGCCAGCACGATGGCGCCGCGCAGCGCGTCCGGGAACATCGATGCATGCAACAGCGAGATCGAGCCGCCGTCGCTGTGGCCAAACAGCCAGGGGTGCTTAATGTCGAGGGCCTTCAACAGGGCTGGCAGCACCTCGCGCGCCTGCCGGTGCATGAAGTCGGGTGTCCAGCGATCATCGCTGTCACGTGGCGTCGAACGTCCATAGCCGGGACGCGACCACACCAGTCCGCGCAGGCCGAGCGCCGTGCACAAGCTGTCGGGAAAATCCTTCCACAGCGCGACCGAGCCCAGACCCTCGTGCAGGAACACCATCACCGGCGCGGCAGCGTCGCTGCTGCCAACCCAGCGGTATTCGATGCGAATGTCGCGCCCTTGCCAGCGCAGGGGCAGCAAATCAGTGGGCATCCTGCTCGCGCAACTTGAAGCGCTGGATCTTGCCGGTTGCCGTCTTCGGCAGCTCGGCCGTGAAATGGATCTCGCGCGGGTATTTGTGCGGCGTAAGCCGGGTCTTCACGAAGGCCTTCAGGTCAGCCTCGACCTCGGTGCTCGCAGCCTGCCCTTGGCGCAGCACGACGTAAGCGACCGTCTTGGTCAGGCCTTGCGCATCGGTCTTGCCAACCACGGCGCATTCGAGCACGGCGTGATGGCCCATCAGCGCCGATTCGACTTCGATCGGCGACACATACTGCCCGCTGACTTTCAGCATGTCGTCGCTGCGGCCCGCGTAAGTGTAAAAGCCGTCCCAGTCCAGTACGTACTTGTCGCCGCTCTTGACCCAGGGACCCTGGAAGGTGCCGATGGTTTTCTCGCGATTTGTCCAGTACAGGTGGGCCGCGCTCGGGCCCTTGATGTACAGGTCGCCGACTTCGCCGGCTTCGACCGGGCGGCCGAGTTCGTCGCGCAGCTCCACTTCATAGCCAGGCACCGGCTGGCCGGTGGTGCCGTAGCGCACCGAGCCGCTGCGATTCGACAGGAAGATGTGCAGCATCTCGGTCGAGCCCAGGCCGTCGAGGATCTCGCTGCCGAAATGCGCGGTGAATTTTTCGCCGACTTCACGCGGCAGCGCTTCGCCGGCCGACGTGCACAGGCGCAGCTTGACTTGTTCACGCCTGGGCAGCTTGTCGGACGCCAGCATCGCGACGTATAGCGTCGGCACGCCATAGAAGATGGTGGGCTGCGAGTCCAGCAGTCGCTTGAACACCGCATCCGGCGTCGGCCGCTCGGCCATCAGGATCACGCTGGCGCCGACCGACAGCGGGAAGGTCAGGCCATTGCCCAGCCCGTACGCGAAGAACAGCTTGGCGGCCGAGAACACGACGTCGTCTTCGCGGATGCCCAGCACCGGCTTGCCATACAGTTCGGCCGTCCAGTACAGGTTCGCATGCGAGTGCACGGCGCCTTTCGGCTGGCCGGTCGAGCCGGACGAGTACAGCCAGAACGCGAACTGGTCCGCATGCGTGTCGGCTGCGTCGGGCAGCGGGTCATGCGCTAGCAGCGCGTCGAAAGGCTGGCCGGCGTCGGACGCAGCACCGGAGATGAACAAGGGGACCGAACGCTGCGCAAGCACGAGCGCCTGCTGCACCGTTGGCAGCAGCAGGTCGGACACGATCGCGAGCCTGGCGCCGCAATGCTCGAGCATGTATGCGTAATTTTCGGCCGGCAGCAGCGTGTTGACCGGCACCGGCACCACGCCGGCATACAGTGCACCGAGGAAGGCCACCGGCAGGTCGACGGTATCGAGCATCACTAGCAGCACGCGCTGCTCGGGCTGCACGCCTTGCTTCAGCAGGCCGGCTGCGAAGCGCCGGACGCGCTGGTCCAGTTCGCCGTAGCTGAGTTCGGTCTTGTCGTCGCGGTAGGCGAGCTTGCCATGCCGGCCGCTGTTGGCGGACAGGATATGGCGAGCAAAGTTGAAGCGCGCCGGCAGCGGCTTGCGCTCTGTGTGCATGGTGTCTCCTTCTGCGGCAGCCTGCTTGTTGGTTGCAGGACTGCCGTCTCTTTATCATCGGGCACTGCGTCTGTGCGCAGGCTCCCCTTGCAGGTATGCGATGGGCACTACCCTGGCCGGCACCCGATGCCGGCCTTGTCGATCGGATTTACTTGCCGGTCGGTCGCCGGCATCGTGTGATGTACTTGTTCAAGCTCAGTAATTGAGCGTGGTGCTTCCCTGTTTGGCCAGTTCCAGCGCCGCTGCAGGACCCTGAACCGCGCTCTTGCGGTGGTAGAAGCCCAACGCGCGCAAGCCGCCGAGTTCTTCGCCGCCACCGGCGCGACCGGGGCCGCCATGGATCGAGGCGGGCATCACGTTGCCATGGCCGGTCTGGGTCTTGGCCACTTCCGGGCTGACCAGATGGACGCGGCCGTGCGACGTCGCCAGCTCGTTCGCGCAGCAGGCGAGCAGGGCGTTGTCGGCACTATAGACCGAGGCGACCAGCGAGCCGAGGCCGCGATGCGCGATGGCCATCGCATGCGCGGTGTCGCGGTAGCCAATCAGCGACGACACCGGGCCGAACACTTCATGGTTGTGCACCAGCGTGGCGGCATCCGCATCGCGCACGCCGAGCAGCGTCGGAGCGACGCAGGACGAGGTGTCGGCGGCATCCAGCAGCGGCTGGGCGCTGCCGTCGAACAGCACGCTCGATTCACCCTTCAGCAGGGCCAGTCCGTGTTGCACGCTGTCGAATTGCTCGCGGCTGACCAGCGAGCCCATTGTCGTTTCGGCGTTGCGCGGGTTGCCGGTGCGGATGGCTGCCAGCTTGCCGGCCGCAGCCTCGGCCACGGCATGCATCAGGGCCTTCGGCACCAGCGCGCGGCGCGGCGCCGTGCAGCGCTGGCCGCTCTTGATCGTCATGTCGCGCACGAGGTTGTCGACGTAGAGGTCGAACACATCGGAACCCGGCTGCGCGTCTTCGCCGAGGATGCTGACGTTCAGGCTGTCGGCCTCGATGTTGGTACGTACCGAATCACGCGCGATTGCATGATGGCCGCGAATCGCGGCCGCGGTGTCGGCCGAGCCGGTAAAGGACAGCACGTCGAACGGCGTCAGCGCATCGAGCAGGCCGGCCGAGCTGCCGCAGACGATGGAGATCGCGCCCGGCGGGAGGATGCCTGCATCGACGACGTCCTTCACCATCTGGTGCGTCAGCCACGCGGTAACCGTGGCCGGCTTGACGACGATCGGCACGCCCGACAGCAGCGCCGGGCCGGCTTTTTCCCACAGGCCCCAGCTCGGGAAGTTGAAGGCATTGATGAACAGCGCCAGGCCGCGGATCGGCACCATCAGGTGCTGCGACTGGAACAGCTGGTCTTTCGACATTACCGCAGCGGCGCCGTCGGCGAGGGTCTTCGCATCACCGAGCGCTGCACCCATCTTCGCGTAGAAGCCCAGCGTGAAGATGCCGCCGTCGACGTCGACGCCGGAATCGGCCTTGGTGGTGCCGGAGTTGGCCAGCGAGATCGCATAGTATTCATCGCGCTTCGATTGCAGCAACTTCACCATGTCCGACATCATCGCGGCGCGCTGGCCATAGCTCATGGCCTGCAGTGCCTTCGCGCCTTCTGTGCGCGCAAACGCAAAGCCTTCCTTCAGTCCCTGGGCCGCGCCACCGGTGGCCGCCAGCGCTTCGCCGGTGACCGGGTCGAGCAGGGTGTTGACTGCGCTGCCGCCTTGTTGCCACTGGCCGCCGAGGTAGTTGTTCAGGAAAGTCGTCATGGGGGATCCCTAGGTGGAGCGGCGCTTACGCGGCCGCCTTGGTGAATTCGATCGCGCCTTGCGGCAGCAGGTAAAGGACGAGTGCGCGGCCGGCGGAGACTGTCGGCTTGTGCGCGCTGCCCGGGCCGTACACGCACCAGCCGGCCGGATGGCCGTCGAAACGCGCGCCTTCGGTCAGCGGCATGATGAGGTCGATCTCGCCTTCCGGATGCACATGGTGAGGACCGACGACATTGTCCATGTCGACCACGTCGACCGAAAAGCCATGGGTGTCGGGCAGCGGCTTGACCACGCGCCCGTAACGGATGCCGCCACCTTCATGCTTGCACATCCAGCCCTCGGCGATGGCGGCCTGGCAGGCGTCGAAGATCTGTTGGTACAAGGTGCTGCCGGCGCCGTGCTTGTTGTTCAGGTGCTCGGACAGTGCTGCATCGAGCGGACGACCGGTGATCTCGGCCGTCAGCCCCGCAATGAGCTGCTGGAATTCGGGTTGCCCCATTGACGTGTCTCCTCGCCCTTTGATTTGTTTTGTTGATTCTCGGGCATGAATTTATAATGCATCTGGCGCTGATGTTATATGCAATATGTTGCGTGCGTCAAGAAAGCTGCGCCACTGACAGCCTACACTGATGAATTCGACCCACGATACAGATAAGGATCCTTTCCTTGCCGCGCTCGGCGAGCGGGTCAAGCTGCTGCGCGCGCGCCGCGGCCTGACGCGCAAGGCGCTGGCCCAACTGGCCGAGGTGTCCGAACGTCATGTCGCCAATGTCGAGTCCGGCGTCGGCAATGCATCGATACAGTTCCTGCGGCAGCTGTGCGCAGTCTTGAATTGCTCGCTCGCCGAAATGACGGGCGATGAAACGGCATCGTCGCCGGACTGGCTGATGATCCGCGAAATCCTGCGCGGTCGCAGCGACGAAGAGATGGCGAACGCAAGGGCCGTGCTGGGTGATCTGTTTGCCTCGACCACCAGCGAATCCAGCCGCCGCCAGCGTATCGCACTGATCGGCTTGCGCGGTGCCGGCAAGTCCAGCCTGGGCCGCCTGCTGGCGGAAAGGATGGGCATGCCTTTCATCGAATTGTCGCAGCAGGTCGAGATGCTGGCCGGTTGCAGCATCGACGAGATCCATGCGTTGTACGGGCAGGCGGCGTATCGCCGCTACGAACAGCGCGCGCTGGAAGAAGTGATCCGGCATCACCCGCAGGTCGTGATTGCGACGCCGGGCGGCATCGTCTCCGAGCCGGCCACCTTCAACCTGCTGCTGTCGCATTGTTATACGGTGTGGCTGAAGGCGTCGCCGGAGGATCACATGGGCCGCGTGCTGGCCCAGGGCGACCGGCGGCCGATGGCGGGCAACCATGAAGCGATGGATGACCTGAAGCGCATCCTCGAAAGCCGCGCCCAGTTCTATTCCAAAGCTGATAAGACTTTCGATACCAGTGACATGGGCGTCGACACAGCCTTCGAGCGCCTGCTCGACCAGGTCAGCGCGCACACCTGAACAGCAGGGGCTGGCGTGGCCGGGATGAGCGGCGGGCGCTAATTCCCCCGGGTTTTGTGGGTGTATACGCTGAAAGCCGTCTTTCGCGTTGACCGACCGTTCAAAGTGCAATATAGTGCGTTTAACTAAATCAAATGCAGAATATTGCAAGAGGAGACCCATGAGCGCCCCCTTCGTCGTCAATTACGAGACCTCCCCCGACAAATACCGTCACTGGACCCTGGCCACCGATGGTCCTGTCGCCACGCTGACCATGAAGGTCGATGAAGACGGTGGCCTGCGCGAGGGTTACAAGCTCAAGCTCAATTCCTATGACCTCGGCGTCGACATCGAGCTGCACGACGCCGTGCAGCGCATCCGCTTCGAGCATCCGGAAGTGCGCACCGTGGTCGTCACCAGTGGCCGCGACCGCATCTTCTGCTCGGGCGCCAACATCTTCATGCTCGGCAAATCCACGCATGCGTGGAAGGTCAACTTCTGCAAATTCACCAACGAGACCCGCAACGGCCTCGAAGACTCGAGCGAGCATTCGGGCCTGAAGTTCATCGCGGCCGTCAACGGCGCTTGCGCCGGCGGTGGCTATGAACTCGCCGCAGCTTGCGACGAAATCATCCTCGTGGACGACCGCTCGTCGTCGGTCAGCCTGCCGGAAGTGCCGCTGCTGGGCGTGCTGCCGGGCACCGGCGGCCTCACGCGCCTGACCGACAAGCGCAAGGTGCGCCACGACCATGCGGACATTTTCTGCACCACGTCCGAAGGCGTGCGCGGCCAGCGCGCAAAGGACTGGAAGCTGGTGGATGACATCGCGAAGCCGGCGCAATTCGCCGAAGCCGTGCGCGCCCGCGCTCAGCAACTGGCAGCGCAGAGCGACCGTCCCGCGGATGGCAAGGGCGTGAAGCTGACGCCGCTCAAGCGCACTTTCAATGACAACGGCGTCGACTACGAATGCGTGTCGGTCACCATCGACCGCGCCGCACGCAATGCGACCATCACCGTCAAGGCACCGGCCTCGGCGCAGCCGTCGGACATCGCCGGCATCGAAGCAGCCGGCGTCAACTGGTGGCCACTGCAAATGGCACGCGAACTCGATGACGCGATCCTTCACCTGCGTACCAACGAAATCGAGATCGGCACCTGGCTCCTGAAGACGGCCGGCGATGCGCAAGGCGCGCAGCAGGTGCTGGCCTGCGACAAGACGATGGAAGCCAACCAGTCGCACTGGCTGGTACGCGAGACCATCGGCCTGATCCGCCGCACCTTCGGCCGCATCGATGTGTCGTCGCGCAGTCTGTTCGCGCTGATCGACGAAGGCTCGTGCTTCGCCGGCACGCTGGCCGAGCTGGCCTTTGCTGCCGACCGCAGCTACATGCTGGCACTGCCGGATGCCCCGGAAAAGGCGCCGGCGCTGACGCTGTCGGGCATGAATTTCGGCCTGCTGCCGATGGTCACCGGCCAGTCGCGCCTCGCGCGCCGCTTCTACGAAGATGAAGCCCAGGTCGCGGCCGTCAAGGCCAAGGTCGGCCAGCCGCTGGATGCCGACACCGCACTGGAACTGGGTCTCGTGACCTCGAACCCGGACGATATCGACTGGGTCGACGAAATCCGCATGGCGCTCGAAGAGCGCGCCAGCATGTCGCCTGATGCACTGACCGGCATGGAAGCCAACCTGCGCTTCAACGGCAAGGAAAACATGGCGACCCGAGTGTTCGGCCGCCTGTCGGCATGGCAGAACTGGATTTTCAACCGCCCGAACGCTGTCGGCGAACTGGGCGCACTGAAGGTCTACGGCAGCGGCAATAAGTCGAAGTTCGACTTCGACCGCGTTTGATGGCCTGTAAACCTACTGCGCGATCCGAGTCCGGTCCAGCGATGCTTGTCGTACGTCACGTGCGACTGCGCTTCTCGAACCGGACTCGGACCGCTCGCTACGGTTTTCAAGCCATCAAAAATACAGATTGATATTTCATTCAAATTTCTTTGGTAGTACGCGAGAGGAGACACCGTGAGCACGATCAACTACAGCGACAAGATTCCCAACAACGTCAACCTGTCGGAAGACCGCACGCTGCAGCGCGCGCTCGAGCACTGGCAGCCGAACTACCTGCAATGGTGGAATGACATGGGCCCGGACGGCTCGCAGAATTTCGACGTCTACCTGCGCACCGCGATCAACACCACGCCGGATGGCTGGGCCCAGTTCGGCCATGTGAAGATGCCGGACTACCGCTGGGGCATCTTCCTCGCCGCTGCCGATGAAAACCGGCAGGTGAACTTCGGCGAGCACAAGGGCGAAGCCGCGTGGCAGGACGTGCCCGGCGAGCATCGCGCCAACCTGCGCCGCATCATCGTCACCCAGGGCGACACCGAACCGGCTTCGGTCGAGCAGCAGCGCCACCTCGGCCTGACCTGCCCGTCGCAGTACGACCTGCGCAATCTCTTCCAGATCAACGTCGAGGAAGGCCGCCACCTGTGGGCGATGGTCTACCTGCTGCACAAGTACTTCGGCCGCGATGGTCGCGAGGAAGCCGAAGCGATGCTGCACCGTCATTCGGGTTCGGAAGACAACCCGCGCATCCTCGAAGCCTTCAATGAAGAGACGCCGGACTGGCTGGCCTTCTACATGTTCACCTACTTCACCGACCGCGATGGCAAGTTCCAGCTGTGCGCGCTGGCCGAGTCGGGCTTCGATCCGCTGTCGCGCACCTGCCGCTTCATGCTGACCGAAGAGGCACACCACATGTTCGTCGGCGAGTCGGGCATCTCGCGCACCATCCAGCGCACCGTCGAGATCATGAAGCAGCACGGCATCGAAGATCCGGAGCAAGTGCGCAAGCATGGCGTGATCGACCTGCCGACCATCCAGCGCTACCTGAACTTCCACTTCAGCGTCACCATCGATCTGTTCGGCGCCGACCAGTCGTCGAATGCAGCGACTTTCTACACGTCGGGCCTGAAGGGGCGCTACGAAGAGACCAAGCGCAGCGACGACCATTCGCTGAAAGGCGAGCACTACAAGATCCTGGAAGTACAGGGCGACAAGCTGGTCGAGAAAGAAGTGCCGATGCTGAACTCGCTCAACGAAGTGCTGCGCGACGACTACATCAAGGATTCCATCGCCGGTATCGGTCGCTGGAACAAGGTGATCGAAAAGGCAGGCCTGGCCTTCCGCCTGCAGGCGCCGCACAAGGCCTTCAACCGCCACATCGGCACCTTCGCCGGCATTCGCGTGTCGCCGGATGGTCGCGTGATCTCCGAAGCCGAATGGGCGGCGAATGTCCGCAACTGGCTGCCGTCGGAAGAAGACCGCGCCTACGTGGCTTCGCTGATGGGCCGCGTGGTCGAGCCGGGCAAGATGGCCAACTGGATCGCGCCGCCGCCGATCGGCATCAACCGCCAGCCGGTTGAGTTCGAATACATTCGTTTCAACTGAGTCAGGAAACAGCATGGGCGCGCCGGAAGCCGAGGTGCTGATACGTCAGCACCTGATCGACCCCGAGGTTTGCATACGCTGCAATACCTGCGAGGACACCTGTCCCATCGATGCGATCTCGCATGACGATCGCAACTATGTGGTCGATGCCAACATCTGCAATGGCTGCAACGCTTGCGTGCCGCCTTGCCCGACCGGGTCGATCGACAACTGGCGTACCGTGCCCAAGGCCGCCGCTTACTCGGTGGCCGAGCAGCTGACCTGGGACGAACTGCCGGCGCAGCAGGACATTGCGCCGGATGCCGTCGTGGCCGCGTCAGGTGCTGAAACCGGCGAAGAAGCAAGCAACGCGCCGCAACACAATGCGGCGGTGTCGAAAACCTCGCCGAATGCACCCTGGTCGGCTGCGCGTCCGTACCTGAACCTGTACGACCTGAAGAAGCCGGTGACGGCGACGGTGGCCGGTAACTACCGGCTGACCGGTGCTGACGCCGAAAGCGACATCCGTCACATCGTGCTCGACTTCGGCCAGCAATTCTTCCCGGTGCTCGAAGGCCAATCGATCGGCATCATCCCGCCCGGCACCGATACCTCGGGCAAGCCGCATTACCTGCGCATGTACTCGGTGGCCAGCCCGCGCGATGGCGAGCGTCCCGGCTACAACAATGTCGCGCTGACGGTGAAGCGCGTGGTCAGCGACCACGAAGGCAAGCCGGTGAAGGGCGTAGGCTCCAACTACCTGTGCGACCTGCAGAAGGGCGACACGGTGCAGGTCACCGGTCCGTTCGGCGACAACTACCTGATGCCGAATCATCCCGGCTCGAACATCCTGATGATCTGCACCGGCACCGGTGCCGCACCGATGCGCGCGATGACGGAGTTCCGTCGTCGCCTGTCGGCAGGGGGCAAGCCGGTCAACGGCAAGCTGATGCTGTTCTTTGGTGCGCGCAATCCGGACGAGCTGCCTTACTTCGGTCCGCTGCTGAAATTGCCGCCGAGCTTCATCGACATCCATCTGGCCTTCTCGCGCGTTGACGGCGAGCCAAAGACCTATGTGCAGGACAAACTGCGCGAAGCGGGCGCGGCCGTGTCCGAACTGCTCAAGGGCGACACCTACCTGTATGTGTGCGGCTTGAAGGGCATGGAGACCGGTGTGATGGAAGCGATGCGCGACATCTGCATTGCGTCCGGACTCGACTGGTCGGCGCTGCATGAGAAGATGGTGAGCGAAGGCCGCTTCCACGTCGAGACTTACTGACACTCCTTACTGATCCATTTTTTCGGGAACAGGCCGGCCGAGGACATTTTCTCCGCGCCGGCCTTTGCACATGATGAGCCACTCTCTCTCTGCACCTGCTGCCGTTGGCGTGATCGGCGCCGGCACCATGGGTGCCGGCATTGCGCAAGTCGCCGCTGCCGCCGGCCACCGCGTCTACCTGACCGATGCGCGCGAGGGCGCAGCCGCCGCCTCGCGCGAGCGCATAGCGACAGCGCTCGCAGGGCTGGTCGCCAAGGGCAAGCTGGACGCAGCTGCTGCCGATGCGACCGTCGCGCGCATACAGGTCGTGAATTCGCTGGCCGAGATGGCCGATGCGGCACTGGTGGTCGAAGCCATCATCGAAGACTTGCAGGCCAAGCAGGCCTTGATGCGCGAGCTCGAACAGCACGTCGCTGCGGACGCAGTGCTGGCGACGAATACCTCGTCGATTTCGGTGACAGCCATCGCCAATGGCATGCAGCATCCGCAGCGTATGGTCGGTATGCACTTCTTCAATCCGGTGCCGCTGATGAAACTGGTCGAAGTCGTGTCCGGTGCCGAGACCAGCGCCGAGCTTGCACAGGCGATCGCCGACCTTGCGCGCGCCTGGGGCAAGACTGCCGTGCTGGCAGCCTCGACGCCGGGCTTCATCGTCAACCGTATTGCGCGTCCGTTCTATGCCGAGGCATTGCAACTGCTGCAGGAGCAGGCCGGCACGCCGGCGCAACTCGATCGCGCCATGCGTGGCGCCGGTTTCCGCATGGGCCCGTGTGAGCTGACCGACCTGATCGGACATGACGTGAATTACTCGGTCACCTGCTCGGTGTTCGACGCGAACTATGGCGACAAACGCTTCCAGCCTTCGCTGGTGCAGAAGGCATTGGTCGACGGCGGCCGCTTGGGGCGCAAGGTCGGCAAGGGTTTCTACGACGGCGTACCGGTACCGCTGGCCGATGCCGTCGCACAGGCAGAGGCCGGCGCCATCACGCTCACCGGCGACGATGTGCTGGTTGACCGCCTGGCAGCCATGCTCGACGCGCGCGGGGTGAGCTTTGGTCGCGACAGCACAGCCCCCTGGTCAGGCTTGCGTATCGGTGACATCGCCTTGCACTTGTCTGATGGCCGTACAGCGGCGCAACTCGCGCATGAATTTGGCGAGCCCAATCTGGCGGTGATCGATTTGCCCCTGTCCGCGCAGGCTGATGCCATTGCGCTGGCGTTTGCACCGCGGGTGGCTGACCCAGACCGCAAGCAAGTCGAAGCGACGCTGATCGGCTGCGGCCTGCAACCCATCGTGCTGCGCGATGTGCCCGGCCTGCTGGTGGCGCGTACGGTCGCGATGCTCGTCAACGAGGCATCGGACGCGGTGTGGCAGGGCGTCTGCAGCGAAGAAGCGGCCGATCTAGCCATGACCCTGGGCGTGAACTACCCGATGGGACCCTTCGCATGGCTGAAATTGATGGGCGTGGCGCGCGTAACCGAGGTGCTTGACCACTTGTTCGATGCCTACCGCAGCGAGCGTTACCGCATCAGCCCGATGTTGCGCCAGATGCTGTGGAATTGACTTCCGAGTAAGTAATTCGAGCAAGAAAAGATCTTTTAAATCAGAGCCTTGTCTTTATGGTGCGGCGCAAGATGACGGCACATTGTTTCGCGTGCATGATTCGCCCGCTGCACCAAAAAAATCTATCGCCAGGAAGAGCGAGAGGAGACATGAGCCCGCCGTATGCAAATA
>JACCDY010260505.1_pt1 | contig 15065 bp, 19 predicted proteins | sample 7446391 | NCBI WGS metagenome assembly JACCDY01 (sample SAMN15323451, study PRJNA562643) | freshwater metagenome | isolation source: river surface water | place: USA:Blue River Watershed | collected 2017-08-18 | reverse complement strand
CCACTCGGGGCACAAAATTCTTCTAGCCTTCGCACAGCAAACTGCCAGTTCTGACTCATAATGTTGGAGGGTTCAAGCTAGGAGAGCAATGGAAGTCTTTCTCATCATCCTCGCGGTTGCTGCCGTTATCGGTATCTACCTGTGGGTCACATACAACGCACTGGTAACCCTCAAGGTTCGAGTCGATGAGGCCTGGAGCGACATCACGATCCAGCTCAAGCGTCGAGCGGATCTAATTCCAAATCTCATTGAGACCGTGCGTGGCTATGCCACCCACGAGCGTGAGGTATTCGAAAACGTAACCAAGGCCAGAGCCGCGACCGTCTCTCCAGAAGCGCTCGCTCACCCAGCGATGGCGGCAGAGGCAGAGGGCATGCTGCAGGGAGCCCTCAAGAGCTTGTTTGCAGTTTCTGAGGCTTATCCTCAGCTGGTCGCATCTCAGAACTTCCTGGAGCTGCAGCGCGAGTTAACTGACACCGAGGACAAGATCATGGCCTCTCGCCGCTTCTTCAACGGCGGAGTTCGTGAGCTAAACACCAAGATTCAGCAGTTCCCAAACAACATTTTTGCCAAGAACCTTGGCTTCTCTGAGCGTGAGTTCTTCGAGGTTGAGAACCCTCAGGCGATTCAAGAGCCACCTCAGGTCAAGTTCTAGGAGCCGTCTGTGTACTCGGCGATAGCTGCCAATAAACGCAACACCGTGATCATCATCACGGGGTTTGTGTTACTGCTTGGTGCTCTTGCCTACTGGTGGGGCGAGGTATCCGGCAACGGATCCAGTGCCCTGATGATCATTCTTTTTGTTTTTGGCTACGCACTTTTTCAGTACTTTGTTGCCTCATCTTTGGCAATTGCGATGAGCGGCGCTTATCCAATTCAGAAATCTGACAACCCCAGACTATGGAACATTGTTGAAAACCTCAGCATCTCGCAGGGCATGCCGATGCCCAAGGTTTACATCATCAACGACCCAGCACCAAATGCATTTGCTACCGGACGTGACCCGAAGCACGCGGTTGTTGCGGCAACGACTGGACTGCTCGATATCATGAATGACAATGAGCTCGAGGGCGTGATGGCGCACGAGCTTGGCCACGTGAAGAACTACGACATTCGAGTGTCAACGATTGTTTTTGGTTTGGTTTCAGCGGTCGGCATCCTGGCTGATTTCGCGATGCGAATGGCCTGGTTCTCCGGCATGGGTGGCAACGATCGCAACTCAAACCAGGGTCAGCTGCAAGCCTTCATGATCCTGATTGGAATCGTAGGTTGGATCGTGGCGGCCCTGATCGGTCCAATGGTTTCAGCGGCCGTCTCCCGTCAGCGTGAGTATCTCGCAGATGCCTCTGGTGCCGAGATGACCAGGTACCCGCAGGGGCTAGCCTCTGCCTTACAGAAGTTGGGTGAATACGGTCGCCCGATGCGCAAGGTCAACTCATCAATGGCGCACATGTTTATCAATGACCCAGTCAAGCCTGGTTTTGTGGAGCGAGCATTCTCTACTCACCCACCAATCCCGAAGCGGATTGAGCGCCTCACCAAGATTGGCACCAGCTTCTAAATCACTAGACTTTGACTCATTCGAAGTTCTAAGGTCTCTGAGATGACAAACAAGCTGCCCACTCTCGACGATTTCTACACCACCTACGAGAACGTGCGCGGAATTGCCATCAAGACCCCGATGCTGCCAAGTCACTGGCTCTCTGAGCTGACCGGAACCGATGTTTGGTTCAAGTGTGAAAACCTTCAGCGCACCGGTGCATACAAGCTTCGCGGTGCCTACAACATGATCTCTGGCCTAAGTGCCGAGGAGAAAAAGCGTGGTGTCGTGGCGGCTTCAGCCGGTAACCACGCCCAGGGTGTAGCGCTGGCTGCTAAGCAGCTTGGAATCAAGGCAACCATCTTTATGCCGGTTGGAGCATCGCTTCCCAAATACCAGGCCACTCTCGGCTATGGGGCTGAGGTCATCTTGGCGGGCGCCATATTCGATGAGACCCTAGCCGCTGCCAAAGAGTTCACAGCCAAGACCGGCGCAGTCTTTGTTCCTCCCTTTGACCACCCGGAGATCATCAAGGGTCAGGGGACTGTCGCTCTTGAGATCATGGAGCAGCTCCCAGAGGTGGATAACATCCTGGTTTGCCTGGGCGGTGGTGGACTAACCGCAGGTGTTGCGCTCGCAGCCAAGCTCAAGGCAAAGGCACTTGGCAAAAAGGTTAAGGTTTACGCAGTTCAAGCCGAGGCCGCTGCCTCCTACCCAGCATCACTGAAGGCGGGAAAGCCGGTAGATGTGAAGGTGCAGCCGACCATCGCGGATGGAATTGCTGTTGCTAGGGCAGGAAAGCTTCCATTCGAGATCATCAAGGATTACGTAGACAAGGTTGTTACCGTCACTGAGGACGAGATCGCCAAGGCCATGGTTGCCGTCATGGAGCGATCCAAGCTGGTGGTCGAAGCTGGCGGTGTGGTGGGTGCTGCTGCGGTGATGGCAGGCAAGCTAAAGCTCAAGGGCACAACCGCGATCATTCTCTCCGGCGGCAACATCGACCCGCTCCTACTGCAGAGAGTGATTCGTCACGGACTTGCCGCATCTGACCGCTACACCAACATCTCAGTGATGCTTCCAGACCGTCCAGGTCAGCTGGTTAGAACTGCTGAGGCGGTTGCTGCCGCGCATGCCAACGTGGTTGAGGTATTGCACACCAGACACGGCAATGGTCTTCAGATATCCGAAGTTGAGCTGAATCTGTCGGTGGAGACCAGGGGTAAGGAGCACCGCGAGGAGCTTATGAAGTCCCTCAAGGCTGCGGGTCTAAGACCCAAACTCCACGAGGACTAAAACTCGAATTCACTCAGGCCGATAATCTCGACCTTTATCTCTTTGCCATTTGGTGCGGTGTAGCTAACGGACTCGCCTACTTTTTTGCCCAGCACCTGCTTGCCGATGGGGGAGTCGGGGCTGTAGACATCTAGATCACCATCTTCAATGGCGGTTTCGTGTTCGGTGCCCTCAAAGATCTCGTGTGAGCCCAGGAAGAACTCGGTCTCACGGCCGTTGAGTGTGCACTTCACCATCAAACCCTGCTTCACGATGCCGTCGGATGCATCGGCGGAGCCGATGGTTGCGGTGGCAAGCATTTCTTCTAGGCGATTGATTCGAGCCTCGATCTTGCCCTGCTCCTCCTTGGCCGCGTGGTAACCACCGTTTTCTTTGAGGTCACCCTCCTCGCGAGCATCCTGAATTCGCTTGGCAATCTCCACGCGGGCAACGGTCAGCAGTTGCTCTAGTTCATCCTTGAGCCTGTCGTAGGCGGCCTGGGTCAGCAGCATTGAATCAGTCATAAACACTTCCGGGAATTGAAAAAGCTCGCAGAGCGAGCAATGCAGAAAATACTAACGCAGACGACACTCGTCGACTAGCCCGGTGACCGCCAATTCAGTGGTGTTTAGGCTGATGGTGTGACGCAGGGTGGTGTATTCGCTAGGGCCAAACTCCAACTCTTTCCAACCAACGGTTCCAAACTGTCCATTGAGGGCTTCGATGGAGCAGATGACGGTTTTGTCGGTTGGTTTTGAGATCTCAATATCAACCACCGTCTCGAATTCACTGACAACCTTGAAGCCGACATCCTTGTAGCTAAAGCCTTGGTTATTGCCCAGTGCGAAGTATGCGGTGAGTAGAACCAGGATAGCTACGCCAACAACTGCAAATACTCGGAAGCGTTTTGGGTCGGCGCGCTTTTCTCCGTAGCGGGAGGAAAGAATGTCTTGGTTCACGCTATAAGGCTAACTGCTGGTGAGATACTTATCGGCATGGATTTGCTGCTCTCTGCGCTCTTAGCCGCCACGATGACCCCGACCCCGGTCCCGGACGACACCTACAACTCTCCCGGCACTGTTGGATTTCTGGTCACCTTCGCGGTTGCAGGTATCGCGGTATTCCTAATCTTTGACATGAACCGTAGGGTTCGCGACACTCGCTACCGATCCGAGGTTAGGGAGAAGTTGGCCCAAGAAGAGCTAGAGAACCTCACGGTTGAAAAGCCAGAGCGTCCAGCTCCGCCAGCTAAACCGAACCGAGCGAACCAGCAACCGGGTTCAGACCAATAATCAGCGATGCCACCCAGTGGCAGAAAAATGCAGCCACAGTTAGCGCGTGGAATATCTCGTGAAAACCAAAGTGCTTGGGCGATGGGTTTGGTCGCTTTAGGCCGTAGATAACTGCTCCAATTGAGTAGAGCAAGCCCCCTACCAAAACCAGGGTCATCATCACCCAGTTCACGTTGAAGAAGTCAACGATGTAGAGCATCGCGATCCAGCCCAGTCCAAGATAGATCGGCACGTAAAGCCAACGTGGGGCGTTGATCCAGAACACCCGGAAAAAGATTCCCATCAAGGCGATTGACCACACCAGAATCAAGAGCAGGGAGCCCTTATCGGCACTAAGTGCTGAGGTGCTGATTGGGGTGTAGGTGCCGGCAATTAGCAGAAAAATGTTTGCGTGATCGATTCTCTTGAGAATCTTCTTGGTAAAGGGCTTCCAGCGGAAGCGGTGATACAAAGCCGAGTTACCAAACAGCAGAAGGGAACTCGCAAAATAAACCGCAGCAGCGGTCTTTGCCACCCAGCCCTCTGAAAAGACGATCAGCAGCACACCTGCAGCTACTACAAATGGCAAAACACCGGTGTGGATCCAACCGCGCCAGGTTGGTCGCTCATCTTCCTGGGGTTGCCCCTTGAGCTCGGAAAGTGGAACGTGAAGCGGATCGGGCGTTTCGAGGCTCATTTTCATACCCTAAACCACCAGGTTGAATTGCGACTAAATTTGTGGGGTGCGCAATCTTGTCTACCGAGCCTACGAGCGAATGCTTGAGCGTGATCTGGTCGCCGCGGACCTCCCCAAGCACATCGGTGTCATGGTTGATGGAAATAGGCGCTGGGCTCAGCTTCAGGGGCTAGATAAGGCGGGTCACGGTCACGCTGCGGGAGCCAAGAAGATCGTTGACTTTCTTGGTTGGTGCTCAGAGCTTGGTATAGAGCACACCACCATCTATCTGCTCTCAACCGACAATCTGGTTGGCCGCTCAAACGAGGAACTCAAAGACCTCATCGATATCATCGTCAACCTTGCCGAAGAGCTGGTGCGAATCGGGCGCTGGAAGCTAAAGGTGGTCGGTGATATCGCTGCCCTGCCATATGAGGCGGCACAACGCCTCTCGGTGGTTGAGGAGAAAACCAAGAACAATCCGATGCCGCACGTGAACCTGGCGATTGCCTACGGTGGCCGCAAGGAAATTTCCGATGCGATGCGATCGATTTTGAAATCCCATGCTGCACAGGGGCTTTCGATTGATGAGCTTTCAGAACTACTAACTCCTGAACTAATCACCGAGCACCTCTACACCACAGGGCAACCCGACCCGGATTTGCTGATTAGAACCTCGGGGGAGCAGCGGCTCAGCGGATTCCTGCTTTGGCAGAGTGCAAACAGCGAGTTTTACTTCGCAGAAGCGCTCTGGCCAGACTTCAGAAGGGTCGATTTCCTGCGTGCGATGCGTGACTTCCAGCGTCGTCACAGACGCTTTGGAAGCTGAATTATTAACGATTGGTATCGCGGCGTGTCAAACGCAAAAAAGCCTAAAGTTCAGGCGTAGATTCACCCTAAGTTCCCAGGCAAAGGAGAACCGGTGGCCGCTACCGCTAACTCAAGAAAGACCAAGCAAACATCTTCTCCTGAGGCGGTGACCAAATCAAAAAGCGCCATTCGTACCTTCATCCTCGACACCTCCGTCTTGCTCTCCGATCCAAGAGCGCTGTTTAGATTTGCCGAGCACGAGGTTGTACTACCAATCGTTGTGATCAACGAGCTCGAGAAAAAGCGCAACGATCCAGAGATCGGCTACTTTGCTCGCAAGGCCCTGAGTTTTCTCGATGATCTGCGCCTGAAGCACGAGCGGCTAGATTTCCCAGTTGAGGTTGGAGATGGCGGCACACTCCGTGTCGAGCTAAACCACATCGATCAGAGCGTGCTGCCCTCAGGTTTTCAGCTCGGTGACAACGACTCCCGAATCCTCGCGGTTGCGGCAAACCTAAAGAACGAAGGTTTTGATGTCACCGTCGTGTCCAAAGATCTCCCAATGCGCGTCAAGGCTGCCTCGATTGGCATGCGTGCCGAGGAGTATCTCCACGAACTAGCCACCGATGAGTGGAATGGAGTTGCAGAACTGGCGCTCTCCGGCGACGAGATGGCCAACCTCTATGACCTTGAGGAAGTTACTCACCCGGATGCAAAGTCCCTACCCGTTAATACCGCATTAGTTATCTCCTCTGAGCGCGGCAGCGCTCTCGGACGAGTGACCGAAAACCGAACAGTGAAGCTGGTTCGTGGAGATCGAGACGTCTTCGGCGTCCACGGTCGCTCGGCTGAACAGCGTCTAGCCATCGACGCCCTGCTGGATCCAGAAATCGGAATCGTGTCCTTGGGTGGAAGAGCCGGTACCGGAAAGAGTGCGCTCGCCCTCTGCGCTGGCTTGGAGGCTGTTCTAGAGCGCCGTCAACACAAGAAGATCATGGTCTTTAGGCCGCTCTACGCAGTTGGGGGTCAAGACCTCGGCTACCTACCTGGAACCGAAGCCGAGAAGATGAACCCATGGGCTCAGGCTGTTTTTGACACCCTTGGCGCTTTGGTGTCAAAGGAGGTAATCGATGAGGTCATGTCCAGAGGAATTCTCGAGGTGCTTCCGCTGACTCACATTCGTGGCCGTTCCCTGCACGACACCTTCGTCATCGTTGATGAGGCGCAGTCACTGGAGAGAAACGTGCTACTGACAATGCTTTCTCGCGTTGGGCAGAAATCAAGGGTCGTGCTCACTCACGATGTCGCACAGCGTGACAACCTAAGGGTCGGACGTCACGACGGCATTGCATCGGTGGTTGAGACCCTAAAAGGCCAGCCGCTGTTTAGCCACATCACTCTGACTAGGAGCGAGAGAAGCGAAATCGCTGCTCTGGTGACGGACCTGCTCGACTACTAAGGCTGTGGATAACCGACAGCGAGCTTTGGTAACTCTGCCTATTTTGGCGGTGTGCTCAGGATCTTGCCGCTACTAATCCCTGTGGGGTATTTGGCTCACATTAGCTACCAGCTTGCGCGCATCGACGTATTGGAACATCGACTACCCAACCGCTTCACACTGAGGCTGTTTGTTCTAACCATCCCAGCTCTCGGTCTGGCACTGTTACTGAGCCAGTCCTGGGAGGCAATTGCCTGGGCCGCAGCCTTGGGGCTTGGGACCGCTCTACTCGGGCTGTTGCTTGGCTTGACCGGAGGTTTGGGGCTGGGGGATGTGAAGCTAATGATCTCACTGAACATGATCCTCGGATGGCTATCACCCTGGCTAGCTCTTATCAGCAACACGATTGCGGTGGTTTCCGCCGCGCTGGTTGGGGTCTTTAGGCTGCTCAAGAGTGCGCCACACAGCAAGCAGGTTGCCTTCGGACCCTATCTTCTAGCAGCCTTTTTCATTACCTTCAGCTACGCGCTACTGGCTCGGATTTACTGAGGAGGGCGAGTCATTGGGTAGACGTCGAGAGCCTTGTCTAGCTGCTCCATGGTCAGCTTCTCGCCATCAACGTAACCGAGTTCAATGGTTGCCTCACGCACCGTGATGCCCTTCTGAACCGAGTGCTTGGCAATCTTTGCAGCGTTCTCGTAACCGATGTATTTGTTGAGCGGAGTAACGATCGAAGGGCTTGATTCAGCCAGCGCCTTGGCGCGGTCAGCATTTACCTCAAGGCCCTTGACGGTCTTGTCCGCAAGAACACGCATCGAGTTTGCCAAAAGGCGAATTGACTCAAGAAGCGCATTTCCCATCACTGGAATGGCCACGTTGAGTTCGAAGTTTCCTGAGGCTCCTGCCCAGGTAACTGTCGCGTCGTTTCCGATTACTCGAGCACAAACCATCAATACAGCCTCTGGAATGACTGGGTTTACCTTGCCAGGCATGATCGAGGATCCTGGCTGCAGGTCAGGGATGTTGAGCTCAGCCAAACCAGTGTTTGGTCCAGAACCCATCCACCTTAGGTCATTGTTGATCTTGGTGAGACTGACTGCGATTACCTTCAACGCGCCCGAAGCTTCAACGAGTGCGTCTCTAGCACCCTGAGCCTCAAAGTGGTCGCGTGCTTCGGTAATTGGAAGACCAGTCTCCTTGGCTAGCAGGCTGATGACCTCCTTGGGGAAGCCCTTAGGAGTATTGATACCGGTTCCTGTTGCTGTGCCGCCCTGTGGCACTTCTGCAACGCGGCCAAGGCAGGAGTTGACGCGCTCGATGCCGTAGCGAATCTGAGCGGCATAGCCGGCAAACTCCTGACCGAAGGTCACTGGAGTTGCATCCATTAGGTGGGTGCGACCTGGCTTTACCAGCTCTTTCCAGAGCTCTGCCTTGTGCTCAAGATCCTTGGCCAGGTAATCGAGGGCTGGCAGGAGATCATTCACCAATGCGTTGGTAACAGCCACGTGAACCGAGGTTGGAAAAACGTCGTTTGAAGACTGTGATGCGTTTACGTGGTCGTTTGGGTGAACCTCTTTGCCAAGCTTCTTGGTCGCCAGGGTTGCCAAGACCTCGTTCATGTTCATGTTTGAGCTGGTGCCAGAGCCTGTCTGGAAAACGTCAACCGGGAAATGCTCCAGGTGAGAACCAGCGATGACCTCGTCGGCACTTGCCACGATGGAGTCTGCAATGTCCTGAGCCAGGATGCCCAGCTTCGCATTCGCCATGGCGGCAGCCTTCTTGATGCGCGCCAGAGCAATCACGTGCTCGCGCTCTAGGCCGGTGCCGCTGATTGGGAAGTTCTCCACTGCACGCTGGGTCTGAGCCCTGTAAAGCGCGTTGATTGGAACTCGAACCTCACCCATGGTGTCGTGTTCGATGCGGTATTCCATTTTGTCTCCTGTTTTTGTCTAAATCTGACCGTGGGTCACTATGGGGTGAACCTCACCAAGCTCAAGTTTGTAATTGGCTCCGACAACAGCAAGTTTGCCATCTTTTACAGCTGCAGAAATCACATTCGAGCGCTCGAGCAACTCATCGATTGTGTCTCTTACGTGTCGATCCGTGACCTCATCAATGCTCGTCTCACCAGCGTCGAGTGAGCGCTGAACGGTGGGCATGATTCGCTCAACGAGATTGTGAATGAACTCACCACGAGCTTCCAGGCGACCATCCGCGGCATTCATGGTTGATCGAATCGCACCACACTCGTCGTGTCCGAGCACCAAAATCAACGGCACCTTCAAAATTTCAACTGCGAACTCGAGCGATCCAAGGATTGTTTCGGCAATGACCTGGCCGGCATTACGAACTACAAAAAGATCGCCCAAGCCGACATCGAAAATCATCTCTGCGGCAAGGCGTGAATCAGAGCAACCAAAGAGCGCCGCGAATGGTTTTTGCTTGTTTGCCAGTGCAAGACGGATATCTGCATCTTGCCTTGGATGAGCCGGAGTTCCAGCAACAAAGTTTGCATTACCCGAGGCCAGCACCTGCCAGGCCTCATGGGCAGTTTGGGGTCTCGCCAATTCGTTCCTAATCCAGCTGAGCGCCAATGGCCTTGGCCAAAAGCTCGAACTGCTCGGGCTCAGCTGTTCCATAGATTACAACCGCCGAGTCCTGGTATTTGTGAACCATCGCATAATGCTTGGTGCCGCGAGGTGACTGGGGATTCAGGGTTGGCCAAATCTCCCAGGTTCTACCATCGATAACCACCTCGCCCTCCTGCCAGTTACCCTGCAGCGTAAGGGCAAGCCAGGATGGGTTGGATTCAACCGCTTGGCTCATGCCGATGAACTGATTGTCTTCAGTCACAAAACCGACATACCAGGTCTTTACATCGAGTTCGTTTTCCAATCTTGCTGCGTTAGACCACCAGGTTTGTGGAATCACCGGTGCCAATGCTTCCGCCCCTAGAGATTCGCTAGCTTGGGCAGCAATCTCTGAATACTCAACCTGTGCAATTCGATTCGAGTCATCGCGTGGAACGCCAAGGATGATCGCTGCAACCAGTGCCACCGTGACTAAAAGCGAATAGATCAGGTTGCGAACGGTCTGTTTGGCTCGGTGCTGCGCAGCGCTATCGCTCACTTACTTCTTTTCCTTCTGAGCATCCTCAAGTTTTTTTCTCGCGCCGGTGAGCCAGCTCTCACAATGCTTAGCTAGGGCTTCGCCGCGCTCCCAGAGGGCCATGGATGCCTCGAGGCTGACATTCTGTTGCTCTAGCTCGGCAACAACTTGCGCGAGCTCATCACGAGCCTGCTCGTAACTGAGGTCCTTGATTTCTTTTGCCATCACAGTTTCCTAACCTGATCGACCGTTGATTGAATTTCCTGGGCTTGGGTGCGAATTTGAAGTTTTTGACCCTTCGAGGCCTCAACCACAACCTTCCCATCTGCGTCTGTCACAACTGCATAACCGCGGCTGAGGGTGAGTTGAGGGGATAGTGAGCGAGCCCGCAGGGCTAGCTGCTCTATCTCGTGTTTGGCCCGATCTAACCTGAAGTCCGCAATCTCCCTGATGCGTTGCTGCAGCAGTGCCAACTGTTCGGCCTGAGCATCGATGAAACCAAAGGGGGAGGCGAGCACCGGCCTAGACCTGATTGAGGTCAGCAGCTGCTCTTGGGAACTAAGTAATGAATCAACTCTCTGGCGAAGCCTGGTCACAGAAATTGCAATGTTCCGACGCTCTTCAACGACATCGGGAACCACGCGCTTGGCGGCATCGGTTGGGGTTGATGCCCTAAGGTCGGCAACTAGGTCGATAAGTGGCTGGTCGTTCTCATGCCCGATTGCGGAGACAAATGGGGTCTTGCAGGCGGCTACCGCACGCACCAAGCGCTCGTCGCTGAAGGGGAGTAGGTCTTGAAAGCTACCGCCACCTCTGGCCATGACGATGACATCGACCTCAGGCATGGCATCAAGGGTTTCTAGCGCGAAGAGAAGCTCACCAACTGCTTTATCACCCTGGACATGAGAGTGGATTACCTCAAATTGAACCTCTGGCCACCGAAGCTTGGCGTTTTGCAGCACGTCTTTCTCTGCATCGGAGTTTGCTCCGGTAATCAGGCCAATCCGGTTTGGTAGAAAAGGCAGCGGCTGCTTGCGCTCTGGCGCTGCGAGCCCCTCCGAGATGATTTGCTGCTTGAGGCGCTCCAGTCTTTCGAGTAGTTCACCTAGGCCAACCTTGTGCATCGCGAGGATGCGCATGGTGAGCTTGCCGTTCTTTGCCCAAAACTGCGGCTGCAGCAAAGCCACAACGCGATCACCCTGCTTCAGGCCCTGCTCGATCTCGGCACCTGATTGGTTGAACGAGTGAATTTCAATTGCCGCCTCGACATCAAGATCGCGAATTGAGGCGAAGATGCCGCTGGGTCGTTCTTGGAAGGACTGGAGTTCACCCTCGACCCATACCCTGCCTAGCTTTTCAATCCAATCCTTTAGGGATTTGGAGAGCTGAGAGACCTGCCAGGGGGAATGTTCAGTCGAAACTTTTGATTGATTGTCTAGGGCTTGAGCTGTATCCAACGGCTGGCTCCTAGCGTGGCTTCGTAGAATGAACGGGTGAGTCCTATCAACAATAATGCGATGACCGACATTAAGCCTGAAAAGCGGGTGCTGCTGGCAGCTCCTAGAGGCTACTGTGCAGGCGTTGACCGAGCCGTGATCGCAGTTGAGAAGGCACTCGAGCACTACGGTGCCCCCATTTACGTGCGCAAGCAGATCGTTCACAACAAGCACGTGGTCGCCTCACTAGAGAAGCGCGGGGCAATCTTTGTTGATGAGGTAGATGAGGCCCCAGAGGGTTGCATCATGGTCTTCTCCGCTCATGGAGTGTCTCCAGCGGTTATCGAAGCCGCCAACAAGCGCAACCAACAGACCATTGACGCAACCTGCCCGCTAGTAACCAAGGTTCACCGTGAGGTGCAGCGCTTTGCTAAAGAGGGTTACGACATCCTCTTGGTTGGCCACGAGGGTCACGAAGAAGTTGAGGGAACTGCCGGTGAAGCGCCTGAGGTTGTTCAGCTAATCGATGGCGACAAGGACATCCAAAAGGCCAAGGTAAAGGACCCGAGTAAGGTGATTTGGCTTTCGCAGACCACTTTGTCGGTTGACGAAACCATGGAGACCGTGGTCAAGCTTCGCGAGAAGTTCCCAACTCTTCAGAATCCTCCAAGCGATGACATCTGCTACGCAACTCAAAACCGCCAGGTGGCAATCAAAAAGGTTGGTGCCGAGAGCGACCTTGTAATCGTGGTTGGTTCTGCCAATTCATCGAACACTGTTCGCCTGGTCGAGGTTGCCCTGGACGCTGGCGCTAAGGCCGCATACCGCGTTGATTTCGCCAGCGAAATTGAGGACGAGTGGTTTGAGGGCGTTGAGACCGTCGGTGTGAGCTCCGGTGCATCTGTTCCAGAGGAGCTGGTGTCAGATGTGCTCGACTACCTTGCCAACCGTGGCTACGGAGACGTCAGGACTGTCACAACAGCCGAAGAGGACATCCAGTTCTCGCTGCCAAAGGAGCTTCGCAAGGATCTAAAGACTGCTGGCGAGGACACCTCAAACAAGCAAAAGCGCTAAATCTGTACACATTTGTGTACAGATTTAGTTATTATCGGCTCCATGGAGCCTCGAGAAGTTGTAAGCATTTCCGCCTTGCGAGCTAATTTGGCCTCGTATCTAGGTCAAATCAACTCCGGTGAGACACCTATCACCTATGTAGGTCCCCATCGAAAGCCAATCGCAGCGTTGGTGAATCTCGAGCTGCTCAGATCTTCACGCGTAGTTCCCTCGCTTGAGCTAGTTCGGGCAAAGAGCGAAACACTGTGGAGGCTCGCCTCGACATATCAAATTTCAAGGATCGGCATTTTCGGATCCGTTGCACGCGGTCAGGCAACCGAATCAAGCGACATAGACATGGCCATTTCAGGGCCTGATCTGACGTACCTCGACCTAACTTCCTTCGCCCAGGATGTGGAAAACCTTTTTGGCATAGAAGTGCAAATCGTTACCATCGAGTCCCTTAGCTCAGAAATCCACGCTGAGGCACTTGAGGACATGGTGTTTATTGAAAGATCTGGATCGAGCGCTGGGTTACTTGCTCGCAATTGAGGAAAACCTCACACTTGCTAAAAAGCTGGCGACCTCTAGCCCCGATGAGTTTGTGTCAAATCCATTCCAAGTTCTGGCTGCCGAGGCCCTCTTTATTCGCTGCGGAGAGCTTGCAAAGCGCTTAGCAAGGCTCTACCCAGAGCACTTCAGCGGTTCCCCCTGGCGAATGCTTGCTCAGAACCGAGACAAGGTTGCCCATGACTACCTAGCGCTTGATCATGAGCTGCTCTTCCGAACTATGACTCAGGATCTTCCTTTGGTCTGGACTGAACTCGAGAGAGCGAAGACGGCGTTGAACCTGGCTAAAAATTCTTCTCGCTGACTAAGTTTCCTGAACGATCAAAAGTTCTCCAAACGCCAGTCTGGATTCCTCTGTTGAACTCTCCCGATCGCATGAGAGAACCGTCTTTTCGATAGAACTCCCAGTAGCCATGCATTTCCTCGTCGAGGTATTCACCCCGAAAACGAGGAAGCCCGTTCTCATAGAACGGGCTTATCTCTTTTGACATCTGGTTACCAGTTGGACTTGCCGGCTGAACCTAGCTGGTTAGCCGCTTCAACCACACGGGCAGACATGCCAGCTTCAGCAAGCTTGCCCCAGGCACGTGGGTCATAGGTCTTCTTGTTTCCAACCTCACCATCAACCTTTAGAACACCGTCGTAGTTGCGGAACATGTGGTCTGCGATTGGGCGAGTGAACGCGTACTGCAGGTCGGTGTCGATGTTCATCTTGATGACCCCGTACTTGACTGCGTTTGCAATCTCTTCATCGGTTGAACCTGAGCCGCCGTGGAACACGAGGTCGAATGGCTTGTCCTTGCCATACTTAGCGCCAACCTCATCCTGAATCTGCTTCAGTAGTTCTGGTCGTAGAACAACGTTTCCAGGCTTGTAGACGCCGTGCACGTTTCCGAAGGTGAGTGCTGCGATATAGCGACCGTTCTCGCCAAGGCCCAAAGCCTCAGCGGTCGCCATGCCATCTGCCACGGTGGTGTAGAGGTGCTCATCGATTGCACCCTCAATTCCGTCTTCCTCGCCACCAACTGCGCCGACCTCGATCTCGAGGATCGCGCCGATGTTGTTGGTTCGCTTTAGGAACTCTTTTGCAATCTCCAGGTTCTGAGCCAGTGGAACCTCAGAGCCATCCCACATGTGAGAGTTGAAGATCGCCTCGCCGCCATCCTTGACTCGCTCCTCTGAGAGAGCAATTAGTGGCTTCACGAAAGTGTCTAGCTGCTCGAGGTTGCAGTGATCAGTGTGCAGTGCGACCTTGATGTCGAAGTTCTTGGCAACCTCGCGAGCGAATGCGGCAAATGCCAGTGCACCGGAAACGCGGTTCTTTACGGTAGGACCGCTCCAGTAGTCAGCACCACCGGTGGTCACCTGGAGGATTCCATCAGATCCGGCGGCCTGCAGACCAGCTAGTGCTGCGTTCAGGGTTTGGGAACTGGAAACGTTGATTGCTGGATAAGCAAAGCCGCCCTTTTTAGCGCGGTCCAGCATCTCTACATATTCTTCAGAACTTACGATTGCCATTTTGGCTCCTTACTTAGGCCTTGGCTGGCTCGCCGAGGGGGCGAGAAGCATCTGGAATTAGCTCAACGGTTGCATCGACCAAGTTGTCAATCGACTGCAAACCACTGGTTGGCTGCTGCACCTTTGCCGCACCCCACTGCACGGCAGCCGAGATACCCTCGGCAACATCAAAACCAACACCGAAGTCGGTTGGGCCAGCAGGGTGAGAGGTAACTGCTGAAAGGAATCCTGCGATCGTCGAGTCACCGGCACCAACAGTGTTGATTACTTTGACCGGCTTGGTGAATGCGTGGATAGCGTGGGTCTTGGTAACGGCAACGATGCCATCACCGCCCAGCGATGCCATCACGCAGTTAATGCCCCAGTCATT
>JACCDY010949347.1_pt1 | contig 15071 bp, 20 predicted proteins | sample 7446391 | NCBI WGS metagenome assembly JACCDY01 (sample SAMN15323451, study PRJNA562643) | freshwater metagenome | isolation source: river surface water | place: USA:Blue River Watershed | collected 2017-08-18 | reverse complement strand
CTCTCAGGAAGTCTACCTTGAGAACGTATTCCAAAGGCATCCGTTTTAAGTCGTCTTCCAAAACATCAATCCTACGTTTTTGAGATCCGATGTAATTAAAAGCTTGCTGAATCTGATCGTTTTGCCTGCCCAGGATCTTGCCTGCGACCCAACTGCCACCAGTAACAGCAGATACAACGGCCGTTAGACCGATAGCAATGTATTCAGGACCCACGACTAGAATAAGCTTTTTTCTAATTTTAGGATTTAGTAATCGAGCTGGAGCTTACCTTTGCGCATCAATCCGTTAATCATCCAGACCAGTGCGTCAACACAGTCATCATGACTACTGACACCAAAGTTGGTTAGTTCTTCAAACATAGCAGTGAAGTTTCGATAACGATTGAAGATGATCTTACGGTCTTCAAAAAGTCCCATGCAACCTCGGAAACGTGCCAACTTATCTGCACGGAAGCCCTTAACGGGATGCCAATTTAAGTTATAAAGACTTTCGTTGTTCAGGCAAACACGTTTAAAGTCAGCTTCCAGGGAAGCCTGGTACTGCACAGCTTCTGAATAAATGTCACACGTGGAATAAGTCGGGAAGTAATTGCCGTTTTCATCACGGCCAAGGATTGACCAATCATTGAGCAATTCTTTAAGCGCATCTAGTTTTTCTAAGTTACCCATGACGCGTAGACGGCGGTAATCAATCACATGGATCTGATCACCAATGCGTCCACCAAGAACCATCACCGTGTAATCATTCTTTTCTTTAGTGCCAGCGGAAAGGTCAACACCAACCGCAAGCGTATCAAACTCTGTAGCAATCTCAGCTTTGACGATTAGTTCAGGCGCAAGAGACAATTCGTTTTGTCTGATGACCTGATTCATGTACTGGAAAGAAAAAGCAATAGGTGCCTGCCTTTTCTTTTCCTTCAAGTAATCCAATGACCACATCTCTGGCCAATACGACCGTTCATCCCCTGTTTTGGGATCATTGAGAATGGCGGAAAGAACAATCTGTAACCAGTTGTTTTGGGTGTTGAAAGTTGTGGAGTGAATATCGTCATGCCTGAAACGAGTACCAAGGCAAATTGCCCTGGCTCCTTCAAACATGGTGGGTGCAATCACGGCATTCCAGTTGTCCTGCATCTGTTTACGGATGTCAGGGTTTGAGATATCCGCAGCCGACTTAATGGCGTCATCGATGATGACCAGGTGCGAACGTTTGGATGTCACTGAACCCTTAAGACCAGCAGCGCATAGCGTGAACTGTTCTTCACCAGTGGTGTCGATGCCTGCAAACTTGTGGTCAATGGACCAGTACTCATTACTGGTCACATTCTTGAGGAGGCGTACGGTAGGAAAAACTTCCTGGTAGCGCTTGCTCTCAATGATGCGTTTAATAGTTGCCGACTTGGAACGTGCAATGTCAACCGTATAAGACAAGTAGAGGATCTGTAGCGGCTTCTTAGCTTGTGTATGGATACCAATAGCCCATGCGGTAAATAAGCCGAGGACCGTGCTCTTGGCGGAGCCCCTGGGCGCCAGGAGATCAACATTTGGGCCAGCAATCTTAAGGAGGCAACTACTGTCCTCACCTGTCACGAAGTGACGATGCCATTCTTTATGGTGTTGCGCCGGAGGCTTATCTGCTACGTACTCACAAAAGAAACCAAAATCTTCCCTTGCTTTCTCCAGGGATTCAAGATTTCGTGGAATACGAATTTGTTGCCTGCGTGCAGCAGCTTGTGCATTACGTCGATATGCAAGATGTTGATACGCAGGCACAGTAAGTATTGTTCAGTGTATTACTGAATACTACCTCATTTGCCGTCTTTGTTGTCCTTCTTCTGTTCTTGGTATTTGCGGGCTTTGTCCAGGGCGGCTTTGCGTTTCTCCTTGTCCGACATTTCGCTGCCGTCCTTGTTCTTGGCCTCCTTCTTTTTGAAGTGCTCCAGGAGCTGGGGCGGCATTTTGTTCTTGGCCATCTGGCGTTACTTTATTTAGTAATTGCTGAAATTGCTCTGGATTTGCCGCCGGTTGTTGAGAAGGTGCGGTTGCACTGCGTCCCATGCGTTCACGCTGGATCTGCCTAACAAAATTAGGCATATTCTTAGCGACACCTGCTGCGTTTACGTCGGCACCCATAACAATTCTTTTATTTTAACTTGGACTGTTATTCGTCTAATTGCATTTTAGCCCAGATACTCATCGAGGCTTCTTCCAGTGGTATCTCAATTGGATCATCTTTGAAGATGACCATAAGTTCACGAATGGCACGGTCAGCGCCGGCCATCAATAAACCTTTGCGATCACGATTGGCTGTAAAGAGTTCAACTTGAGCAATCGTGCCACGCAACTCTTTTTGCATGCCTGCAATACGAGCAACACCTGCATCACGTTTTACTACACCATTATCAACATCTTCTCTAAGCTTCCGGATATCTTCTTGCATCTCCTCGATTTCATATAGGAGTTTCTTACGGTGATCCGGCTTTGGATAGTTGTCCTTAAGCCAAGCTTCACACGAAGTAATACTTCCGTTGTAACCAAGGAATCTTGCGTATAGAAAAATTTCAACCACAGAAAAACAATCTGCGGCAAATGCAGTAAACGATTCTTGTTCTGCAGACGTTAAGTTATCAACCCACTGGTCAAATAACTCAATATTTATAAGCTCGTTGGGCCTGTGCGTAATCCCTTGCTTCGTCACCCTGGGCAAAACGCTGCGCTTGTTCTGCTGTTTCCCGTTGTTCTGCGGCACCTTTTCCGATTGTTTCACGTTCTTGAGCTCCTTGCTCTTTCATTTTTTCTTTGCTGGAGCCAACGGAGACATCCTGGAAAATTTTAACTGCAGATGCAGCTTTTTTGGCTTTGTCCTCGTCAAACAAAAACGAATAGGGATCATTGGAGAGGTCATCTCCAGTGTTAAGAAAACTGCTAGACATTATTCAAGGTCCTCCCCTTCGTTTTTGTTTTGGTCAGAAGACATTGTATCTTTCTCCTGATCTGCTTTGTTTCTAGCGTATTGATACGCGACTTCTGCTGCTTTTTGATAAAGGCGAAGATCTTGACCTTCGCCCGAATCGTTTTTTTGTACAGCAGTGTCCTGCATCAGAAGTTGCTCATCATGGAAGCCAGGCCTTGGCTCATAACGTCACGACGGCCTTCAACGCTCTTTTGACGCTGTTGACGCATCTTAGAACCTTCAAGACGACCCAGGAGATCCTGGAACTCATCGATATCAAAAGACTTGGCGCCGTACTCACCTTCAACAATTTGTTTCCGAAGCTGAGCGGCTTCTGCTGCGGTAATGTTACCTGCTGCCAGGGCCTGGTTAATACCTGCAATCTGTTGATCGTAAGTAGACGCGGAAGGAGATGGAGCCATTGCTAAAACACCTTTGGTTTAAAAATATTCTAGTGCAATTAATTAAAAACTAAAAGCACCAATCAAAGCATTACGGTAAGCCGATTCAGAACCAATCTTGGCAATATCTTTTTGTCCGCGTTGACGCTCGGATTCTTGTTTGACGCCAAACTCACCAGTAATCGTTGCAATGTCTCTGCCACCCTGCTGACGAATACCTTCTACATCCTTAAGACCAGCGTTAATAATGTCTTGTAGACGCAGATTATTCTCTGCTTGGATCTTTGCTACATCTGTTCGGCCCAGGTAATCTTTATCAGCAAGATACTTACGAGCTTCATTATCAAGTTCAGCAGAACGAACAGTGGCACCGGCCTGGATATTAGCGACAGAAGACAGTCCTGTTACCCTAAGTTTTTCTAACTCTGTCTGAATATCTCCCTGTAGTTTAAGAATTCCAGATTCGTATAGGAGATTCCCATACTGCTCTTGAGACATGCCTGATTGGCTGTCATCAATCCCGCCACCAGGTTGAATGTTGTATGGTACCGGCGTATTTGCTACAGGTGTATTGCTACTGCTTACTGTCGAAGGACCACGACGATCAACAACACGTTGAGCAACTGCTCTACTTACACCAGTTGCTTCCCTGATATCTTTTACGGATTCACCGCGTGCGGCCATCCGTTCTGCTTTTACAAGATTTTGATTTTTCTTTGTCATTGTTTTAACCGAACGTAGTGTTTAACATCTGCGCAAAAGCAGCAGAGTCTGCTTTAAAGGTAGGCATTTCAGCCGGCTTAAAACGATATTGACGTGATTTGTACTCGTCACTTGTAGTCAGGTATTTACCAAATGTAGCTGCCACATCTGCTGGATTGCTAATGCCCATGCCCTGGAAGGCACCTACATAGTTTTGGATCTCAGGATCACTTAACGTACGCCCCAGCATTTGTTGAGCTGTCTGCTGGAAAAAAGGAGTATAACGTATGTATTTTTCAGCGGAAGGAACACCCGCCTGTGAACGAGCAAGCTTAGAAGCTTTTTCAATGGTCCCCTCAAGCTGACCAGCGCCTCGTGCCGCTGCTTCATAAGCAGTAGAAGCCTGAGAAGGAGTTAACCTGCCCTCCGCAATATCTGTTAAATAACGATCAAATAACGCAGGCAGTTGTTCTGTTTTGTATTCTTTTCCGGTCTTCTCAATATCTTTAATCGCCTTCACACCATAGCGTGCAGGGTTGAAGGCACCCCCTCCTAGGCCACCATACTCATCGGTACCTTTAATGGCGTCAATAAGTTGTTGCTGCTGCTCAAGAAGTTTAGTAAATTGATCTTCTTGGCTAACAACTCGTTGATTGCCTGCGCCGTAAATATTATCTGCCATTGTTGCGTAAACTGCTATGTTTTGATTTTAGATCAAACAAACCTTGCTAAAGGCGGCGTGGCAAACCCACTCTTACCAAAATCAGCTTGACGCATCGCAAGATTTTGAGCCATGGTTTGACGAGCACGTTCTTGTGCACCAAAACCTCCTGCCTGCGCACTAGCAAATTGAGCGTCCTCAAACTCTCTAAAACGTTCCCTGGGACCACCGGTAAGCATTGACTGCTGTTGTGCCAGATTCTCCAGTCCAAACGTACCAAGAAGGGTTTCTCGATTAGCTTGAGTGACTTGCTTTGCTTGTTCAGCTGCAGCTTCTCGTGCTTGTTGTGCAGCACTTTTTGCTCCTTTCCCTGCAGCAGCGCCGCCAACACCACTACCAAGGGCGGAAATGCCTGTGCCGATTAAAGTGGCTGTTCCGGGATCAATCATACTTCCTCCAAAAGATGAAAAAGGTTCACTTACATTTAAGTAACTGGTGTTAGGTATAGAGCTAAGAGGTGTCCCGTAACTTGCCATTATTCTAACTCCAGGTTATGAAAGCCACTTTCGATTTGCAATTGGATTTGCGTAGGCTTGGTTTAAAAGGTCTGCGGTACGACCACGGATGCCTAACTCGGTTTGAAGACCAGGCTGCTGTGCTTGTACAATATTTTGGAAAATATTGCTGACCATGCCGCCAATTTTAAAAGGCAACTGCATTTGATAAGCTTCCTGAGCTTCACGTTTGCGCATAGCTTGCACTTCGTTAAATAGCTCGCGTTCAGCAGCTCTTTCCTCTCGACGTTGGTCTTGCGCAAAACCTGTAAATAATGCGTAAGGCGCAATGGTGTTTGGATCGACTTTACTCCAATCAAAACCAGGGATAACCGACTGAGCACCAAGACCACCTGTATAACCAGGCGTCAAGGTGTTTTGAAATACATTTGGACTGGTACCCGTGCTGCCAGGGGGATTAAGACCAGCAATAGGAGAAAGATTTGCCATGATCAACCAATCGATACGTTGGGAGCAGCAAGCGCAGTCACATATGGGTTGGTGGCAATAGCTTGACGCATGAGTGCACCGCGTTCCCGTTGTGCATCTAACATCATGTTACTAGCAGTACCAAGAACCATCTGCTGCATATAAGCATTATTTTGTGTATTGATCAATGCTTGGCTACGGGCAAGATCAGCATTTTCCATGGCTTGCATTACCGGGAACAATGCTTTCTGTTGCTCTACCTCTGCTTGTCTTGTGTATTTGTCTAAATCAATAAGAGCACTGGTACGAGTACCAAGGGCATTGCGGTATTGCGTCTCACCAAGCTCACCAAGCTGTTGCATGTACTTCAGCTGCTGGGCAGAAGCATTCAGTGGCAGATCACCAAACGGAGTTGGGATACTAACGGCTTGTGGCGTTTTCTCAAGTGCTGCTTTAGTTCCTTGAACCAAGCCGCCGCCAACCATGGAACCAACAAAAGAACCGGCAGCAACACCTAAAGGACCAAGAGGTGCGCCCAGTAAGCCACCCACCAGAGCGCCACCAGAGCTTCCGGCGGCACCGGCAATATCACCTTGCATTAATGCGGGAACACCAGCAAGAATTGCACCGCCACCAGCAAGTGCTCCAGTAGGAACCCTACCAAGAAGGCCGCCTGCTGCACGAAGAGCTGTTCCTGTTTTACCTGCAGCTTGTGTTCCCGCTGCTCTTGCTGCTTGCGTAGCTTGTTGAGCAGAAGATCCGGCACCAGAAAATAAAGTTTGTGCTTGAGTTGCAGGTCCTACTCCAACAGTACGAATTAAAGAAGGATCAACTCCGGCTTTACGAGCGGCACGCAACTCACTATAGTTGGGAGAGCTACCTAAGCCTGCAACAGCATCCCCAAGGAATTGTTGAGCGGCTGCTGGACCAGTTCCTGTATTTACTTCTACAGCTTCTCCGGTCACTGGGTCCCCCATGTAGGTCCTACCACCAACTTGGAAATATCGAGCCATGTATTTAACTGTGTTTATATTTTAGATTCTATCAGAACCCATTATTTCATATTCAGCAGTAGTTGGAAGTTGTGGTCGATTAACAGAAGCAATTGCTTCATTAATAGCATTACCGCCTGCAACACCCGTTAAAGAACCTGCTAAAGCACCAATTGCGCCACGGATGGCACGTTGTTTTGGCGTACTTCCTTTTGCTGTAGCAGCCGCAAGATTGGCTCCAACACTGCCTGCAACAAAACCTGTGGTCATTGGAATAGATACAGGGAAGCCAAGGACACGTGCTTCTGGGTAACCTTGTAAGTTTTCACCAGTGCCCTTGACAATACCAAGACCAAGCAAACCTTTATCTTGGTACAAGAAATTCATGTAGTTAGCGTAACGCTGTGGTGTTAAAGAAGGAATATCTTGTTTGGCTGTTTCATACTTCAAAGGATCGCCTGTGCGCTGCAAGAAGAAACGTTCAAAAATTTCTTGAGCAGGCTGAGCAGTTTGCCTTCTATCATCGGCACCAACAGGTGAGTACCGTTGAGCAAAACCTTTTGGTCTACCGTATTCTTCGGGATTTGTAATGTCGTATGTACCAGCTGCTGCCACAGCTGGTATGGCAACCCCCAAGGCGGCAACAGCACGGCCAGTGGGCGTATCAATTCCTTGTACACCTAATTCTGTAACACGTTGAGCAATAGCAAGGGGATGGTTCCAACGCCACCAGTAAGTGCGTGTGCCATCATTTGCCACGTCAATTAACATGCGTGATGAGTAGGCACCAAGAAACTGGGCTGGTGTCTCACGCGCAGATACACCTTTGGATGCAATAGCTTCTTTAAAACGTGGATCTAGAACGCTTTCTCCGTAGCCAAGTCCCTTCCTGGCCATACGAACTTGAGCAATATCGGCTTTTTTAAAGCCTCGTTTATATTGCTTTGCTTGTTGATTTAAAAACTCAAGTGGGTTCATAGTCCCAGCTCCATTCCTGTTTGTTTCAATAGGGTTGCTACACGTGCTGGAACAGGAAGTGCAGTTTCTGTTACCTGTGGTGTTAAGTAGTTATTTAAAAACTCAATACCTGACATTTGGAACTGAGTGCCAGGTGCTACCGCTTGTGGTACTTGTAAATCATTAACAAGTTGACGTTGCATCATTTCATGCATTAACGTCTGCTCTTGTGAATTATCTGTTGGCTGAACCGCTGGACCAAAAGGCAAAAGACTTGCGCCAAGTTGAGCAGAAAGGATCATGCCGCCTATGTTGGCAGCACCCTCTAGACGTGAAGGTTCCATAGCAGGAACCATCTTTCCAGATGGGTCACGTACAAAATTAGTTGTTGATCGTTTAGGAGGTCTAGCTAGACGTGCAAGTTTAGTTATGGGGTAAGAGACTGCAAAATCTAATGCAGCAGAACCGAGGCCTAAGGCAGGACCACCTGCCATCATGCCAAAAGCACCTGATAGAAGACTACCTGGAACAACACTAGAGACAACACTAGGTAATCCAGGAGTTTGCTTTTGAGCTGCTTTACCTAAACCAGCAAGTCTCACGTCTTTTTCTTATCATCTTTTCCTATTGTAGACGGAGGTTCATTATTCTTCTTATAGGTCTCTTTCGAGTTGACAGAAGCTAGTGGTGCTCCAGTACTACCTTTCTTCGCCAAGAGATCAGCGACCGATGTTTTGCCTTGATCTTCGTTCTTGACTTGATTAACAGCAGAAGACATTAAGAAACCACGGGGATCTGGGTCCGCAGCACGCGGCATTGGGTTTTTAATTTTCTTCTCAGGCGGAATAGTTGGACTTAAGCGGTAGGAATCAGCCCATAGTGGGTTGTATCCAGGTTGTTGTTCTGGTCGTTGAGCAGTTAAAGCTCTTCCATCGGTAAAGCTGTACTCAGCAACTCGATTAAAGTTTGGAAGACCAGCAAAAACTTCGTATTGATCTGGGGTATCACCAACAAAATTAAGGCCAGGGTTTAATGACAACTTACGTGTCATCATTTTACGCAACAGGTCAGCCTGAGTAAACCGCGATGGGTTCCAGGGATATTGACCGGAGCTTGCTGGTGAAAGAAAAAGCTCATCAAAATTGAGTACTTTTTTCTTTCTAAAAGTATCGTCTCTAATGTAACGATCTAAAGCAAGCCTATGATCTTTGGCCATTACGATTTAGATTCTTTTTTCTTCTTGTGTAATCCTACCAAGGTTTGACGCAACCGTGCTTGTTTCACGGTTTTTTCATCGTACTCATCAGGATTAGAAAGAACGTTTTCCTGAAGTTGTGCAGAAGTGATTCCTTTACGTTTGGCTTTGGCAGTGAAGGCACCCTCCTTCATGTCCATGCCTTGAATCCACTTCTTGTCTTTTTTCTTTTTGTTGTTAGTCATGGCTTACTCCTATTGAGGTATTCTAATAGAAGATCTAATCCGCGACCCTCGATACCAAGTTGACGAGGATCTGCGGCAGAAGTACGAATAGGACCACCACGGCGGAAAGCAGAACGCATCAGATCATCACGCCAATCTTCTGCTCCGGGATTAATTCCATAGCGAGGAACATTGGTAATAGTTTCTCCACGGAAGCCAAGGGCTTTAGCTGGTTTATCCATACGCGGATAAGCAATCCTCTGACCTTGAGGAGTGAGCTGTGTAACAGGAAGCCCACCTGCGCCTTGTACGGTTTGCTGAGTCATGCCACCAATACGAGATAAACCGGCAGATTGTGTCACAGGTCCAATAGGTGCAGGCTCTATCCCGGTGACAAATTGCTCTTCAGGATAAAGAGAGAAGTATCTTGATTTTTCTCCACGACGAGTTAAGTCAATACTGGCGGAAGGCGCACCAATATCACGGCGTGTTCCAGTGCTTGCTCCTATGGGTGGAACAACAACTACTGTGCCACCAGTCATTTCCCCAATAAAGGGACTACGAGGAACAGGCACGCTACGACCAGGTTGATACTGTGCGTACAACGTCCGTTTGCTGGGGTCAATTCCAGGGGCGCCTAGTGCTCCTGCAAGACGCATAGGAGAAATGGATGAGACTTGTGGCGCTTGGGCAGGGAAAAGTTCTAATTGACTTGTCGCTGAAGCTCTAGGTGTTACGTAAGATTCAGGATCACTTACGGTTTTAACCTGCATCCCACCAGTAATTGCATCTGCCAACAAAGCCTGTGCGTTTGCCTCAACTTGCCTTGAGATTGCACGATTAGCAGGAGTACCTGCAACATTATAAACAGTACCAAGAACATCAGGATTATCTTGTGTCAGATAGCGTCCTGTAGGCGTATCAATGGAACCAATAATTGGAGGTGTTGCAAGTACAGTATTTGCTTTACTTTTACCTGTGAAGATAACTGGGCCAGCGGCTTCTGCTGCTGCACCGGTGTATACGTCGGAAGCGCTGAGAACAGGGCCGAGTAATTGCACCCGTTCCGCTTTTGTCATTTTTTTCAATTCATCTGGATCAACATCAGTAACAAAACCAGCCCTCATTTGCTGTATAGAAGGAAGCACAGGTAAAGGTTCTGAGGGTTCAACGATCATTCCTCGACGCAATGTTTCCATTGCGCGAGCAAGATCTTGTGCTGGACCAGGGACAATAGTTGGTTTTTGTTGGCTTTGAATACGAGCCTGTTGACGAATTTCTTCCGAAGCAGCAACAGAAGCCCTGGCACGATTTAAAGCGGCAGTTTGTAGCGCAGTGGGTTCTGGATTTTTTAAAGCTCTTGCAACCAAGGTTTGAGATGCAAGATTAGTAAGATAATTATCAAAAGAAGTGCTGATAGCTTGTTGCTCATTACCCCCAAGATTAAGCGGTAAATTTAATTGTCTAGGATCTTGATACCTTGTGAATTTTTGAGTTACTCGTTCTTTTAGTGCTTGCCTTAAAGGAGATTCTTGGCCTTCGAGCAACAGCGAAGTTAACTCTTCATCCGAAGCCCTACCAATAATAGGTTTAACCTCATTAGTTAAAAGCGCATGTTCTTTATATTGAACACCTTGCCCTTGTCTAGCTTTTACTCCCGTATCAGCAGAGGCATATTCTTGACCTGATTCATCCATATAACTAATATCTCCAGCTCTGTTGAGTTTGCCACCACGGAGGGCTTTACCACGCATTGTGGTTTCAACTTCAGGAACATCACCAAGCAACAGCGATACAACATCTTCTCCCTCAACACCGACTTGTGCTCCGCGAAGCTCTTGTCGTTGGCGGGCATTATCAACAAGCTGCAGCTCAGGATTCAATTCCTCCCGATATTTTTTATTAAAAGCAGCAGCAAATTCTTGAGGAGATAACTGTTCGTTAACTAACGGTCTTTCTGCTTGAAGCTCTGCAAGAATTTGATTGGCTTGGTTCTGGAGAGCTTGTGCTGTTTCAATGCGATCACGCACTTGTGCAGCTTGCCTTATGTTTTCTGCAGAGTAATCAAAATCAGTATCAATTTCTTGTGCCCGCAGATACTGACGAGCCTCTTGCACCAAAGGATCTTGTTCTTGTTCCAGGCCCAGGGCTCTGGGTGAAACACGAACCGCTTGTCTCTGCCGTAAATCAAGTACGGGTTTACCTTGCCTTAACAATTCACGTACAGTTACACCTTCTGCTTGATCAACAGGAATGCCATCTGGTAATTGAGCGGCAGCCTGATTGATAGGTTCATCTGGTACATAGCCAATCATTTGAGATGGCTCTGCTTGTGCACGCATTAATGCATTATTTTGTTGCGCAATATTCTCAAGAATTTCGACCTGGCTCATATCCAGATCTTCATTACGGCTAAGCTGAGCCTTCATGCGTCCTGTCATCTGATCTTCACCAGCCTCCAGAGCATTTAACGCCTGGTTGGAAACAACAGGACGAATTGTTTCCTGTGTAGAAACCAGGGATTCATTTCTAATCTGGCCAACTAAATCCCAGAGGTCTTTACGCTTTTGTCCTTGAACACTGGCTTGTTGCCTGGCAAGTTCGCTACGTGCAGCAGGAGTACTAAAAGCATTCACCTCATCAATCAAATCGCTTGCCATCTGTTCGGCAACACGATTTGCTACAAACTCTTGTGCGTAACCAGGAGCTGCTGTAAGCCCAGCTAAAAGATCAGGACGTTCCGCGGCAGCAGGTAAAGATCTAACAATACCTGGTGCAGCAGATTCCTTAGGCTTCCTTGTGGGTACACGACCAAAAGCAGGAGAAGAACGGATGAAATCTTCCAGGTTCTTTTGGCTGAGATCTGTTTGCACAACGCCAACTGGACGTTCAGTCCTTGCTTGACGCGTCACTTCCTCCGCGGCACGCCTACGACCTTCTGCGGAAGCCGTACGAACATCTTGTTCTCCTTGAGGTGTTACCGGAGGACGTGACGAAGGTGGAACCTGAGCGCGTTCACCAGCTAATGCACGGGCAATACCCACACCACCTCGCAAAGCACCTAAGCCCAGAGCTGCAGCACCCAAGATACCGAGTAGATTTGACTCTTCTTGCGGCGCACGGAGCTGATTACGACGGAATTCAAGTACATCCGGTGTAATTTGCGCTTTTTCTTCCGGATTTTCGGGATATGGAGTACCAGTGGCGCGGCTGTAGGCGGCATAGTCGGCAGGAGATAACGCCATTGGGTTTTATTTGTTGTATATCCTTGTTATTTGTATTTTAAGCTCAAAAATTTAGGAAAATATCTGCGTTAGACTATTACCAAGAAAAGTTTTAGACCCCATTTGGGTTTTTATAAATTTTTAGACAATGGACGCACGTGATAGGGCACAAAGAGTCATTGGTCTTGAAGCAATTAAGGCCAAAGCAGAGGAATTAGCGGACCAAGGTGCTGCCCCTTTCGAGGTACGTAGCTTTATTAAGGGTGCCAGGGGGGAGTTAGCCCGTCAAAAGCCTGATTGGCAGCAGTATGCCAAGGCAGTTTCCGCCGCAGAAGGCGCACAAAACACTTTTTAAACACAAAAGAATATCATTAACACCGCCGGGGCCATAAACCCCGGCATTTTTGTTTGTTTTCTTGGGCAAAACCATTGAAACACCTACAAATTTTAGGTGTTATGTACATCTTGATACCAAAAGACCGGCCCTATAGGGGTCAAAAAAGGAGAAAAAATTATCTGACGCTTCTCCAGTACCCTACGCGTAGCGAATTGCGTATAGAAAAAAAGAAATGCGTGGGGGTATCACTCGCTTCGCTCGTTATGCGTGACGAAGCATAAGTCATCGAACGCTCACTTCGTTCGCTAAGGATGAGAAGCGAAAGATTTAAGGAAGAATGACAGCATTTCAACACATTTATCTTCGTTTTTGATACGAATTCGTATCGCGCGCGATCCTTTTTAGGCTAGGCGTGCTAGGCGGAGAGACAGAACAGTTGCTAGCAGATACGAAGGTATCACGTCAAGCTGGACGTTAAACGTAGCGTTGCTCAATCGCATTCAACACCATGTCTAATGCCAAGGTTTGGGTAGTAACAGCCTGGGAAGAAGAGTATCAACTCCAGAATCTTTTCGCCAAGGAAGCGGATGCTCAAGCATGTGCTTCCAGGTGGAAGGACGACTTGCTTGACTCGGTAGAGATCAGGCTTGTCGATCTGTGGGAAGAAGACGTTCTTCCCTTCTGATAGCTGGTGCGCAGCCGGGTTTGATTCCCGGCATCAGACTTGCCACAATCCCGTGGCATTTATGGAGTACAGAACCATGGACATTTACTTCACTCTGGCAACGAAGGAAGCCACCTATTCCTTTGTGGTCAACAAGGAAGTGGGTTTAGCACGCATTACCAAGCTGGTCCGTAAGGGCCAGAAGGGTTACGACTGCAGCACCACGATGTCAGTAGAGATGGCGCGCAAACTTGTGCGTCAGCTTCAGGCCAGGTGAGTTATAGCTCCCAAGCCAGGTGCAATGCCTGGCTCTGGTCATTGCCACAATCACGTGGCATCTACTCAGCTCAACACCATGACACTACTCGAAATCGCAAACAAGGTTATTGCAAACGACGAGATCGGTTCCGTACCTGTGTATGGCGCCGATGCTCAATGGTTTGTTACCCAGTTCCAAGAGGTCATCCGTCTTCATCCTGAAGCAGAAGCTTGGGATGAGCATAAGGTTTACACAGCTATGTGTTTTCTTTACCTCATGGATCCTGAAGATTTCGTTGGCTGATCTGTAAGCAGACAGGGAGGTGCAAGTCCTCCCATCAGCATTGCCACAATCCAGTGGCATCTACTCAATACCACAGCATCATGATTAAAGCAGAGCACACCTTCGCAGCAATCATCGTCTGGTGCTTCGGCCTTGGCATTCTTGCCGGCCCAGTCGCTGGGTACTTCATTGATAAGGCAACAGCTGAGCAATGTCGTACGCATGACTGGCCTAAGGAGAAGAACCAGGTACACAGAGATTGGTGCCTTGCTAATGGCTACAAGATCTAACTGATCCGTTAAAGCGGGTGACCAGGTGCAAACCCTGGTCCAGTTATTGCCACAATCCCGTGGCATCTATTATATACCACACCATGGAACCACTGATCTATCAGCCTTCCAACGAGCGTAAGTATCGCGTTACTTGGTATGGCAACAAGAACCAGCTTCACTTTGAGAAGTATTGCCTTGTTGCTACTCCTAACTTCAATGGCATGCATGAGTGGCTGGACATTGATGTCCGCACTGTCATGGGTGGTCTCCCATCAAGTGCTAAGGAGTTGTACCAAGAGATGGAAGATTATTACAACTATGGAATTATTCAGGAACAAGAACGCATTTATGCGATGCTATGACCTGATTCCTGCTCTAAGGGCCTTCGGGCCTTTACTGCAGGATTCAACACCCTGCTCCCATTCCACACGACACCACCATGACTGCTCTTCACATCCGTAAGAACACTGCTGAGCTGCTCAAGATCACTGCGTCTGCAGTTGAGCATGCGAAGGTACCTACCAAGGCAGATGTTAAGAAGAAGCTGAACATGTGCAGAGTAATTGCTGCTGCAATCATCATGCCTAATGATGCTGCGTTCAGCGTTCAACCCAAGCAAGGTAACTGATCCATGCGTCGTAACTACTTCTCTGATTCCTGTGTTGCTATTGTTCTCGGTACTGGTTGTGGCTTACTCCTATCTGTTGGAGCACAGAAAGTTCTCAACAAGCACTACCAAGCAACGTGCCACGACCACCCAGGACATAACTTGATCTACGTCAAGGGATTCTTGGGCGACACGTACTACTGCATCAACAGTAAGTACATGAACTGATTTCTGCACTTAACCCTTCCGTCTTGATACGAATTCGTATCGGACGGTGGGTTTTCTGCAGGGCTCTCCTGCACCACACCACACGACACCAAGTTAGTTCTATGAACTACCAAGCTGTTGAACAACTCCT
>JACCDY010662416.1_pt1 | contig 15077 bp, 16 predicted proteins | sample 7446391 | NCBI WGS metagenome assembly JACCDY01 (sample SAMN15323451, study PRJNA562643) | freshwater metagenome | isolation source: river surface water | place: USA:Blue River Watershed | collected 2017-08-18 | reverse complement strand
TTTCAGAACGCGCCTCGGGGCTCCGATAGCAGATCTGTCGGGCTGGCCGGATTTGAACCGACGACCCCTTGTCCCCCAGACAAGTGCGCTACCAAGCTGCGCTACAGCCCGTTATCCGACAGATAACTCAAGAAGTCTATTGGACTTCGAAATCCAAGGTTACCTAACGTCGTTTCCGCTTCTCTCGGACCCTAACCCCTACCTCTAGAGGTGAACCCTCAAAGCCAAAGTCTTCACGAAGCCTTCGAATGATGTATCGGCGGTAGCCAGCTTCCAGGAAGCCGGTGCTGAAGAGCACAAACTTTGGAGGTCTCGAAGCAGCCTGGGTTCCAAAAAGAATGCGTGGCTGTTTTCCACCTCGTATTGGATGCGGGTTTGCAGCCTGAAGTTCTTGAAGAAACGCGTTTAGTTTGCCGGTTGGAATTCGCTTATCCCAGCTCTCGAGGGCAAGTTCAAGGGCAGGAACTAGCTTCTCCAAGTGTCTACCGGTGGAGGCGGAAATGTTTACCCGAGGGGCCCAGTCAACATGGGCCAAATCTCGTTCAATTTCCTTCTCTAGGTAAATACGGCGATCTTCATCGAGAAGGTCCCACTTATTGAATGCCAATACCAATGCGCGGCCGGAATCGAGTGCCAGCTGCACGATTCTCACATCGGCTTCGCTAATTGGCTCAGTTACATCGAAGAGTACAACCGCTACCTCTGCACGCTCTAGTGCAGCTGCAGTTCTGAGGGAGGCGTAAAAATCCACACCTTGTTGGCGATGAAGTCTCCGACGAATTCCGGCGGTGTCAACAAATCTCCAAATCTTGCCGGCAATTTCGACCTGCTCATCGATTGGGTCCCTTGTCGTACCAGCTAAGTCATTCACCACCGCGCGATTTGTTCCGGTGGCCTTGTTCAGAAGCGATGACTTTCCTACGTTAGGTCTTCCGATGAGGGCGACCTTTCTAGGGCCACGGTATTCATCCTGGGCAACGTTGCTCTTCTGAGGAAGGACTTTCATAACCGCATCGAGTAGGTCGGCCACTCCCCTGCCGTGGAGTGCGGAAACCGGATGTGGCTCTCCGAGTCCCAGCGACCAAAGCGCTGCTGCCTCGGAATCGAGATGGGCGTCATCGATTTTGTTTGCAACCAAGAAAACTGGCCTGCCGGTGCCGCGAAGCATCTTTACTACACGCTCATCTGAGGCGGTAGCGCCGACTAGTGCATCGACCACAAACAACACCGCATCCGATAACTCGACAGCAATCTCGGCTTGCTCGGCGACCGAGGCATCAATACCAGTCGCGTCATGCTCCCAGCCACCAGTGTCGACCAGCGTAAGTGGCCTACCGTTCCACTCTGCCTTATAGGTGACACGATCGCGAGTGATGCCTGGCTTATCTTCAACCACTGCTTCACGGCGGCCCAAGATTCGGTTTACGAGCGCAGACTTTCCAACATTTGGTCGCCCGACGATTGCAAGCACAGGTGGTGCCGGCTGGTAATCAGAATGCTCCTCGGCATCAAGCTCTAGGCCAAGGAGGGCAAGATCCTCATCGTCCAGGTCGTAATCCTCGAGCTCGGCCTTCAGCACCTCGGCCTTGGCTATTTCGAGCTCAGGCTCAAACTCTTCAGTCAATTTCGTATCCTTGCAATTTCGGCCAAAACGGCCTGAACACTTTGTTCAAAATCCAAATCGGATGTGTCAATCACGCTCACGCCATCGGCGGCGTCCATGAACCTAGCCACTTTACTGTCTTTTTGGTCTCTTGACACTAAATTTTCAGCCGACTCTCCACCCTCAAGCCCGCGGCGGCGCAATCGCACATCCTCGCTGGCTGTAAGCAGCACACGAACTTGAGCATCAGGAGCAACAATCGTTGTGATATCCCGGCCCTCAACCACAATTCCGGGCTTTTCGCAGGAATGGATCCTTTGCCGCGCATCAGCTCGTTGCAGGGCTCTAACCTCAGGCAATTGAGCGAATGAACTCACCAAAGATGCAACCCGATCAGTTCGAATCTCCTCTGATACATCGCTTGAGCCGAGGCGAACGAATACTGCATCAGGGTTTGTGGATATCTCATAAGGGAAGTTGCTGGACTCTGGATTTTCCGTTTTCCATAGCGCAAAAGCTCGATACCCCGCACCGGTGTCGAGATAACCAAAACCCAGTCGCCTCGCGACTTCCTTGGAAACACTAGACTTTCCCGAGCCTGCTGGGCCGTCGATTGCAACGATGAATTCCGCCACTAGACCAACCGCCAACCTCGCTGAAGGAGCGCTTCGGATAGCTGCCGGGCACTGTCTGGCATGACCTGCAATTCGACCAAGCCAATCGGCGCACCAGGTGAATGCTCCAGCTTGAAGTCCTCAATATTCACGCCAACTTCACCTATAAAGGTAAACAGTTTTGCAAGTGAACCCGGTGAGTCATCAATCATCACCGTGAGCATTGCGTAGTTGGCAAACTTGCCACCGTGCTTGCCAGGGATTCGAGCAATTCCCGCATTACCCTTGGTCAGCACTGAGTGAATCTTGGCCAGAGATCCCGAAGCTGAGATGTCACTAAGCGCAGCTTCCAGCTGCTCCAAATCTCCCTGCAGGCCGCGAATCAGAGGCAACAGGGCAGTGGCATTTTGCGAAACGATTTGAACCCATAGGTCAGGGTCGCTCGCTGCAATTCTTGTAGTGTCGCGAAGCCCCTGCCCGCTTAGTGCAAGCTGTTGATCCTCGCCAAGTGTGAGCTGTCCGGCCAAGACCGATGCCACGAGTTGCGGCAGATGTGAAACGAGCGCGACCGCGCGATCATGTTCGGCAGCTGACATTTCAATTGGCAGCGCTCCCACCAGTAGGGCCACGGAGCGAACTAACTCAACCGACTGTGCACTATTCGCCTCGCCAGGTGTTAGCACCCAAGGCCTTGCGAAAAACAAGTCGGCGCGAGCTCCGGTAGGTCCACCTTTTTCACGACCCGCCATAGGGTGTGAGCCAACGTAGCGTTCTGCCAAGCCAGCCCGCTTAACCTCTTCAAAGATCTGCAGCTTTACGCTGGCAACGTCTGTCACCAATGCGTCTGGGTGCTGCTCAAGCTGAGCGAGAACGATTTCGGCAGTCGTGTCTGGCGGCACGCAAACAATTACCAAATCCGGTTCAGGTCCCGTGTCAGATCCTGCGCCGTACTCCACCGCTAGCCTCAGGGCCGACTTTGACTGATCGGAAAGCCATGCTTGAACATCGTTTCTGGCCAGCGCCAGACCGAGGCTGGTACCCAGTAGCCCCGTTCCAACAATCTTGATGTTTGGCATTACTGCGCCAAATCGGTCCTGAGATTTGCTGCACCACGAAGGTAGACGTGCTTGATCTCGGAACGGCTCAGCTTGGTCTCAACGTGCATCATGAGCCTGATCACTCTTGGCATCGCACCGACCACGTCCATCTCGACACTGCACATCAATGGGACATCGCCAAGTCCAAGTTCTCGCGCAGCAAGGGCGGGAAATTCCGAGGTCACGTCCGGGGTGGCGGAGAACCAAATCGAAATGAGATCTGCGGTGGCCAGGTTGTTTTCATGAAGCACCTTAGTAACCAATTCGGCGGTTGAACGCAATAGGTGTTCACGCTCGTCGGAGTCCAGCTGAATGGCACCGCGAATTGCCCGAACTGCCATTAGCGCCTCTTTTCTTTGCGAGTTCCCGCCTGTCCCGCCTCCATGAGGGCGGACACCTCGAGTCTACCCAACTCCCTGAACTGTCCGGGCTTGAGATTTCCTAACCTTAGAGGCCCAAAGCTCTTTCTAGTGAGCTCCAAAACTGGAAAACCAATGGCATCGAACATGCGCCTAACGATTCGGTTTTTTCCGCTGTGAAGGACAAGCTCAACTAGCGAGGTTTGTTCGTTTTGATCCAGCACTCGAGCCTTATCCGCCTTCTGCACTCCATCTTCAAGCTTCACTCCGTCTAGCAGACGCTGCATCTCGACGCGAGTGATTTTTCCACGCACTTTTGCAACATAGAGCTTTTCAACTTCATAGCTGGGATGAGCCAACTGATTGGCTAGCTCACCGTCATTAGTCATCAAAAGGATTCCCGTGGTTTCTGAGTCGAGTCGCCCCACATTGAATACCCGGTCCAGTCCAACAAAGTAGTCGGCAAGACAGCGTCGTCCGTTCTCATCAGACATGGTTGATACGACGCCTTTTGGCTTGTGAAATGCGAAGTAGACGCGGTCGGGGTCAAGCTGCACCGGGCGACCATCCACTTGAACCTGATCAACCTCTGGATTGATTCTCGAACCGAGTTCTTTGACAATCTTGCCGTTTACTCGAACGCGACCCTTGACGATCAATTCTTCGCAAACGCGCCTGGACGCGACACCCGCACTGGCCAAAACTTTTTGAAGCCTTACGCCTTCTTGCTCAGTCAATGTCGTCCTGTCCGGGTAGGTATGGGCTTATTTGTGGGAGCTCATCAAGGGAGTTGATGCCCAAGACCTCAAGCAATAATTCTGTAGTTCCGAACATCGCGGCACCGGTCTCTGCGTCAACAAACAGCTCGGCAATGAGCCCCCTGGATAGCAGGGTTCTAACCACTGAGTCCACGTTCACGCCTCGAATCGATGAGACCTGCCCCCTCGATATGGGCTGTCTATAGGCAATCACCGCAAGAGTCTCCAGCGCAGCTTGAGAAAGCTTGGCCGGATTCTCATTTGCTACGAGCTGGCGGACTGCCCAGTCATGGGCAGAGCGGACATAGAAGCGGTAGCCGCCGCCGACCTCGCGAAGCTCAAAGCCCCTGCCGATCCCGTCGTTAGCCTCGTCATACTCCAAACGAAGTGCTTCGAGTTCTCGCTTGACATCATTCAAAGGAACCTCGAGTGCGCCTGCGAGGGTTACCAAATTCAGTGGGGTCTCTGCGACGGTGAGGATTGCTTCCAGCGCAGCACGGAGCTGAAGATCAGTCGTCATACTCTGCTCCTAACTGGTTTAGCTTGGCCTCATCAAAGGCTCTATCCTCCCACACCACCTGAAAATCAGAAAAAGGATCAGACTGCTTGAATCCAACGGCACCCAATCGATAGAGCTCCAATAGCCCCAAGAATCTTGCGACCAACTCAGACCTATCCTTAGCGTCTGCAATCAGCTCACGGAAAGTCATCGCCGAGCGTTGCCTGAGCCGCTCAACCATGAGGCCCGCCTGCTCACGAATGCTCACCCTCGGTGCGTGCAGGTGGGTAAGGCCGACTCCGGGTATTTCCTTCGGCGCAAATGCCAACTGAGCCAGTTGACTGAACTCAGTGAGACTCAGATCCCATTTCAACTCAGGTCTAAGCTCTCTAAATCGTTCTTCCAAGCGAACGGATCTGGCGATCCGCTCTCCCTCGCGGTCAAGGGAAGCGCTAAACCACGATGCTATTTCCTTGAAGGCCCGGTACTGCAACAAGCGAGCAAAGAGCAGATCGCGTGCTTCCAAAAGTGCGACGTCTTCGGCATCGACCACTTCGCCCGCCGGGAGCAAGCTGGCTATTTTGAGATCGAGCAGGGTGGCAGCCACGACCAGGAATTCACTAGCGCTCTCGATCTCGGCTTGGGCATCTAGCTGCTTGACATAGCTGAGGAACTCGTCCGTAACTCGAGACAGTGAAACCTGAGTAATGTCGAGTTCGTGTTTGCCTATCAGCCTAAGTAATAAGTCGAACGGCCCGTCGAAGTTATCAAGCTGGATCCGAAAATCTATCTCAGACTCAAGCTGCACTGCCACGTTTGACTAGCTCTCTCGCCACCCGGCGATAGGCTTCGGCTGCCTCCGAAGTTGGGGCAAACTGGGTTATTGGCTTTCTGGCCACGGTAGCATCCGGGAACTTAACAGTTCTGCCAATTGCAGTCTGGAATACCATGCCCGGGAACGCTTCTTGGAGTCTTTCCAGAACCTCACGAGAGTGCAGCGTTCTAGCGTCGTGCATGGTCGGAATCAAACCGTCCAGCTGAAGCGTTGGGTTGGTTCGAGCCTTCACCTTGTCAATGGTTTGGATCAGCAAAGCGACACCGCGAAGTGCGAAGAACTCAGTAGCCATTGGTATCAAGACGCCGTGAGCTGCAGTCAAGGCGTTCACAGTGAGCAATCCCAATGATGGTTGGCAGTCTACAAAAATGATGTCGTACTCATCCTTGACCTTGTGCAGAATGCCTTCGAGGACCCGCTCGCGACCCATCTCGGTCACCAAATTCATTTCGGCCGCGGACAAATCAATGTTGGCCGGGATGATGTCAAGATTCTCAACCTCGGTTTGCTGAATCGCCACGTGGGGATCCATCGAAACGTTCATCATCAGGTCATAGATGGTTGGGGCGTCCTGGTAATCCGCCGCCAGATTTACGGAGAGTGCGCCCTGTGGGTCAAAGTCGACAACCAAGACCTTGCGTCCATACTCTGCCAGCGATGCAGCCAAGTTAATGGTCGTGGTGGTCTTCCCGACTCCGCCCTTTTGATTACACATCGCGATGATTCGAGCTGGGCCATGCGACTTCAGCTTGGCCGGAATTGGAAACTCTTTACCAGAGAGATTCACTTGCGCCTCCAACTACTTGTGCAGATAGCCTACCGCCGCGCGCGGGGGTGAGCAGACTGATAAATCTCACGCAAAGTATCAATTGTGATCTTCGTGTAAATCTGTGTTGTGGCAACCGAAGCGTGGCCGAGAAGCTCCTGCACGACCCTCACGTCAGCACCTCCTTCAATCAGGTGAGTTGCGAAGCAGTGTCGCAACGTATGCGGCGAAACATCAATGTTGCACTGCTCACCCACTTTGCTGAGAATCTCCCAGATGGACTGACGAGACAATCTGCCACCGCGCTGATTCAAGAACAGTGCTGGGGTGGAACCAGAAACCAGAGTCGGTCTAACCCGCACCAAGTATTCGTGGAGGGATTTAGCGGCGTAACTTCCAACCGGCACCAAACGCTCCTTAGAGCCTTTCCCTCTTACACGCACAAAACCTGAGCTATCGACTTCATCCAGGTCAAGTGCTGCAATCTCGCTCACTCTCGCCCCGGTTGAATACAGCAATTCCAAGATGGCGCGATTTCTAATGCGAATCAGATCAACCGAATCAGAGCCGGGTTCCGGCCCCGACGCTCGAAGCAACTCCCCAACCTGGTTAACCGACAGCGCTTTCGGTAAGCGCATTGGGAGCTTTGGAGGTCGCACCTTTTTGGTTGGGTCATCATTGCGAATATCTTCAAGCACCAGAAATTTATGGAAGCCGCGCACTGCGGCTAAGGCCCTGGCTCTCGAACTAGCAATTAATCCTCGCTGCATAAGCGACTGAGCAAAATCCTCGATGTCTTGAGCTGAAGATTTCAATTCGTCGCGGTTATCCAAATCAAGAAACTCAAGGTACTTAGTTAGGTCTCTGCGGTATGCGGAAACAGAGTTTGAGCTCAGTCCACGTTCAATGGTCAGGTGCCGCAGGTAGCGCTCAAGCGGCGAGGCCATTTAGTTCTCGTTGAATAGGCGCTGCTGTTTCTGGCGCTCCAGCGCAGCCTTGACTAGTCCGTGGAAAAGCGGGTGGGCCTTGGTCGGGCGAGACTTGAACTCTGGGTGAGCCTGGGTGCCAACGTAGTAGGGGTGCACCTCTCGAGGCAACTCCACGTACTCGACGAGGTGGCCATCTGGGCTAGTGCCCGAGAACACAAGACCGCTCTGAGCAATCTGCTCGCGGTAACGGTTGTTCACCTCATAGCGATGGCGGTGACGCTCGTGGGAAACCCCTGATCCATAAACCTCGGCGACAATGCTTCCGGGGCTGAGCTTGGCCTCATAGCTACCAAGCCTCATGGTTCCTCCGAGGTCACCACCTGCCAAGACATCAACCTGTTCGGCCATCGTGGCAATCACAGGGTTGGCGGCCTCAGGTTCAAACTCGGAAGAGGTAGCTCCGACTATCCCTGCCTTGTTTCTTGCGTGCTCAATGACCATGCACTGTAGTCCGAGGCAGAGACCGAGGGTCGGAATTTGATTCTCGCGGGTGAACTTCAAGGCACCCAGCTTGCCCTCGATGCCACGGATTCCAAAACCACCCGGCACGCAAACTGCATCAACATCAGCCAGTTGCTTGCGAGCGCCGTCTTCAGACTCACAGTCATCGGATTTGATCCAGCGAATGTTGACCTTGGTGGACTCTGCAAACCCTCCGGCCCTAAGAGCCTCGGTTACCGACAGGTAAGCGTCTGGCAGGTCGATGTATTTTCCAACCAGTCCAATTGTGATTTCGTGCTTTGGCTCATGCACAGCGTTGAGAACCGGGGTCCAGCCACTCCAGTCAACAGCCTTGGCCTCGAGCTTGAGTGCGCGAATGATGTAACTATCCAATCCCTCGGAGTGAAGCACCTTAGGAATGTCATAGATCGAAGCTGCATCGGCCGCAGTAACCACCGCTTCGCGGTCCACGTCACACATCATCGCAATCTTGTTCTTGATTGACTCAGGCAGCTCGCGGTCCGAGCGACAAACAATCGCGTCTGGCTGGATTCCCAGCGACCTGAGCATTGCAACAGAGTGCTGAGTCGGCTTGGTTTTCAGTTCACCGGAAGGCTTGAGATAAGGAACCAGCGTCACATGCACGAAGAACACGTTGTCGCGACCAACATCTCTTCTAACCTGTCGCGCCGCCTCCATGAATGGTTGTGACTCAATGTCACCCACGGTTCCACCAATTTCAGTGATGATGACATCTGGGGCTGGAACCATCGTGGCCTGCAATCTCATTCGTCGCTTGAGTTCATCGGTGATATGAGGGATTACCTGAACGGTGTCTCCGAGATATTCACCGCGTCGCTCTTTCGCAATCACAGTCGAGTAAGCCTGGCCGGTAGTTACGTTTGCCGCGGAGTTGAGGTTGATGTCGAGAAAACGCTCGTAGTGACCGATATCAAGGTCGGTCTCAGCACCATCTTCAGTTACAAAAACTTCACCGTGCTGAAAAGGGTTCATTGTGCCGGGATCAACATTTAGATACGGGTCAAGCTTTTGCATGACAACCCTGAGACCACGTGCCGTGAGGAGATTTCCTAATGATGCGGCGGTAAGACCCTTACCTAAGGATGACGCAACGCCACCAGTAACGAAAATGTGTCTTGGGATTCCAGAGCTCTCGGCCATGGAATCCCAATCTATCAGCGATTAGGCCCCAGTTTGCCTGCGACACCAAAGTTTCTAAGCAGAAGCCAATAATTCTCGAGCGTGAGCGATAGCAACCTCGGAATCAGGTGAGCCAGAAAGCATGCGAGCAAGCTCTCTGACCCGCTCTTCGCCTTGAAGCGGCAGTACCGAGGAATGGGTAATTGACCCCTGGGTGTTTTTGAGGACGCGAATCTGGTTCGAGGAGAAGGCCGCGACCTGAGCAAGGTGTGTAATTACCAAAACTTGAGTGTTCTCTGCCACACGAGCTAGGCGCTTTCCTAACTCAACAGCTGTCTGGCCACCAACACCTGCATCTACCTCATCAAAAATCATCGTGGGAAGAGTTTTGCCTTTGGAAAGCACTAGTTCTAGAGCGAGCATGATCCTGGATAGCTCTCCACCCGATGCCGCTTTGGAGATCGGGCGAAGGTTAGCCCCGTCAAAAGCCGAAAGCATGAATTCGATTCGGTCCTGCCCGAAGCTGTCGAACTCTCCAGTGGGGAGAACCTCGACAACCAGTTTGGAGCCCGCCATTGCAAGCTCGGAGAGCTCTGAGGTGACCTCGGCCCCAAGGCGTTCAGCCGCCGCAATCCTTGCTTTAGAGAGCTCGTTTGCCAAGGCTGCGAGCTGCGAGAGGCTTGCCTCAAGCTGCATTTCTAGTTTCTCGAGCTGTTCATCTGATGAGTCCAGATCCATAAGCTCCGCTTGCAGAGCTGGGACCTGGGCAATGAAGCTCTCAATGTCCCCGTTGCGACGCTCGAAAGAAAGCAGTTCGGCACGACGCTCAAGGGCCGCCTCGAGTTGCTTGGGATCCAGTTCTAGGTCGAGCAAGTAACTGGATAGCTCTAAAGAAAGCTCTCTTGTTAGATCACCAAGTTCAGAGAGGCGCTTACCTAGGGCTTGAAGGACCGAATCGGAACTGGACTCCAGGCTTTTTCGAGCGATTCCGATGGCCTGGATTGCTCCGATGGAATCCTCTGGAGAGAGCGCTTCGTGAGCCATGGTCGCCGCTACCCGAAGATTGTCTACATCGCTCAATCGATCAATTAGCTGGCCCAGCTCGGAGATTTCGCCAGGTTGAGGATTCAGCTTTTCGTATGTGGCCAACAGAGAATTTAGCTCTTCTACCCGAGCGCGATGCTGCCCGGTTGAGGAAAGAATGCGCTCGTGTCGCGCTTTCAGTTCTCGATACTGGCTGTGAGCCTGCTGGTACGCGCTAAGTTGCGCTTGAAGTTGCCCATACTCATCCACAGCCTCGCGCTGGGCAGAAAGGGATCGAAGACGCTGCTGATCAGATTGGCCGTGCACAGCAACGAGTCGCTCGGCAAAATCCGCAAGCGTGGAAATTGGAACCGGCGTGCCACCCAATATTGCCTTCGAACGCCCGTCGCTCGTCACTGTTCGCGTGACGATCAACTGACTATCCTCGATAGCTGCACCCAGCTCCTCAAGATCTCGCCTTAGTGCATCAGACTGAATGCGCCAGGTACCCGAAACTGAGAGTGAGTTCTCCCCGGCCCTAATCACAGCCGTATCGGCTCGGCCACCCAGCAAAAGATTGAGCGCGCTCAAGACCATGGTCTTTCCAGCTCCAGTCTCACCGGTTAGGGCATTGAAACCGGGCTCTAGGCTGAGTTCAGCTTGCGCGATTACACCGAGATTTCGAATCGAAAGTGACTCAATCACTTACTCTCCTCGGGACCTCGCCAGCCCGTGACAGGGAGGTTGAACTTCCGCACCAATCGATTCGTAAAGGGCTCATCCGATAGCAACACCATGGGGACCTGCTGCTCGGAACGCTTGACCTCTACTCGAGCACCCGGACCGAGATCAAAAGTCCTTCTCCCGTCGCACCACAAAACCCCATTACCTGGGCTGCGCTTGAGCACTTCGAAAGCCAGATGGGTATTCGAGCCGAGAACCAATGGTCTCGCGAAGAGCGAATGAGCGCTCAACGGCACAACAAGCAGGGCATCGACATCAGGCCAGATAACTGGACCACCGGCGCTGAATGCGTAAGCGGTCGACCCAGTTGGGGTGCTTACTAATACTCCATCACACCCAAATGAAGAAAGTGGTCGGCGATCTACCTCCACCACAACCTCGAGCATGCGCTCACGAGCAGATTTCTCAAGGGTAACTTCGTTCATGGCCCAGGAGTTGAAGGCCAACTCACCGTTTTGGTAGACCTCAACCTCTAGGGCTGAGCGATGGCCAACCTTGTAATCCCTGCTGGCAACTTTGTCCATGGCGAGCGCGAGCTCGTCAATCTCAGCCTCTGCCATAAAGCCAACATGACCAGTGTTTATGCCGAGGATCGGTGAAGCTTGTTCTCTCAAAAGCTCGGCGGCGCGCAGGATGCTGCCGTCTCCCCCGAGAACGATGCCGAGTTCGATTTCTTGATTCTTGAACTCAATAGCATCGGCCAAATCAGCGTCTAGCTTGCCGATTCTCTCTAGCTCGGCTAGTTCCATGACCGGTTGGATGTCTCTGGCTATGAGCTTCTTAACCGCACGCTGAACGACATCGGCCTGCGCGGGCGACTGCGCATTCGAGACAATTAGCGCTCGTCTAGTCATCTTGCCCTCTTTGCCAGGTCCGTAATCTCTGAACTCCATTGTTCACGATTATTTGTGCTCTGGGAAACTATCCACAACAGATACTCCACATTTCCATGGGTACCCAAAACTGGAGACTGTGTCATCGCTTTCACTTCATAACCGATTGAGTAGACAAAATCAGTCACTTGCTCAAGGGCCCTGGCGCGCTCCCGCCAATCGGTAACTACCCCAGAGGCGTTCAGGGAGTGTTTACCAACTTCGAACTGAGGCTTAACGAGTAGCACCATAGGAGCCATAGGTGCTAACTGGGCAAGGTTCTCTAACACCAGAGTCAGCGAGATAAAGCTCAAATCCGCTACGACCATTGAGATCTCCGGGCTTTTTCCAATGCTTGCGTCCAGAGAGCTTCTTGAGAAGTCCCTCAGGTTGACACCCTCGAGGTTATGCACCCGGGGATCACTCGCAAGCTCAGGCACCAGCTGCCCATGGCCAACATCTATGGCCAGCACCTCTTGGGCCCCGGCCTGAAGCAATACCTGGGTGAAGCCACCGGTGGAAGCACCGGCATCCAGAACTACTCCGGCGACCGGAATTTGAAAAAACTCAAGAGCGAAGGCCAACTTCGCTCCGGCTCGTGACACGTAGTCGACCCCCTCGGTAACTTCAACCTTGGATGTGGGCTCAATCTTCAGGGCGGCCTTGGTGGCCACCTTGCCATTTACAACAACGCGACCGATGTCGATGAGTTGGGCGGCTTGAGACCTGGATCGGGCTAAACCTCTGAGCACCATCTCAATGTCTAAGCGCTCAGCCACTTAGGAAACGAGCTCCTCGAGAGCGAGAATGACCTGCTCAATGGCTGCCAGCTGATCTGCTTCGCTCATGCTGTCCAGCTTTGCTAGCTGAGCTTCAATTTCCGGCAAGTTCACTTTAGTCCTAGCTGTAAAGTTTGGGTTCAACATCTAAGCCGTAGATGGGAACACTAGAGTTCCAGACTACCTTGCACGCACACCGCAACGTATCCAGACTTCGAACATCTCCGTCCACAGCCAAGACTCGGTTGCCCAACATCTCAACCGAGCTCTTGCGAAGTTCAAATCCTCGCTTGGTCTGTTTAGGTTCTTGATATGTAAGAAACAGCTCTCGAAGATCCTGAATCAAAAAGCTAGGGCGCTCATCCACTTTGGCGGCTATCAACTCCTTACGCGTGGCAACACCAGTCATCACGCAAGCAGAGTCCATGCCAAACCCAAGCGCTCCCTTGATGTCGGTATCCAGGCGATCACCAACAAACAGTGGCTTTGATATCCCAAGCTGATCAATCGCCGACTGGTAGATAGGGGCAAATGGCTTGCCGGCGAAATCGGGAAGTATTCCAACCGCAGTATGCACCGCTGAAACGAGCGTTCCATTACCTGGAGCGATTCCGCCTTCACGAGGAATCGTCCAGTCCTGATTGGTTGCCAGCCAAATCGCACCGCGCTGAATCGCATATGCCGCTTCGGCTAGATGGCGCCAGCCAACCTCTGGTGAAAAGCCTTGGATGACTGCCGCGGGCTCGTCATCTGCAGACTCGACAAGCTGGAATCCTAGATGCAACACTTCTGACCTCAGGCCATCGCCGCCTACCACTAGAACCTTAGAACCCGGAGCTACTCGTTGAGCGAGCATCAGCGCCCCCGCCCGAGCAGATCCAACAATTTCGGATGCATCGGTGTTGATCCCGAAGTCAATTAGTTGCTGGGCAATTACCTCTGGGCGGCGCGAGCTATTGTTTGTGACAAACCCAATCTTGAAACCTTCGGATTTGACTCGATTTATGGACTCAACGGCGTAATCGATAGCCTTCGAACCTAGATATACAACTCCGTCCAGATCAAACAAGACCGAATCATAGGAGTCAATTAGCCTTGCCACGGCCGCCCCTCTCACCGCCGGATCTGCGCGGTGGCTTGGAGCCCCCGGCAGAGCGCGGGCCCCTCGGCTTGCGATCCGTCGACTGTGAATCAAAGGTGCGCTTGGGTCTCGCTGTTTCTGAAGAATCCCGGGTTGGGCGATAGGGGCGATCTACAGCTGCGCCTTCGGATGACCGCGGTCTCGCATCGCGGGAACTTGTTGGGCGACCCCGCCCGTTGGAACCTGACTCAGAGGCCCTTCGGGCTCTGGGGTTCTCGCCATCCGACGAGGCTCGCTTTGGACGCTCGCCCGACTCAACAAATCGTCTTGGTCGGTCCCCACCCTCAGAGGGCTTCGAATATCCGCGCCGGCGAGAGTCATCACCCGAGCGACCCCGGTAACTCTTCTCCTCACTCGATCTACGCCTAGGTCTTTCTGATCCGGCATCACCAGCGCGTGGCTTCCTATCAAAGGAGCCCTTTTGTGACTCATCAAACTTCCGTGCTGGTCGTTTCTCGAAATCAGAGCTGGTTGGAATCGTGATCTCCTCTACCAATTCAAAGAGCTCTTCGCCAACCTGAGCCAAAGCCTTCTCGGCTCGATCTGCAAGCTCGTCCCATGATTCTCCAGACTGACCAAGCTCACGAAGCACCTCTGCGTAGCTACGGAACAACAGGGGAGACTGCGGAAAAATCTGTTTCGGGCTGAGCTCAGGTATTTCCAGCTCTAACTTGGCATTCTTGGCATCTCCAAGATCGAGACGAGCACCCGATAGGGCGATTGCAAGGTTGATTCTGACCCCGACAGCTAGTTTCCTTCGATCAACTCCTGATGCCGCCTCGAGTGCCTTTGCAGGGCGATTCATTCCACGCTCGGAATCTACGATCAGGGGGATCTGGTCTAACGACCCAGAAAGTCTGCGGTGTGTGAGTAGCTCTCTAAGTGCAAGCGCGTAATCCCCAACGGTATAGGCCGTTACACCCAAAGTTTCGTGAACTATCGCAAGCCGACCAGCACGCCTGGATGCTGCAAGCGCATGCTTGTGCGCCAACTCTGGATCCTTCTCAATTAGAAGGTTAACCATGGCTAGGTGACGGGCAACCATCTCGGCATTCTCTGCGGTGAGGGTCTTTAGTTGGACGCGAACTCCTAAGTCGAGGTCATCCGGAGTGATTTCACTCGGAATCAGCGGGGATTTTTCAACATCACGGTCGCGCTTTACGCGCTCCTGCCAAATTGGCCTCGCGGCGTCAGTGCGTTCACCACGGCCAATTGGCCCCTCGCGCTTCTCGCTAGGCCTTTTACGCTCCATGATGCTCCTTTGGAAATCAGCTTAAATAGAAAAGGCCACCCCATAAGGAGTGGCCATTTCTAAAGTAAGTCCGGCGGTGTCCTACTCTCCCACAAGGTCCCCCTTGCAGTACCATCGGCGCTGAGAGTCTTAGCTTCCGGGTTC
>JACCDY010146006.1_pt1 | contig 15077 bp, 16 predicted proteins | sample 7446391 | NCBI WGS metagenome assembly JACCDY01 (sample SAMN15323451, study PRJNA562643) | freshwater metagenome | isolation source: river surface water | place: USA:Blue River Watershed | collected 2017-08-18 | reverse complement strand
ACCAAAGGATTACTCTAAACAAATTCTTAATTTTGCACAAATAATTAAATACTATGGGATATTCAGGAGCAGCATTCTTTATCATTTTGTTCGCAATTTCAATCGTTGTTGGAGCAAAACTTCAAAAGATCTACAAAGAAAGAGGGAAATAATTCCTCTTTCTTTTTTTATAACCAACCCTCATCAGCAAAACTTACATAAGTACTCGCACTGATGATGAGATGGTCCGCAACGAGCATATCCACACTCTTTGCAGCAACAATCATTTTATTAGTCAATTGTTTATCTGCTTCACTTGGCTGCAAATGCCCAGAAGGATGATTATGAGCTAAGATTAAGCTACTGGCTTGTAAATGAATCGCCGACTTCAGTATTAGTTTAATATCCACAACCGTTCCGGCTATTCCTCCCCGACTGATACATTCTTTTTTTATCATCCGTGCCGCACGATTAAGGTATATAACCCAAAACTCTTCATGAACTAAATCTGCTAAATGGGATTTAAGCAAATCATACGCATCAGCGGATTGTCGAACACGATCAACAGTCTGTGAAGCGGCATAATCCATTCTTCGTCGTCCTAATTCCATAGCAGCAACCAATAATGCCGCCTTTGCGGAACCAATCCCTTTAATTTTACAAAATTCAGGGATACCCCAACGGCCGAGAATTGATAAATCACCTTCAACTTGCCGCAACATTTCCCGAGCAACATCCAAGGCAGAATGATCTCGAATTCCTGAACCAATCAAAATGGCAAATATTTCTTCCAATCGAAGCATTTCGCGTCCTTTCGAAAATAATATCTCCCGAGGCTGGTCTGATTCCAATAAATCTTGAATTTTCTGATAGGTCATGTACGAATGTACTGCCTATAAACAAGAAAACCCCGCACGAAGCGAGGTTTATCAAGTACCTGATAATAAGGAATTAAGCTGCGATTTTGTTCGCCAACTTCGCTAATTTAGATTTTTGATTAGCTGCCTTATTTTTATGAATGATGTTTTTCTTTGCTAATTTATCCAACGCAGAAGACACTTGCTTGAACAAGTCAGAAACGATTGCCTTGTCCGTAGTCAATCTCAATTTCTTGATTAACGTACGTGTAGACTTGTGTTGGTAACGATTGCGCAAACGCTTTGATTCATTTGCCCGAATACGCTTTAGTGCTGATTTATGATTTGCCATCTTTAAAAAAATTCTCTTTTCTGTAAAATTGAATTGCAAAAGTAAACAAAAGGATTAGAATTAACAATACAACCACTAAAAAAATACATGATGAAATATTTGATTCTAACATTACTCCTGAGTAAAAATCTCTCAATCAAGTCGACATGGGGCTTCTATGCCCATAAAAAAATCAATAAACTGGCTATATTTACGTTACCAACTCCCCTTATTAGACTATATAAGAGGCACATCAATGAATTATCAAACTTTGCAGTTTTACCCGACCAGCGACGGCACAGCCTTGATGTAGAGGCCGCAAGGCATTATATCGACTTAGACAAATACCCTATTAAAAATATTCAATACTTGACTTGGGATGAAGCCATCTTAAGATACACAGAAGATACACTTCAAAAACATGGCATCGTACCTTGGAATATTCAGACTTATTACCGCCAACTGAAATATGCTTTTTTAGCAAGAGACACGATTCGAATTATCAAAATATCAGGTGAATTAGGACATTATGTAGCAGATGCCCACGTTCCGCTGCATACAACGTCCAACTATGATGGCCAAGAAACAAACCAAGTGGGCATTCATAGCTTTTGGGAATCCCAAATACCTGAACTACTCCAAGATAAACTAGATGATTGGATAGGTCCCGCTGAATATATACCTAATCTCCTGACAAGCTCATGGGATTGGGTGATTGAATCACATAACATGCTATCGGATTTATTTAAAGGAGAAAAAATCATAAACACGCGAGTTCCCAATTCCGATAAATACAAGCACAGTCAAAAAGGCAAGAGTTTAGAAAAGATGTACTCAGAACATTACATAAAGGCATACCACAAACAACTTGATAATCAGGTAGAAAAACGCTACATAGCATCGATCAAACACATCGGAAGCATATGGTATTCTGCATGGCTTGAAGCGGGAGAGCCTGATTTCAAATAAATTTGTGCAATTTTGTAATATGAATGCATCGAAATTTGTCCAATTAAAGCACGGGAAAGACGCCCCGGTTAAACGATTTCACCCTTGGGTATTCTCAGGAGCGATTGTAAAACAAAGCCCAAACTTACAAGATGGGGACTGGGTAAATGTTTATAGCAGTCGGGAAGAATTCCTAGGCACTGGACATTTTCACCATGGAAGTATCGCAGTTAAAATACTATCTTTTCAAGTAATCGAATCTAAAACCACTTTTTGGGAAAACCGCATTCAAAATGCATGGGAATTGCGTAGTTTATTACCCTTAAAGGACACAAATGCTTTTCGTTTAATTCATGGCGAAGGAGACGGATGCCCAGGTCTTATCATGGATTTATACAAGGACGTTCTCGTATTCCAGGCTCACACCATTGGAATGCACCGTGACCGAGCTGAAATCGTTGAAGCCGTTAAACACGTATTAGGTAAAAAAATCAAAGCAATTTACGACAAGAGTAAAGAAACTTTACCAACCGAATATGCACAAACCTGCACGAACGCATTTGTATTTGGCGAAGTGAAGGTTCCTTATACGGTGAAAGAAAATGGGATTTCCTTTTCGATCAACTGGATTACGGGTCAGAAAACAGGGTTCTTTATTGATCAAAGAGAAAACAGAGGCTTATTAGCGCAATATGCACAAGGCAAATCAGTTTTAAACACATTCTGCTACTCTGGCGGATTCTCGCTCTATGCCTTAAAAGCCGGTGCTGCTTCAGTCATTTCCCTAGATGCTTCAGCGAAAGCTATCGATTTAGTTAATACGAATATTGAATTGAATAAGATGCAAGCACTCAATCATCAGGCGATTGTAGGCGAAACTCTCCCCTATTTGAAGGCTAACGAGGACGAATTTGACATCATTGTTTTAGATCCGCCTGCATTTGCCAAATCGATGAACGCAAAACACAAAGCATTACAAGGCTATCAAAAAATCAACGAATTGGCTTTACGCAAAATCAAGAAAAACGGACTTCTTTTTACCTATTCTTGTTCGCAAGTCATTACCAGAGACCTATTCTACAATATGCTAGTAGCTGCGGGAATAGCCGTAGGGCGTGAAATTCAAGTCATTCACCAAATGACACAATCACCCGATCATCCCATCAATCTATTCCACCCAGAAAGCAATTATTTGAAAGGGTTTGTATTAAAGGTTTTATAACAAAAAAGGCGCTGAAATATTCAGCGCCTTTTTCGATTAATCGACGAATCGGAAAATTCGATTCCAACGAATCTTATCTAAAGAAAACAACGATTTATTCGGATCTATCGACATCCAAATAAACACGGCCTTACCTACAATGTGGTCGGCTGGAACAAATCCCCAGAATCGTGAATCTGCCGAATTATGACGGTTATCCCCCATCATGAAATAATAATCCTGCTTAAACGTATATGAAGTCATGACTTTACCATTCTTCACTAATTTATCCCCAGCCAAGACAATATCAGAATTACCTTCATACTTGATAATAGCCTCTTGATACAATTTAACATGTTTACGATCAAGTTGTACTGTCCAACCTTTGGCAGGAACTTTCAAAGGACCATAAAAATCACGATTCCACTTAAAGTCAACCGTATCATGCGGAAACATGTCAATAAATGTGAGTCCCTTGGGGTCTTTGAATGCATCTAAATCGAATGATTTTGCCCAAGGCAAAGCCTTAATCTCATCAATATGTTTCTTAGATGTATTCAATTTATATCCAGCTAATTGATTCGTAGAATCTGCCAAAGGCAACCAATCCGCTGAATCATAACTCGCATCAGGAGAATTACGAATACCATATTCCGCAAAAAAGGCATCGTCTAAATTCTCTTTGGTCTTCATGAAAACAGGATGTTGCATCCTTTCTGGATTTTCCATTGCCTTGTTATTTACAAACACTTGTTGGTCTTTAACTTCCAAAACATCCCCCGGTGTTGCTACACAGCGCTTTACGTAAAATGTTCGTAAATCCAAGGGTGCATCCCCATCTTCTTCAAAATTTGGAACATTGAATACAACGGCATCTCCCTGTTTAACCTTTGAAAAACCAGGTAGACGATAAGTAGGTAATTGTATCCACGATAAATACGAAGGCAAATTCGTAAACCATATCTTTTGGTGAGTCAGTGGCAATTGCAATGGTGTTTTAGGTGTACGAACACCATAGTGCATCTTACTCACAAACAAAAAGTCACCTACCATTAGGGAACTTTCCATCGATGGTGTCGGAATGGTATAAGCCTCAAATAAGAAGAAGCGTATTAATGTAGCTGCTACAACGGCAAACACGACAGAATCCAACCATTCTCTGAATGGTGACTTTTGCTTCGGCTTTTGATTTTCTGTTTGTTTCATAAATTCTATTATCAAATTTGAATGCTAATTATGGCTATTTTAGGAGGTCATCCATTCCCAAAACTCCTTTTTTGTCCTTTACCCATTCGGCCGCAATAACAGCACCTAGGGCAAAACCTTCCCGACTAAACGCCTCATGGGTAATTTCAATCTGGTCTACTTTTGAAATATACTTAACCGTATGGGTTCCCGGAATAATGGATTCTCTTTGAGACCAAATGGCCACTTCATGGGGTGCTGGAATTTCATTGTTCACCCATTTAGTTTTCGAAGCATAAGCATCAATAATGCCTTCCGCAATCGTTATGGCTGTGCCAGAAGGGGAATCTTTCTTCTCTAAATGGTGAATTTCATTCGTATAAATATCATATTCTGAGTGACCTGACATCAATGCAGCCAAGATTTTATTGAGTTTAAAGAACAGATTTACTCCAATCGAATAGTTGGAAGCATAGAAAAAAGTCGCTTGATTTATTGCAGTTGCAGCTTCTACCTCCACTTTCTTTTCCAACCAACCCGTCGTACCACAAACAACTGGAATTTGCTTTTCGATACAAGTCATGATATTTGCAAATGCAGAGGCTGGGTTAGAAAACTCAATAGCCACATCGACATCTTCCTTACTTAATTGGCTCAATTCGGACTGATTATCCACGTCTATTCGGGCAACGATTTGATGTCCTCGCCCCACGGCAAGACGTTCGATCTCCTTCCCCATTTTCCCATAACCAATTAATACTACTCTCATAAAATCATTTTTTAAAATTAAACGATAAGCTCAATCCAGACACCATACCTTTTGATAAAGGGTCGAATTCCATGATTGGCTTCACGCGCATACTTAAATCATCTGAAACATCGAAAGTTTTCAAATGCGCACTCACATTCGCATCAACCACATTTAACGCCCAAGCAAGGGCCATTCCAATGTACGTATAATCTCGATTTCGACGAAAACCATCATTGATACGTTTCAATTGATTTACGTCTAAATCACGGGTTACACCATCCTCATATGGAACCGCAACTGTAGCTGGAGGAATATAAGTAGGGTCATCTGCATGTAATGATACAACATAATAATACGCCCGATATTTTACATACCTTACCTGATTGTAATTCGCAATCACGCCCAACGTAATGAATGCTCCAGCCACCAAAGGCAATTTCCAATATTGCCGATTGTAAACCTGACCCCAACCTGGAATCATTAAAGATTTCAAAGTAGCTTGCCTAGGAATAATTGTATAAGGCTTTTTCACCACCTTCACAGAATCTTTCTGAACCTGTTTTAAAGAATCCAGCGCTGCACCAAAGCTTGTTCTAGCGCACAAAATCAAACACAAAAAGCATATCAATCGAATACGCATAGCTTACGAACGAATAGCTTCTAATACTCTCAACAATTCTTCTTTCGACTTAAATGTAATTTTCATTTCACCCTTTCCTTGCTCATTCATCTTTAAAGAAACAGGTGCATGAAAGAAATCCGTCAAAGTCTTTTGCCATTGCGAAATTTCACTGACAGCTACCTTGGGTGTACTTGTCGCAGGAACATCCACCCCAAACGTAGCTGATTGACGAACAGCATCTTCTAAGCGGCGCACAGACCATTCTTCTGAAATCGTCTTTAAAAATAATTGTTGTTGGACTTCAATATTCTCAACGGAAATCAAACAACGCGCATGTCCCATGGAGATTTGATTATCACGAATGGCCACTTGAATGTGCGGAGGCAATTTCAATAAACGCATGTAATTCGTAACCGTGGAACGGTTTTTCCCCACACGCGAACCTAAATCTTCTTGACGCAAATCACATTCTTCCATCAATCGCTTGTAGGAAAGTGCAATCTCAATGGCATTTAAATTTTCACGTTGAATGTTTTCAATCAACGCCATTTCGATCATTTGCTGATCATCTGCCGTCCGAACATAAGCCGGAATACGGGTCAAACCAGCAATTTTCGATGCCTGTAATCGACGCTCACCCGAAATCAGTTGAAACTTTCGTGGTGCTATTTTCCGCACAGTAATGGGCTGAATGATTCCTTGCACACGAATTGACTCAGCTAAATCTTGTAAAGCAGCTTGTTCAAAATGCTCACGTGGCTGATATGGATTTGTTTCTATAAATTCCAAAGAAATCTCTTCCATCAAATTGACACCATCCAAACCACCTAGGCTATCTGCCCCTTGACGCGCAGAACTTTGAAGATTCTCAGAATCCTCCAACAAAGCGCCTAAACCTCTTCCTAATCCAATACGCTTCTTATTTGCTTCTTGCTTGCTGCTCATGTACTATTTTATCAAATGGTTTGTAAAAGGCCATTTTTCAGGATTATCTCCTTGGCTAAATTCAAATAACTTATCGCGCCTTTGCTATCTGCATCATGCAAAATGGCTGGTATGCCATAACTTGGGGATTCTGATAAGCGGATATTTCGTGGAATAATTGTCTCAAAAACCATGTTTTTAAAATGAGAATTAACTTCATTAACCACTTGATTCGATAAACGTAAACGCAAATCGTACATGGTTAATAGGATCCCCTCAATAACTAATCCTGGGTTCAAGCGCGATTGAATAATCTTAATCGTATTCAATAATTTCCCCAAACCTTCTAAGGCATAATACTCACATTGAACTGGGATAATCACAGAATCAGCGGCAGTTAAGCTATTGATGGTAATTAATCCCAACGAAGGCGAACAGTCCATAATGATAAAATCATATTGATCTTTTATTCCTGCCAAAGCCTCCTTCATTTTACCCTCCCGATTCGTCAAATTAATCATTTCAATCTCCGCGCCAACTAAATCAATATGCGATGGAATGATATCCAAAAATGGAACTTCTGTGGTTAATATACTTTCAGCAACCGTGGCGATTCCAACCATACACTCATAAATGCTCCGACTAACTTCTTTGGGATTAAAACCAAGCCCTGAAGTGGAATTCGCCTGAGGATCCGCATCAATCAAAAGTGTTTTAAATTCCAATGCAGCCAAACTAGCAGCTAGATTAATAGCCGTCGTCGTTTTTCCAACACCACCCTTCTGATTTGCAATTGCGATAATCTTACCCATGAATGATTTGAATTAATTTTTTCGTTAACGAATTGAACCAACAATATTACGAAAAAGGTTTCACATCTTTTTTCAAATTTGACCAAGGTTCGCTGAAATTTTATCAATCAACTTTTGCTTGATTTAAACAAAGATATTTTATCTTGCCCACCGATTTTCAACAACCTATTCATGACACATAATTCTACAGCACATCCCAAAGGACTTTATGTACTCTACTCCACGGAAATGTGGGAACGATTTAATTTCTATGGCATGCGCGCCATACTTTCCCTTTTCTTAGTTAATGCCTTAGCATTCAAACAAAATGAGGCATCCATCCTTTATGGGGGCTTCTTAGGTCTGAGTTATCTCATGCCCATGTTGGGCGGCTATGTTTCCGACCGCTATTTGGGAAACCGCAATTGCATAATTTTAGGTGGATTGGTCATGTCTGTTGGACAATTGTTCCTATTCGGATCTGCAAGTACATTTCTTGACAACTTTTCACTCGCTAATTCACTCATGTGGATTGGTTTATTGTTTCTAATCGTAGGAAATGGCTTCTTTAAACCGAATATTTCATCGATGGTCGGGTCGCTGTATCCGAAAGGCGATAATCGTTTAGACTCAGCATTCACTATTTTTTACATGGGTATCAACACGGGAGCATTCCTAGGTATGTTGATTTGTCCCTTAGTAGGAGACATTAAAGTTGACGGCATTCGCAACGTAGAAGCCTTCAAATGGGGCTTTTTCGCTGCGGGTTCTGCGATGCTTTTTGGAACGATTTTGTTTTATTTTGTAAAGGATAAATACATTGTTTCCCCCACTGGCGAGGCGGTTGGATTAAAGCCTGTATTTAATAATCAAACGCAAGCGAATGAAGAATCAGAAAAAGCTGTATTTACCACACAGTCTATTTTAAGTGCGGTTGCCCTATTCGTTATCCTTGTACTAGGTATTCATTTCTATATTGCTACTGAAGAAGCCAATCCCATCAAAGACTGGATTTACCCAATTATATATTCCTCCGGCATCAGTTTGGCATTCTTAATCATGACCGATAAAACCCTGACCAAAATCGAACGCGATCGGATCTGGGTTATGTACATCATTGCATTTTTTGTCATGTTTTTCTGGTCGGCCTTCGAACAGGCTGGTTCTTCTTTAACATTCATTGCAGACCAACAAACCGATTTACATTTTTGGGGAATCGAATTACCTCCAAGCTCAGTTCAAAACGCGAATTCCATATTCATTATTTTACTTGCCCTTCCTTTCAGTTTCCTTTGGGTTCGTCTACAAAAAATAGGTATTGACCCTAATTCGCCAACCAAACAAGCGATCGGATTATTATTATTAGCCATTGGTTATTTCATCATAGCTCATCAAGTGAAGGACTTAGGCGCTAATAAATTAGGTGTGGTATGGTTTTTCGTGATGTACTTATTCCATACGATGGGGGAACTTTGCCTCTCTCCGATTGGATTATCATTGGTTTCAAAATTAGCTCCGAAACGATTTTCTTCATTATTGATGGGGGTTTGGTTTATTGCAAATGCAGCTGGATACGCACTTGCGGGAACATTAGGAGCCTTATTGCCACCCACAGAGGTTGTTGCTGGCGTAGCCTTACCGAGTTTCTTAGGTTTTGAAATTCACAATCTTTACGAATTCTTTATGGTCTTTGTTACCTTAGCAGGAATAGCATCTGTGTTATTGTATATTTTGGCAGCAGGCCCTTTAAAACGCATGATGCACGGCATCAAATAAATAGATAATTATGCACGGTCCCGACCATCATTTACATGAAAAACATTTAAAAAGTTCTGATTTTATCACAGATATGGTCATCGGCATGTCGGATGGACTAACTGTACCTTTTGCTTTGGCTGCAGGTTTATCGGGTGCCGTAGACTCTGCAGCTATCGTTACCACAGCTGGAATTGCCGAAATCGTTGCCGGTTCCATCGCGATGGGATTAGGTGGATATTTAGCGGGCCAAACGGAACAAGAACATTATGAGGCCGAACTAAAAAGAGAGTACGAAGAAGTAGAGCGTGTTCCTGAACGAGAAAAAGAAGAAATCCGGGAGGTTTTTGAAGATTATGGTTTAAGCCCTGAAGCACAGGAAATCGTTGTCGAAGCTATCGCTAAAGACAAAGATAAATGGGTTGATTTCATGATGCGTTTTGAATTAGGCCTAGAAAAACCTCATCCGAATCGTGCGAGAAACTCCGCTTTAACAATCGGTATTTCATACATCGTAGGTGGTTTCATTCCTTTACTCCCCTATTTCTATGTAGAGAATCCCGTCGATGGGTTGAAATACTCCGCAGGAGTTACCATTGTAGCCTTGTTGGTCTTCGGATATTTTAAAAGCAAAGTAACCGGACAAAATCCAATCATTGGATCCTTGAAAGTTACCTCCATTGGTGCTGCTGCGGCTACCGCTGCCTTTTTAGTTGCTAAACTATTTCAATAACCCAAGGCAGTATCATCTCCCCTTGAATCTGCTCCTCCCTGGTATTTCCCATCAGGGAGGACTAAAATTCCTTCTACTAGGCCGATGTTGCCGGAAGGTGTCAACTCATACAATTTTGATTTCAAACGACCTAATTGTGCCTCATCAAATCGTTTCGCCTCATAACGGGTTAAATCAGGTAACCATTGATGATGAAAACGCGGATATTCTACTGCCGCTTGCATATTCATCCCGAAGACTAAGGTATTCAACATCACTTGGAATACACTCGTAATAATCGTAGATCCACCTGGGGTACCAACCACCAATTTCAAGCGTCCATCTTCTGTCACAATCGTAGGTGTCATACTCGAAAGCATGCGCTTCCGTGGTTGAATTTCGTTTGCCTTCGACCCCACTAAACCGTAAAGATTAGGTACACCCGCTTTGGCACTAAAATCGTCCATTTCATCATTAAGTAAGAAACCAGCACCGCCCACAAAAACTTTACTTCCGTAAGAATTATTTAAGGTTGTGGTTATGGACACAGCATTCCCATCCTGATCAACGATTGAATAATGAGTTGTCTCAGGACTTTCGTAGGTAGCAAATTCACCAGCAGATATCGATGAACTCTTCGACGCTTGAGCAAATGACATAGACTGCATGCGCTGAGACAAATATTTTTCATCTAATAACTCCTTGACTGGTACTTTGACAAAATCAGGATCACCAAGCCATTTGGCACGATCTGCATAAACGCGACGTTCTGCCTCAATCATCACTTGTATCGTCGAATCCGATTGTGCACCCCATTGAACAAATGGATAAGGATTAATCAATGTTAACAATTGACAAATCGCAACACCACCACTCGATGGAGGTGGCATACCTATAACTGAATATTGCTTGTATTGGCTGATTAATGGTTTACGCCAAATAGCACGATAAGATTTTAAATCTTTGTGCGTAATTAAACCACCTTGATTTTTCATTTCTTGAACAATCAAATCAGCCGTTTCACCGGAATAAAAACCGCGAGACTTTTTAGCTAAAATCCGTTCCAAAGTAGCCGCCAAATCAGTTTGAATGAATAATTCACCTGGATTCCACAGCGTACTATCCGCTTTGACCATATAGGCTCGTCCTGGATTGTAACGCATAAAATCTGCTCTGTTCCGGTTCAAACCACGCGCTTCTTTTTCTGTCAACACGACACCTTGTCGGGCTAATTCTATCGCAGGACGAACTAACTCCGCCCACGCAAGTTTCCCAAAACGTTTATGCATCGCTTGCATGCCGGCTACAGCCCCTGGAACACCTACGGAATGAATTCCCACGAAACTTTTCCCGGGAATCACTTGACCCGTGGAATCTACATACATATCGCGTGATCCAGCCAATGGTGCCATTTCACGATAATCTAACGTATACGCTTTCCCTTTGGCAGACCGATAGACCAAAAATCCTCCTCCACCAATATTCCCTGCGGCCGGATGACATACAGCCAACGCAAAATTAACAGCCACAGCTGCATCGATAGCATTCCCCCCTTTTTTTAAGATATTAAGACCAATTTGACTAGCTGCTGGATGGGTACTTACAACCATACCGTTTTTTGCTTCAACAAGCGGTTTTACCGTTTGCTGGCCAAATGCTGAAATAGTTAGGCCAAGAACAAAGAATGATAATATTCGATTCATAAGAAATTGCATTATTGATGAAGTGGCATTTTAAGAAAGCCAAAGCGAATTAAAGTATTTATTTCCTCAAAACCTCAATTCATTTACATTGTGATAATAAAAATTTAAAATTACCTTTGTCTTACGTATTTAGTATTTACCAACCAAAACGCAATTTAAAGTGGATATTTTCGAGAAAGTTGTCAAAAATATGGGACCCATTGGAGCCCATGCACATTATTCCCACCATTATTTCTCATTTCCTAAGTTGACCGGCGAATTAGGCCCTCGCATGACTTTCATGGGTAAGGAAATGTTAAATTGGTCATTGAACAACTATTTAGGATTAGCCAATCATCCAGAGGTTCGTAAAGCTGACGCAGACGCAGCTGCAAAATACGGCTTGGCTTATCCTATGGGAGCGCGGATGATGTCAGGAAATACCGACGAACACGAAGAATTTGAAAGACAATTAGCTGAATTTGTAGGCAAAGAAGATGCTTTTCTACTCAACTATGGTTACCAAGGGGTCATGTCCATCATCGAATGTATGGTAGATCACCGTGACATTATCGTATATGATGCAGAGTCACATGCTTGTTTGATTGACGGTATTCGTCTTCATAAAGCTAAAATGGGTGATTATTATAAGTTCAATCACAATGACATGGATTCATTGCGTAAGAACCTAGAACGCGCAACAAAGAAAACACAAGAAACAGGAGGAGGAATTTTAGTCATTACAGAAGGTGTTTTTGGCATGTCGGGGAAAGTTGGATCATTAGACAAGATTGTCGATATGAAAAAAGACTTCAATTTCCGCTTATTAGTTGATGATGCACATGGTTTTGGGACCATGGGTGCTAACGGACGCGGTGTGGGAGAGCATTTAAATTGTACGGAAGGAATTGATTTGTATTTCTCAACCTTTGCGAAGTCAATGGCGGCGATTGGCGCATTTGTTGCGGCACCGAAAGACATCATCATGTATTTAAAATACAACATGCGTTCACAGACTTATGCCAAGGCACTACCTATGCCTTTCGTTATTGGAGGAATGAAGCGTTTGGAATTAATCAAAAAGCATCCTGAATTGCGCGACAAATTGTGGTCGAATGTTCGTGCATTGCAAAAAGGATTAATTGAAAAGGGATTTGATATCGGGGAAACAACCTCTCCAGTTACGCCGGTATTTTTACATGGCGAATACGATATAAATGCGGTAACAAAACTTGTACGCGATTTACGGGAAAACATGGGCATCTTCTGCAGTATTGTTGTATATCCTGTTGTTCCTAAAGGTCAAATCATGTTACGTATTATTCCAACTTCATCGCATACAATTGAAGATATCGACTATACATGTACGTGTTTCGCCGAAGTACAAAAACGCCTAAAAGCAGGTTTTTATCGTGATTAAAATTGATTTAACGGTCAGTTTAAAGTTTTTTTTCACTTTTTAAACTTTTTTTTGGCTTTTTTGTACGTAATAATTTGCGAGCTATGCAAAATTTACTAAATTTCGCTTTATAAACGCTTCAAACAGCGAATAAAGACAATCTAATTTTTTTACAACCTAAAAATTCAAATTATTATGAGCAGATTTGCACAAGTGAAAGACCTAATTTTATCATTAGAAGGTGATTTCGAAAAATTCTACGAAAAAGGAAATCAAGCAGCTGGTACTCGCGTTAGAGGTGGTCTTCAACAATTGAAAACATTAGCTCAAGAAATCCGTACTGAAGTTCAAGAGAAAAAGAACGCAGCGAAATAATTGCAGATTTCTAAGCAATAAAAAAAGCCCGACATCGGGCTTTTTTTTATGTTCCAACCTATTAAAAAAGTTCTGCATGCATGACGGAAGCTATACCGTCTACCATCAACTTGCCACGTTCCATTTCAAAAACTTGTGTTTTTATTTCAGCTGTGTGTTTGATCTCATTGACAGATTCCACTTCGAACTTTGCTTGATAAGTCTGCCCTACGTACAAAGGACGCTTAAATTCGGAAACTTGTTTTAAGTAAACACTTCCAGAACCAGGGAATTCCATTCCCATTACACGTGAAAACACACTTGCAATCAAGGCACCATGAATAATCGGTTTTTTGAAAGATGTACTCGCTGCAAAAGCTTCATCCCAATGTAAAGGATTAAAATCACCAGATATTTTGCAGAAATCATTTACTTGGTCTTGTGTAAATGAAAATTCAATTTCAAAACTATCGCCTACTTTGATCATATTCATATACATTATTTGCTAAAATGGCGGTAAATTGCGTAAAAATCACTGCATGATTTATTTTATTTACAATCCCAATGCCGGCAACAAAAGTAATAGATATCGACAAAAGTTGATAAATACCTTACAAAAGATTCCGAATTCTACCCTATTATTGACAGAACACCCTAATCATGCGAATGAACTAATCAATCAACTTATCCCCCAACATCCCGAGAAAATCATTGCCATTGGTGGCGATGGGACAGTAAATGAAGTCGGAAATGTATTAAAGGGCACAGAAATTCCCATGGGCATTATTCCTTTAGGCTCAGGCAATGGATTAGCAAGACATCTAAAGATTCCCATGAATACAGAAAAAGCACTAGAAATTGCTATTCATGGGAAAACAAACTATATTGATGTGTTAGGATGGAACAATCGTGCATTTTTTTGCACAGCAGGTATTGGATTTGATGCCTATGTTGCTGCTATTTTTCACAAAGGCAATGGACGTGGCTTATTTAACTATATCAAAGCTAGTATCAAAGCAATCAGATCTTACAATACCACTGAAATTCGCTTTGAACCAGAACTTTCACAAAGATACTTTTCGTTTACAATTGCTAATGCAAATCAGTTTGGGAATAATGCATATATTTCGCCTCTTTCAAATTTGCAAGATGCTCTTTTTGAAATAGTTAAAATAAAAAATGGCAATTTATGGCAAAAAGCCCAACTTGGAATTAGCCTATTTTCAAAACAAATTCATCGACACGCTTTAGTTGAGATTCTACAAGCTAAATCACTTCAATTTTCATGTAAACCTGGAAGTTATTATCATTTAGATGGAGAAAGTTTACAAACTGAGTCGGAGGAGATTAACATTGAACTACTTCCAGAAAAATTATTGATCGTCCATCCTTGACAAACACATAAAAAAGCACACAACACACTCTAAATCAGATATTTATAAATAAATATTCAATTTTCAAATGCTTATTTAAAATTTCAAATACGATTTTTATTCAAAAAAAATTGATTTTTTTTTATTTGATTTTTTCAAGCAGAAAGCGCTCAGAACGGCAGTATTGTTGAACATTTTTTAGGTCCAAATTTT
>JACCDY011458854.1_pt1 | contig 15080 bp, 15 predicted proteins | sample 7446391 | NCBI WGS metagenome assembly JACCDY01 (sample SAMN15323451, study PRJNA562643) | freshwater metagenome | isolation source: river surface water | place: USA:Blue River Watershed | collected 2017-08-18 | reverse complement strand
TTATTATTTTTTACAAGAAATTTATCAAAATTTTCAAATATAATAGTATCAATTGAGCCAGTAGATAAAAATATTTGTTCAATCAATCTTTTAAAGTCATTAGATGGTAAAAAATATTTGGATTTAAGAATAGGTGTTTTCCAATCAATTACATTAGATTCAACTAAATAATCCAATATCTTTTTTTTTAATAGTTTATCAGTAATATTAGCATTATTTTTCTTAATAAAATCAATCATATTTGAAACGATAACATTATCTTTTAATTTAAATTTTTTAATAATATCATCTAATGAATCAAACATTTGGTCTAAAACAATAACAATCAAATTATAATAAATGTTACTTAAATATTCAAAATCAAAATTATGGGTTAATCCAATTTTTATATCTGCTGAACATAATTCATTAAATTTTTCTTTTTTATTAATTCTGGATTGTAATTCAGATAAATTGTTTGCATGTGTAAAATCTCCAATAACAAATAAATATCCGATATTAGGAATAATATAGTCAACCCCATTAATATTATATTTAAAAAATTTATATTCATCAGTAGATATTTTTTTATAAAAGATGTTTTCTAATTTAAGATTGTTGTGAAAAATTTTTAATACTTTTTGTAGTACAAGAATTCCCATCAGAATTTGAAATATCATGTTGGATAATATTTTATCTGACAACTCGACATTTTTAAAGAATGAAATTAAATTGCCATCCGCATATTCAAATAAAAGTGAATTTTTATGTTTCTCATACATATATAAAAAATTAGGACATATATCATCGTCAATAACTTTTTTTACTTTACTAAAATAGAAAAAATCTTTGTCTAGTGATTTAATACATTTGGTATCATTAGAATTACAGCTTTTAACAAGAATATTACCACATGAAGCTGAATGAATTTTATATATGGTATTTTCTTTAATATTATTTTTGTCTGTTAAAAGCCCGTAGCATTTATCAATATTTATTATGAGATTATTTATAAATCTATATTTAATGTTAGGGTTCATCAATATATAATAATCAGTGATAAAAATTATTTACAATTTAATATTTATATAATAAATTTGTTGAAGTTATAAAAAAATTTTAATTATCAGAGTTATTTGAATCATTCGATACATCAGAGTAATCTGAATGTACAGATTCAATATCAGAATCAATATATGAATCAGGATATAAATAATTGATTGCTTCTAAAATATTTTTTTGTTTTTCAGACTTTTTATAGGTATTTGAAAAAATAACAATTTCAGTAATAGAATCAGGTAAATTATCAAGAGGATATTTCAAATTATAATTTGCGTAATTACCTCTTCCACCAAATGATAAATAATTTAGATTGGGTGGTAGACAATTAACCGGATGATTAAAATTAGTACCTAGAACCAGACGTATTAAGTTGTTAGGTAAGTTATTTACAGGCTGGTTAAAGTTTTGCGAAAATTCTAAAACTTCTAGACTGTTAGGTAAGTTATCAACTGATTGATTAAATCCGAGACCCAAATATAAATGTGTAAGATTATTAGGTAAATTATCAATAAGTTTATTAAATTTTGAGGAATTAATATTTAATTCCTTCAAGTTATCAGGTAAATTATCAACTGACTGTGAAAATTTTTCACCTAATTCTAAATGTGTTATACTTATTGGTAAATCATCAATTGGTTTATTATACGCATCACTAAAAGTTAAATGAGTTAAATTATTGACATTTTTAAAATTAATACTTGATATAAAATTATATCCAAGTTTTAAATTTGTAATACTTGTAGGTAATTTTTTAATTGGTTTATTAAAATCAAAACCTAAATCCAAATATTGAATAGTGTTAGGTAGTTTATCAATTGAGCGATTAAAATTAGGATTTAATTCTAAATGAATTAATTTTTTTGGTAGGTTATTAACAGCTTTATTAAAATCTCTACCTAATACTAAATGTGTTAGATTTAGTGGAAGTGAATCAATAGATTTATCAAAACTATCTCCAAAAGTTAATTTTTGTAAATTAATAGGAAGTTTATCAACTGATTTATTAAAATTGTATCCAAATTCCAGTTCTATAAGTGAAACTGGAAGATTATTAACAGGTTTATTAAAATGCAAACCAAATTTTAAATATTTAATACCTGATGGTAAATTATCGACTGAATCATTAAATAGTGTTTCAAATGTTAAATACTCTAAGGTTTCTGGATACGATTCTGGATTTGATTCTAGTGGATAATATAATACTTTAATTGGGTTTGAATTAAAATTAGGATAATCTAAATCTACTTCTAAATTAAGTTCACTACCATAAAATTCAGTAATTAAATTGTTAGATATGTTTAAATATTGTAGTTTATCTGGTAAATTAATAATTTCAGTAATTTGATTATTAGAACAATTTAAATTTTTTAAATTTTTAAAACCTTTTAAATCCAACACACCTTTAATGAACTTACCACTAATATTAATCTTAGTATTATTTCTATTTTCATTTAATATTTTAACTGTATTGTATTCCATTATTTATTTTTAATAATTATATTTATAAATAAAATCAATATTTTATTAAATGAATAGTAATCAATATTATACAAAAAATATTAATAAAGTTCGGATTTCCGACATTTAATTTAAAATTATATTAATATATATAGATTAATATAATTTGATATGAAAAGTTTGAAAGAACAAATTGAATTTATTGACACAAAGTTATTGGTGCTATATGGTTTCAATGGAATAACCGATTATACCCATTCGATTAGTATGACTGACCCAGAGTTAAACAAAGTAGATTTAGTCAAGTTAAACGAACTAATTCCTGAATTTAGAAAGGTTTTTCATGCAAAAAATTTTAGTTTACACAAGACCGAGTACAAAATCCAAACTGAATCACAAGCAGTTTGTTTACTTAAAACATGTTTGGAAGTTACATCTATCCCGTTTGACGTTTCACTTAAAAAAAACAAACGTACTTTACGTTTAATCTCCACAAATAATATATTAGAAAATTATATAAATACTAAGAAAATGTCGGAAAACGGAACTTTTACAAATTCTACAATTTATTCAATCCCAAATGGTTCAACTTTAAATAAAAGTGAACTTAATCCCAAAATGGTAATTAAACCTTGGATATCTGATGGACAAGATGAATTTACACAAGATGTCTATTCATTAAAAAAGATAGAACCAAGTCCAGACACAATTGTAAAACCTTGGTTAGGGTCTACAATTGAACCAGCTAGCCCAAGTCAAAAAGAGTATCAAGTACCAGAAACAATTACAAAAGAAATGTTAAATGATTCAATTAAAACAAGAATAAGTTTAGATGTTTCCATAGGTTTAGATTCAAAATCAATATATCAAATACATCAAATGAAAAAAAATATTTTGATTGATTTAAAGGGTTATGGACTTGGTGACAAATCAATTTCCAGTTGTTTGGTAAAAATCAAGTCTAAAGTTATTGGAGGAAAACCTGTTATATCTCAAGAATTTATTGACTCAATTGTAACTGATATCAAATATGAATTATACGTTGGACGGGTGCAACCAGTTTATTCAGATAATTTTGTTAATGGACAAGATATCATATCCAGCAATTTAATAATTGTAAACAAGTGTATACAATATGATCAGGTTACATTATTATTATTCAATCTAGATAAAATTTCAAATTATTTAGATATGTTAGAAATAGAATTAAGTGTAACCCATGTAAAATTTTATGTTGGAATGGAAAATAAATTAACATCAAAATATTTTATAATCCAACAAATTGTTCATAATGGACTATATAATGATTTAAGAATACTCCATGGATTGGCTGGGCTTGCTTATGCTCAAAATTTATCAGAACAAGATTATTTATCTTATCAAAGTGGTAAAATAGTTGAATCGAAAACTAAATATCTTGATGATTTGATTGAAAAATCTGGTGCCAAAGTATTTAAGGGATTTGGTATTCCATCAGATTTAACTGGGCTGGAATTAGTTAAATATGATGAAGAATTATTTAAATCAGTTGAAAATGGATATATTACCAACAAATATGATTTTATCACATGGACAAACAAACATGTTATTCCATCGGATGTTCTACCATATTTTAAAATAATTTTGGAAGGAAACGTATACGTCCATTGTTGGGATTTTCCTATTACTGGAGTGCATGATACTATAACTGATATTTCGATTGAAATTGCTGGTAAAGAATTTAATACTTTTTATACAGGTTCACCCGAAGCTTTAAACAAAGATAATAATTGTCTTGGAATAGTTTTTCTTGATGTGTTTAAGGGAAATGTTGTTGAGGGAAAAGCTAATGCAGATAGATGGGCTTCAAGTATAAAAGCAAATAGCAAATTTAATTTATATGATTTGGTGAGAGGTTCATTACATTTACTAACTTACGGAGGTATAGGATACATCAGATTAAAAATACATAGTAACACACCCGAAAACCCGATTTCAGGAGCTAATATAAATTTTTCTGCAAGATTTACTTCATGGAATAACTCACATGTAAAAAAATTACAAAAACAATATTGGGAAACTAATGGATTTGTTGATTTGGCTAAATTGCTACCAGAGAAAAAAGATTATGATAGTATAAAAACTTTTTAATTTTAATCTAAATATTCAATTACTTCAAGTGTTTTACTATTTTTATTGTAAATAATTATTTTATTAACAGCAGTCCAAAATTCCTTAAATTCTACTTTGATACCTTTTTTATTTAATTCGCTGATATAATTATTTATTTCATCATTAGATTTTATACTTGAAGTTTTGTATTTGAGTAATTCATTTGGTTTAATTTCATCAATTGCATAATAATCAGTAGATTGATTAGCCTTATTTATAATTGCATCAGTACGTTTGATAAAATTTTTTGCGTCAATAAATGTTTTGTAATTATTAATAAGTCTTTCAGCTAACACAATATTCATTTTCTTAATATTATAATAAATTAAGTAGTAAATAATTAAATCAATTTTTTATATTGCAATTTAATACTTATTAGGCTAATACTTGGTTTAATATTGATTAAAAAATTGATTTAAATTTTATTTATAAATAATATCAAAATGAATATGGTAAATCTAAATCCGAAACTTCTCACTAATATTTATAATTATACAGAACCAACTGTTAAATTTGAGAATTTAACTCAAGTACAAACAGAAATAATTTTACTTGAATCATCAGATGAAAATTGTATATTTGTTTCTAAGGCTGTAACAGGAAAAACTTTTGGCTTTATCTTAGGAATATTAAATAACATAGAAAAATATATAGGAAACCAAATTTTTATTTTGGAACCATGTCCAGGACATACACAAGAAGTATATGGTATGTGTGATGGATTATCAAAAAATTTTGATATATCAGTAAATATATTGGATGGACAAACTGATTTAAAACAAATTAAGAATGATTCAAGTTTAATCCAGATATTTGTATCCAATCCAAGCAAATTTATTGATTTTATTAACAGATTAGTTAATACAAATCCAAATGATATTTTTAAAGTAAAAAAATTATTACTAGATGAATATGATGACTTAATTACTCGTGATTTTGATAACTTGGGTAAAATAATAAATATTGTAAAACCTGAACAGATAATTGGGATGACTACAACCTCAAGAGATTTGTGTGAAGAAAAAATTATGGATTTAATATCAAATCCTATCGTAAAAAAATATGTTTGATAAATTTATTGAAATACGTACCACTGATTAAACAGCTGGACTAGTTCATCTTTTTTTAAACCTGTTAGTCCACGAACTCCAGCATGTTTAAGTAAATCAATTAAACAACATTTTAGAATTTTATTTGAATCGATTGGTATATCTCTGCAAATTTTGTTACCAATTTTAATTTTCCATAGATCCATATCGGCAACCTGGTATTGGTCAGCTTGACTAATTATTATTTGAATAGGCATGTTATATATACTATTAAATAATATATTATAAAGAAATCAATTTTTATTCAAGAAATATTGCCTTATCATGAATATTTTTCACAGTATAATATTGAGTTAAATCAGTGGGTTCACTCCTTACCCTATCTTTGATTACAAGATTTGCAACTAGTACATCAAGTTCAGCCCAGTTATTAGCAAGTAAATGTTTTTTATGAGAACTTTTTTGCGATTCATTAAATTCTTGGAATAACACAGTTATTACATTTGGATCTGATTGTTTGATATTATTTAAAATTTGTTCATTATCATCAATCATGATATCTGATTGTATGTGGTTAATGATATGGAATTTTTGGAATTTACTAGCAGTATAAAATTCGTAATCAAAAAAATGTGCATGTCCGTCTGATATCAGTTTATTTGTTCTAAATATAGCAGACTTTTCTTTACAATAAGACACGATTTTAATACTGTGACCTTGAGTTTTCCATTTTGCTAGTACATCAAGTGCACCTAACACATTAATAATATGATGTTCCGTTGCTTCCCTACCTTCATATTCGGGAACCTATTTTTATATAAAATTATATAATTTTATATAAAAATGTATTATATTGTACTATTTTGTATAACAATATAATATAAAAACAATTTAAAAGTATAATAATATTAAATATTAAGTTGAGATTAAGCCTTTAAATCAATGATACTTCCATTTATGAATTTATAATTCATAAATGAAAATAGACAAGTATATAACAAAAAGTGTCTGGTACTGACCAGCTTCGTTTATTAAACGAAGCCAGAGACATAGTAATATACATTTAAAATACTTAATAGTAGGTTAGTCTATACCCTTATTAAGTAAAGGCGTAGCCGTGCTGGATAGCACGACCAGCGAGCCTCCAATGCTGTTGAATTGTATGATAAATAACAAAATAATACAAAATAATATGATTTAATATAAAATGATACAAAATCATACAATAAAAGATGAGGGTGAGTACACCACCTACATCAATAGCAATTTTCATTTGTTATTATTATAAATAAATATAATAATATGTATAAAAAATCAATTTTTATATAGGCATATTTATATAAACATTTTAATGAATAGCACTGATTTGAATTACAAAAACAAATATTTGAAATATAAGTCTAAATATTTAAATTTAAAAAAACAATCCGATATTCAAAATGGTAATGGACTATTAGATACAGTATTTGGTGTAGCAAAACATATTCCTGTATATGGTTCAATTATATCAAATACACAACAACAAATGGGTAATTTTAACAAAATGGCAGGACCACAATTAGAAATGTTAGAACTACTAAGACAATTTGCAACTCCACAAAATTCAGTAATTTTAGGTAAAATAATGACAAGTCTTGTATCACATTTAGCAGATCCAAGATTTTATCCTATGATGATATCAATCTTAAAAGATATTGCATTGTTAATGGGTTCTACTGCTACTACCAATCCATTACTTGTAATGTTAAGATTAAATAGTACATTAGGAACATTAAAAAGTACTTTTCCTAATGAATTTGTGTTGTTAAAGGAATTTTTTATATCAAACAAACATATTATTGTTCCACAACTTCAAAAATATAATCCACTATTTGTAAATGATGCATCATATAGTTTTTTGGTTGATTTTATCTTATAATTATAAAATAGTTAAATATTATATTAGATTATAAATAAAGTAATGTTTTCATATTTATCAAGTTTAGTTTTTCCTATATATTCAACTAAATTTACTAAATCAACTCAATTATCATATAGTCCAAATATTACTTTAGGATTATATGATGATTCTAAAAAACAAGGTATAAAAATTTTGAATGATGATCGAATATATCAATTGGTATATTACAAACAAATGAATAATGGTCTATTATTTATGTTTGAAAATGAAATAAGATTTAGAATTTGGAATGATAAAGCTGATATAATAATTCATGTGTTTTCAATCGATCATAATTTTGATCACCAAGTTATTTTTTCAGAAGACAAAATAAAAACAATAAGATTCTTAAAATTTGGAAATACAAATCTTTATGTTAAAAATTTTGAAATCGACTTAATTTTTGATTTTATAAATAAAGTTAATTTCAATTACAAAAATTCCGAATAAATCTAAATAATTGTGATTGAGGATAATTATAATTGGACAAATATTTTTCCTCAATCACACCAATAAATAAAGTTTTATTGTTAAATAAAACTTTATATCTAATACCAAAATAACTTTTATATAATTCGAGTTCAACATTTGACTCAAAATAAATATTTATTGTATTATTATTTTCATTATAATTTATAAATTTATAGTAATAATCATTAGAACAAGTTGAATATTTTAAATAAGTATTAGGAAAATTAAATCCAATTACAATATGTTTATCTAAATGATTGATATTATTTAATTCCATATATATTTTATTATATTTTATTATATTTTTTAATTATTTTATTTAACATTCAATTTTTTATTAGCTCTTGTGATAGCTTGTTTTTGAGCTCTTAATTCTTCCTTGTCTTCAATTGTTTGTCTCATTATTTCATTTAACTCATTATCAGTTAGATTAACTACTTCTTCATTCCAATAAATCTTATTACGTTTAATAAATTTAAGTGCATTGGTACGTTCTACAACTGAGAATAGGTTAGAGTATCCTAAATTTTCCAGCTCATCAATAAATTCATCAGTAAAATATTTGTATTTTTCTGATTCTGATTTACCATCATACTTAAACCATAAATCATGATTTTCTATGTGTTTTGTCATATCAGATTCAAATGGTACCAGATATACTCCTTTGCTAGCAAAAAAATCATAACAGTACCCACGTCCTCCTCCAATACCAAATAGTACTACATATTTATCTTTGTATTTTTTAAAATTGGTAACACGTGCAAAACAAACTCCTTGAATATCTTCACCAATTTCTTGGTCTGTGACAATATCACCAAACCATATTTTTTGATAAATATTTATCGTACCTAAAATTTGACCAAGTTCATCTTTACTAGTGTAAAATGCCAAATAAGATTGCCACCCCATATTTTATTGATTTTCCTTATATATAACTAATTATTTGTTGATAAAAACAATTTTTATGATAAAAAATCATGATATTTTTTTAAGTTCAGATAATGACATAATTTGTATATGTTTTTTTTCACCAAATAATAATTTAATTTTGTTAACTTGTTCAATATTAAATTTCCATTGTTCAACAATAGAATTATTATAATCTTGAAAAACAGATTTTTGCCAATCATTTAATTCTTGAAAATCATAAATCATAAAAATTTTGTTATCAGTGTTTGAAATCATTTCTCTAAATCTATTGATTCTTCTTAAATATTTATTTTTAACTTGACTCAAGTTATCTGAATCAACACTTACATAATCATGAGGAAACAAAATATTATATTTTTTACAAATAACAGGATAAATTTCTGTAGAATGAACTGTAACATCTAATATATTGTCCTCAAAAAACATTCTTTTAATTTTCTTCCCAACATAAATATCATCTAAGAAACCTTCAAAATCATTAAATAACACATTATAAACAGATTCTAGTGATGATAAATTCCAATCAAATGGAAAGGCATGTTCTCTAAATTTTTTATCACGTAAAAAATTTGCAATAGTACAATTTGTTCCAATAGGAATATAAATATTGTCACTCATATAATATTTAATAATATTATTATTATATTATATTTATAAAAAAGGATTAATTTTTTTTGCATAATAATGAGCAAGTAAAAAAATAGATTCGTTAATTAAATCTTCGGTAATGTATGAAACTTTATTAAATCCTGATTCAGCCATAGACTTATATTGTGATGGATTACTATCATAAAATTTATAAGTAAGTTCTAAATTATCAATTAATTTTTCAAATTCCAACTTATTAAATTCTTCATTAAAATCAAACCAATGATAAACCAGATTGATATAATCTAAATTAGGTTCAAAAATTGTATCAAAAAAGTTAATCCATGTATCATTGACATATTCAGAATCTTTAAATCTTTGTCTAACATCAACATTAACAACTAAACTTTTTGATAAAAACAAATATTTAAAACGATATGACCAAGGTTGATTGCCAGGTAAATTTAATAAATATTTAAATTGTGAGAATTCTGATAAATCTCTATTGTGTTGAAATTCTATTTGTAAAGGTAATTTATTTTTACTAACTGTTATTCCATTAACTGATTCACCATCAGATAATTTTTTTAGATTTGAACGTATATTTTGACGATTGACATCAGTATTTCCACCTATAAAAAATAGTACATCTTTCTTCTTGTCATAAGGTACAATATTATCAATGCATTTTTCTTTAGTTGTTTCCCAATCTTCATTTACTCTAGAAACATTTGGATGTGAATCAAAAGTATTATCGGGAATCAATATACCTTTTTTATTTTTAGGTTTAGCCAGAACAAATAAAGGTAATTCTTGGTCAAAATATGCATAAATATCAGAAACAAATAAAAATAATTTTGTATCAGGAAAATTCATTTTCTTTTTTTTGATATATTCAATAGAATTTTCAATTAGCCTAAGAATTGCTTTAGTTCTATTAATTTCTTTAGAACACATATATTCAATAATTATTTTGTTATCAGATATTTTAATAATTGAACCGCACTCTTTTAAACGATCATTTGTTTTAAAAGAATTATATAATTTATTAATAATCTCACTATTGTATTCATATTCATTAACTTGATTTTTTATTTGGGTTTTTAATCTATCTATTATATCTTTATTATACTTCATAGTTATATAGTTATATAGTTATAAAATAAATCCAGATAATAAATTTTTATATATTAAATAAATTAAAATTTGTATTATTAATGAAATTCACTAATTTCAATTTTATTATGTAGTTCTTTAGGTACAAGTTTTAATTGTTCTTCTGATGTTAATAATATACTTTGTATATTTGGTAGTAAATAAGTATACCCAATCGGATTATATACAGTACAACCTCTTTGATAATAAAAGTTAATACGAGACTTCATAGCGCATCCTAAAGTTAATGTTTGTAGTTTTGTGGGTAACTTTATAATTGGTTTATTATAAACAGAATTTTTTTTAAAGAATAATTCTTCTAATTTATCGGGAAGATTAGATAATTCTTGATCAAAATCAAGACCAAGATGTAATACTTTTAGTTTTGGTGGTAAATATCCAAGTTGTTTATTAAAATTATTTCCTAATTTTAAACTAGATAAGTTTGGTGGTAAAGGAACGACAAACTCCAAATTATATTGACTATCATAGTAAAATTCTAATTCTAATAAATTATTTGGAAATTTATAAATTGGTGAATTAAATTTTTCACCAAAACTAATATATTGAATCATGTCTGGTAAATTATTAATTGTTTGATTAAAACTACCATAAATTGATAATCTTGTAATAGTGTATGGTAAATTATCGATTGGTTGATTAAAATGACCACTAATTTTTAATTCTTGAATACCAATTGGTAACTTATTAATTGGTTGGTTAAAATTTCCGTATATTTCTAATGTTTTAAATTTAGAATTAGGACCACCAAGTATTTCAAGTGCATCTAACGATTGATTAAATTCCGAGTGTATTTGTAATTCTATTAGATTATCTGGAAATTTATTAATCAAATTATTAAATTTATATCCAAAATTTAAATGTTCAATAGAGTTAGGTAAAAGATTTATTAATGGGATTTTATTACTATTTATGGTGAGTATTTTTAAATTTTTAGGTAAATTTACAAGTTCCTTATTATAGCGAACAGGACCTAAATATAATTCTTCGAGTCCTGCTGGTAATTCTGTAAGTTCATATTGAAAATTAGTTTTTCTACTAGAATGTTGAGTTGGTATATATAAGGTTTTAAGATTTGATGGAAAATTTTTTATCCGTTGATTAAAGTTAAACCCTAAATATAATACCTCAATTGAATTAGGTAAATTGTCCAGATTTTGATTAAACATACTGTTAGATGAAAATTTTAAAACTTTTAATTTATCTGGTAAATTAATAATTGGATTATTAAAATTTCTTCCAAATGAAATATATTCTAAATCAGGCGGTAAATTTCTAACATAATTGTTAAAATATGTTCCAAGCTCAAGATGTTTTAATGTTAAAGGTAAATTTACAATTGATTGATTAAAAATACTTCCAACATCCAAATATTCTAAATTAGCTGGCCAACAATTAACTGTATGTTTATATCTTTTTAAAAATAATTTTTTTAGATTGTTAGGTAAGTTGTCAATAGATTTGTTGTATCCAGAATTAATATAAAGTTCTTCAAGATTTAATGGTAAATTAGATAATTCTTGATTAAAGTCATTGCCTAGTTTTAAAATCTTTAAACTTTCTGGTAAATTATCTAATGGTTGATTAAAATTATTTGGTAAATATAATATTTCCAAACTATTAGGTAAATTATCAATTGGTTGATTAAAATTAGAATATGATGTAAATTCTATATCGGTTATTCCATATGGAATATTATCAATAGGACTATTAAAACTAGTTCCAAACTTTATTTTTTGGATTTTTTTCTTTTTTATACATTCAATAACGTCATCTGGTAACGATATATTAACATAATTTTTTATCACCAAAGTGCTATTTTCTATTATATATAGCATTTTAGTATTTAATTGGTATATTTATATATGTATTAAATAAAATTTCAATTTTTGTATAAATATAAACACTTAAAATTCGTATATTAAGTGTTTATATTTATTTGATATATTATGTTTGTCATTAAATACTGTAATATCTTTAAGAGATTTTGGTATATTATTTATTTCTTTTCTAAAATCCATACCCATAGTGATATGTTCAATTCCATTTGGCAAATTATTAACATCCTGATTAAAATCATTCCCAAATATAATATTTTTAAGATTTGAAGGAAATTTTTTAATTTGAATATTAAAATTGGATGGACGATTTTCTTCCACATACATTTGTCTTCCAAAAGTAATACTTTTTATACTATCTGGTAATTTATCAATTGATTGATTAAAATCAGTACCAAAATCAATTTCTACTATTTTGTTAGGTAAATAATTTACAGGATTATTAAAACTATCCCCCAAATATAATATTTTAACACTTGGTGGCAAATTATTTATAGGTTGATTAAAACTGTCTCCTAAAACTAATTTTTCCAATGTAGTTGGTAAAAAATCTATTGGCTGATTAAACATATTTTTAAAATACACAGTTTTAAGATTTTGTGGTAAATTATCAACAGGTTGATTAAAATCATTTCCGAACTCTAATTCTTGAATATTCGAATTAGGAAAATCAAAAGGTTGATTATATGTATCACTAAAAATGATTTTTTTTAATTTCTTTGGAATATAATTAATTAAACTATTAAACCCAGAATAAAGTTTAAGAGTAATAAGATTGAATGGTAAATTATAAATATCATGACAATATCCTACTTCTAAAAATTTTACACTTTCAGGAATATTATTAAATGTTTTAACAGAATCTGTAGTAAAGCTTAATTTTACTAGATTTTTAGGAAAAGAATTAATTTCTACAGGATATTGAATATTTGATAAATCTAATTCAATTAATCTAGCAGGTAATTTTTTAATGCTGTCATAAAATCTAAATGATGAATTAGTATTTCTTTTAAATTTAATATTAGTAATGGAATTTGGAAGTTTATCTATAGAATGAGTAAAGTTTTCTCCTAATACCAAAGTATCAAGTCCTGATGGTAAATTATTTACATTTATATAATGATTAAATTTACTACCAAATACTAATTGTCTAGTTTTAGTATTTGAAATATTTGTTTCTTGATTATAATCATTTCCAAAAATAACACACATTAACCCATTTGGTAAATTATCTATTTTTTTATTAAAATTATCTCCAAAAATTATTGATTCCAAACCTTTAGGTAAATTAGATACATTTTCATTGAATTTATCACCAAATGTTATTTTTTTAAGGTTTGATGGAAGTTTGTGAATTTTTTTATTAAAAGAACTATTTGAATTAAATTTTATTTCAATTATACTATCTGGTAAATTATCAATCGGACAGTTATAACTATTTCCAAATTCTATATATTGAAGGTTTGATGGTAAATTATTAAGACTATTATTAAAACAGCTATTCGAATTAAAAACAAGTTTTAGCAAGCTATCAGGTAAATTATCAAGTGATTGGTTAAAGTTTGGACCAATAACTAATTGCTCTAAACTATTAGGTAAGTTATCAAGTGGTTTATTATAATAGTTACCAGTGGTTAAAAATACTAAGTTATTTGGTAAATTATTTAATTCATGATTATATTTTGCACTTAAAGTTAAACTATACAAGCCAGTTGGAAATTTTTCAATTTTTGAATTAAATGAACCAATATTTGTTAAATCAATGTCAATAACTTTATCAGGAATATTTAATATTTTAAAATTATTAGAATTAAATTCAAACATAAATTTTCTTAATCCACATGGTAAGTTATCTATGTCATGATTATAATTTGTTCCGTATATTATTTCCTGTAAATTTTCAGGATATTTATTAATTGATTGGTTATAATTGTATCCAAGTTTTATATATTTGATTGTGTCAGGTAAATTATCAATTGATTGATTAAAATCATCACCAAATTCAATTTCATCTATATTATTACTTAATATATCAATGATTAATTGACTTAATTCAAAATTAAAACTATCATTAAACACAAGCCTTTTACCATAAATTTTATATACAATTGTTTGTTTCATTTTGATTATATATGGAAAATTTTTTAATATATATTGAGATATATAATATACTATTCTATATAACCAGGTTTTTTTCAATTTTTATTTGATCTGCACTTTTTTTAAGTATATGTCTATTATTATATAGACCATTTTTGACTTCTTTATTCATCAAGGCCTTAAATTAATTTTTCTTCTTTAATTCCTTTTCATCTAATTCTTTTAACAAACTACAAAGTGATAATTTTATAAGTATTTATGAAATTAAAAATTAACATATTACACAACAACTTTAAAATTTCCTAAATCAAATTTAAATAATTTTCTTAAGATAACATC
>JACCDY010607781.1_pt1 | contig 15084 bp, 20 predicted proteins | sample 7446391 | NCBI WGS metagenome assembly JACCDY01 (sample SAMN15323451, study PRJNA562643) | freshwater metagenome | isolation source: river surface water | place: USA:Blue River Watershed | collected 2017-08-18 | reverse complement strand
TTCTTTGTGTAATTCCCTGCAAAATATGCACTTTCTGTCTGATACTGGCTATTAAAAAGAGCGTTGACTGGGCCAGCTACAGTTGGTATTTGGAACCTATATTCACCGTCATCGGTAATTGCAAACTGAATAGGCCCAGGGATAGCACGCTCCATTGCTATCTGGCCCAAGCTCTCAATGGGAAAATTGTGGGTAATGGTGAGTGATGTGATCTCATCTATTGGCCCACGCGCCTTTACCTTTGCAGCAGGATCCAAAATACTTCCAGGAGTGATCACCAATCTGTAATCTGTACTAAATAAACCAGAAGGAGCAAGGCCGGCATCGTGTGCAACATACATCCCTGTGTACCGGTTATCAACGCCGGTGGGTGATGCCTTGAGACGCATGAGCTGCTGCTTATTTCGCAACATGGGTACCTCACTATATTCTGCAGAAATTCTGGCCCACATAGCATTCTTTGTATCTCCGATTACTGTTGTATCCAGTGTTGGTAACATATCTGTCGGCGGTGCTATTGGCTCAAACAATGCATCAATCCCATCCAAAACTTTGCTCTTATGGTCATTATTAGATTGTTTAAGAATGCCGCCCTCTGCTGCATCTTTGCATGGATCTAGCCGATTAAGTACATTATTTATAATTCTGGCTTTGGTCGCTGGATCCATCACACCCTAATGTAACAGCAGAAACTATCCTATTATTACCAACATTGCTGGATACAGGTATGCAGGCCGCTTCGCTTATTGACGCCATTCAGCAAGGTGTGAAGCACCGAAGCTGTATGGAGGCAGTTTACTGCCGCCATTCCTTACCACAGTTCAAGCACCGGATGAAGATAGTCATCGGCTCATCCGCCGACCGTGTCTGCATCTCCCAGTAGCGCGTCTTCGACTTGCCGCAGCGCTTGCACTTGAACATATCTGACCCCTCCTCATTGCCGCCCTCTAGCATCGTGGTCTCACGCTTCAACTGCTCATCGGCCAGTGTCTGCCAGTGCTCCGGGTACAGCTCACGCGCTGTCATGAAGGCCACCTGATGCGGTGGGAACTCTCCATCCTGGAGTCGCTGGATGAGCCGTGCATTGCCGACATATCCCTCAATGTCCAGGTTCGCTACGGTTCGCCGCGCCACCGCCTTGTAGAGCTCTGCGAAGTCCGGATTCTCCCAATGACGGCGCACACCACGGCGTGCGGCCTCCTCCAGGGTCGCATTGTAGATTCCGCGCTCCAGGTCGCGACGCTGCTCCGGATCCAGAGTCTGGTCGAGCTTCTTCTCAATAATCTTGTCAACACGTGAGCGCAAGGACATCGTATTGCTCCTGGTAGTCAAAAACAATACACTGTCACCTTTTGATTACTCATACTCCTCTGGCTCCAACTCCGGCCCCGTCTGCCAGCGCGGGGCGCGCTTACCAGGAGGTGTCGGCACCTTCACACGAGACTTGAGGCCCATATCCAGGCGGCGATACTCGGGTGCAGTGACGGTGCGACGACGAGGTGCACGCCGCTTGGTACCACCCTCTTCATCATCATAGCAGTCATCATCCGCACCATCTTCCTCTTCTTCCTCCTCTTCCTCCTCTTCAGCCTCTCCGTCTTCCTCCGTCTCTTCCTCCTCTTCTTCCGTTTCATCGCCAGCATCCCCCTCATCCTCCTCGCCTACATCACCATCATCCTCTAGCTCATCATCGCCATCCTCCTCCTCTTCTTCCTCTGACGCGTCCTCCTCCGAATCTTCAGACCCCAAGTCCTCAAACCCACCGAAGGCCGCGTCATAGAACTCCGACCACTCATCCACCGTCAGATTCCCAGCCGATGACACCACCACGATATCACCGAAGAAGAGCCCCTCATCATGAGGAGGTGGGAGCTCATGTTTGTTCTCCGTCCCCGCCTTGCCTTCGTCCCAGCCCCAGAGTGTGAGTGTTGCACCCTTGTACTTGTACGTACAGAGAACTGATGCCGGCTTCTTCTTCTGAACCGCCTTTGCAGCAGCAGCACCTGTTACCTGTACACCTTCGGCAATCGCCGAGGTCTTGAGAGTTCGAGACTCACCGTTTGCTGAAAGAATCACTACTTGCACCATCGTACCTGTTGTTTCCGGGTCGAGGTACCCATGTCAAATTTGCGGCACCGTGGACCTAAACTCTGCATCCAGCAATTCTGCCAACACACATCATGCAGTTCACTACAGATGCACCTCCATCGCCCACACCCGTACCGCTGCCGAATTATACCCCAGATGCTGTCATTGTCGGCGCTCTCTCGCCTGTCATTGGTAGCATGTTTACGGCGATTGTTGTTACCATTGGCCTGTGTCTGCTCGTTGCGTTCAAACCCAAGCGACACTAAAGGTGACAGTGCCTTCCTCTTGTTCCTCTGAAGGCTTAGAATGGACCTAACTGTTTCGTATGAGGTAATTACACCTCCACCTAATGCTCGTAAGACAGAAATCACGACTTATATGTGGCCCGGATTTCTGGCTGAATATGACATGGCGGAAGACCGCTTTGAAGCATGGGAGCTTATTGGCCCTGATACCTGGCGATCAGCACCTCACATTACTGCACCTCCTCGGCACTGCATTGGGGTTGAGACGGCTCATCAGATGCGCTGGTCGGCGCCTGCTGCTCTGTGGTCTCAGCATCCGGGGCTGCCTGCTCGCTGTCTGCAGCAACAGCAACAGCAACAGACACCGCATCAGCGAGAGCAGTCGCAACAGCAAGCCCGGATGCAACCTCCGCAGGCGCACCGGCAGCCACAACGTGACGGGCAGCAGAACGGCAGAAAAGGGCCGCAAACGAACCCACGCACCCCACCGTCGGCTTCTTCAGTGCACCAGACCGCCCGGCCTCAACTACGAGTGCCAGAGTCTGAGGAATAATGTTGTTAATCGCATCCTGCAGGATGCCGGTGGCGGTAGCATCCAGTTGGTCAGCGACCATGGGCGTAGCCAGCACTTCCCGGAGTGCATCGAGCACGAGCTTTTGCTTCTCGGCACCCCTGAGAACAGGGGCCTTGTTGACCGCAGTGGCAAGAACTACTGCAATACGCATCAGGCTCTGTGTAGTAACTGTGTCGGCACCAATCTCGCGCAGTGCCAGGGCAGCCAGGGATTGTAGGTCGAAAGCGGCAGGGGCAACAGGCATTATACAGTGTACAAAGACATTCGCGTTAAGCCCTAGCGTTTTTTGAACCCGGCTTTTAGAATCATGGATACTCCTGTCATTGTCGGTCTCCTGGTCATTGTTGTTGTTGCCTTCTTTGCATATCAGTGGTATGCGGCTGCGGGTCGTCGTGCTGTAAAGAGTGCGAAGTTTGTGGCACCCGCGGCTCCTGTTGCAGAGGTTGCCCCCGCACCCATGAACCCTGTTATCGCGGAGGAGAAGATGCCCGTTGTTGCAGGTCAGACAGAACAGGACCTGAAGGCGAAGGAGCCTGCGCAGAGCCGCAAGCAGGTGGTTACCCAGGAGCCCGTCACGTATGAGGGTGAGGCTCCCGCCAACTTCCAGGACACTCTCCGCCACCCTGAGCAGTCATTCCACCAGCCCGCGACCCCTCCTGCTGGCCTCGGCGTGGATGTATCCGCCGGTCGTGCAGCCGCTCAGAGCACTCCTCTCTCTGGGCACCAGCAGGGGTTCAGCCCCGAGATGGCACAGAACGGTGGAGCACTGATTGGCAACGGTATGTTCGCCTATGATGGCATGGAGCCCACCGAGTTCTCTTCGTTCTAAGTAAGGGGCATATGCTAAGAGCTTATGTTATTGGATTGAAAGAGCCTACACACCTACTTCAAACACTACCAATGTCTGGTATCTTACCGACATGGATCCAGGGTGTTAACGGTAGTACACTGACAGATGCCGAGTTCAAGGATGCAACTACTGTTACAGGAAGACTATTTGCAACAAGGACGGCGATTGCAATCGGTATGTCACATCTCAAAGCACTTCAGACATTTGTCAATAGCCGCGAAGACTATGCACTGATTGCGGAGGATGACATTGTGATTGAACCAACATTCCAACAGTATCTGCCATCCGTCATGTCAAATGTACCATCTGATTACGATATGCTCTACATCGGATGTTTTGGATGCAGAAACCAGTATTCCTTCATGACGCTTATATGGTCGCTTCTTGGTTATATACCGACTAATACGCAACATACCTACATTAATGAATGGGTGGATAAGCCGGCTATGGTGATGGGGGCTCACGCGTATATTATTAGTCGTGTCGGTGCCCAGAAATTGCTGAGTCTACTGCACGGTAGACTCTGGCAACAGATAGATGTTTGCTATCAGGCCGAAATGGTCGCGGGTAACATCAACGTCTATGTCAGCAAACCACTGCTTGCTACACAGACATCTACGATGCCAACACCAGATAATAGCCTATCCAGCAATGTCGCCACGCGTCACCCGATTGTTATACAGAAGCTAGCATCGCAGATATATCCCGATAAATCCTACAATATGATGTATTTCTTAAGTTTCATACTGATAGATAAACCATTTGTTGTTACCGTGATGATGGTGTTGGCTGTTGCGGTTGGCCTCGTTATCATGGCCGCCGATATACGGTTGCTATATGCATCTATTGGATTCTTTATATTGGTAGCCCCCGATATCTTAATGACTCCTTCCTGGCGAGAACTGCTGATATACTATGCGGCTATTGTCGGCCCAACACTCCTTGAACGCGGGCTGCATTTATTACGGTAGCTTTGAACATGAACACTTTCTATTGTTATCGATGTGTCTGAGCCTCTCCACCATGTTTCGCTCCCATTTCAGGGGGCTCTCTCTCTGCAAATCAGCAGGTGGGGGTCAACCCCTGAAATGGCAACGGTATGTTCGCCACCGTTCCTGTCATTTTGAGGGAAGGAACCCGGGCCGCGTACACTTATGTGAATGTATAACCCCAACACTGTTAGAATGGAAATTATAGCAGTAACCGTATCTGTTAATTATTCCGATATACTTGCACATATGTTGCACCAGAATGCAAAATTTTTCCATACGTGGCTCATTGTGATTGACCCCGCTGATGAGCGCACAATTGAACTAATCGAACAGTCTGGGCTAACAAATGTAAAGATGTTGGCATACACAGGGTTCCGAGAAAATGGTGCCGCCTTCAATAAAGGAGGAGCCGTTAACTATGCGCAGACATACATAGAAAATACATACACAGATGCGAATATTCTGGTGATTGACTCTGATATATATCTACCCGATGATTTCTCTGAAAAGCTTCCTGAATGTTTAGAGCCCAATAAGCTTTACAGTACAGCCGCCCGCTTTGACTACTGGACTCTGGATGATTTCTTAAAGAATCAAAATCCGCATAAATATATCTGGGGCAACGGATTTGTTGGATTCTTCCAGTTATATAAACAAAATAATTCGTGCAAGTATCCTTCTTCATATAATTGTAGTGATTGTGATAATGAGTTTAGAGTTCTATTTCCGACATGGATAACATTGGATATGTCTGTCCGTCATCTTGGGCGGGATGGTGAAAACTGGAATGGCCGTCGCGGGTAATGCTTAAACAATCATGCTATATATTACATTAGCTATGAACACTCGTCAACAAAATTGGGGTGATGACCTCCGCCTACCTACGTTTATGGAACCCATCTCCTTTGTAACGGACACGCTTGAGCCTCTCCGTCGTATTTCGCTCCCGTTTCAGAATAAGCATCTGCCTGTTCTGAAGCGCGGCTCATGGTATGCTCTGAAACGGCCGGCTGACCGCAGTCGTACGGGTCTGCTCTGCCTGTGGCCCGAGCGCCAGGCTGCCATTTTTGTGGGGAGCGACCGTGCTCGTACACGAGTTGCAGTGCTCCGGTTACGTGTGGACCCTCAGTTCTATGCAGCGGGTGCGGGGCTAACAGTGTTCGCTGCTACGATATGCCCGGCCAGTCGTGAACTGCTGATGGAGGATGTGTTAATGTGGAAGGGTGATGATGTGGCTAATTCGCTGACGTTCACCAAGCGTTGTGGACTGATGACACAGTGGATTGACCACTATTGTGAGGCGGATGCTCGGTTAATCGGCAACCTACAGATGCGTGCAGCGCCGTGGACATCCTTGGATGCTGTTACTCCCGACGGTGTTTGGGAGTTCCAGCAGGACGATGCAGGGCGCCGGCGCTTGATGTGGCTTCCTCCAAAAGAGAATGCTGCTCCTGCACCAGCTGCAACCACTGTTAATACTACAGTCGAGCTACCGACCCAGTCAGAAGAAGCGGGGAAGGCCCCGAGCATCCAGGTGGATGCGCTTATTGCGAAGGCAACCAAAGAAGTTGGCCCCGACCAGTGGGCTCTGAAGAGCAGTGACGGCGTCAGCCTGGGTCGCGCCCTTATTCGCACATTTAATGTGTCTGCATCTCTGCGTTCATGCACATCCGGCACAGCAAACGTCATCGTTGAATGGAATCCGCAGTTTTCGAAGTGGGAGGTGTGTGCTCTCTCAACCAGTGAATCGCTGCACAGCTCTTTTTTCACAGCCCATACATAGAGATGGCTAGACATGCAAAGAAGATGCGTCGCACACGTCGCAAGCAACACGGTGGTGGTTGGGGCTACAATGCTGTGGCTGGTGTAGCCGCTGGTGGTGTTCCTTTTGAGGGTCGCGCTGCATATGACCATTGCTATGGTGATATGCGCGCTGCCCCGGCTGTGACGCCCATGGGTGCCATGCTGCAGTCCGGTGGTGGTTCTGCCACCGGCGGCTACGGGTTCCAGCTGGATAACAGCCTTGGCAAGGTGTACGCGGACCTTCCGAAGGGTCCTTGCATGGTGACACAGGCGGGTGGTGCGGCTGTGGATGAGTACGGTATTGTCAGCTATCCCGCCGGCTATGGCTTTGATAAGGCACATGCTGTTGTAACGCCTTCGGCGATGTACCTCGATAAGGTTCCTTATGACCGTACTTGCCAGGGTGGTGGTGCTCGTCGGAGCCGTAAGAATCGTAAGAGTCACAAGGCCGGTCGTAAGAGCCACAAGACCGGTCGCAAGAACCGTAAGCACTAAAACTTGACTGCTACCCAACCCGACTAACAGCCCAGTACGATGGACTCTCTACTCAATTTCTCGTATAACGACGGTGACAACCAAAACATCTTCGACCGCAGTGGTCGTATCCACATTCGTGTCCAACAGATGGGCAAGAAGTGGTTGACCACTCTCGAAGGGCTCGACAAAGACCTTGACCAACGCCGCATCGCAAAGGCATTGGCGAAGGCCTTCCACTGTGCTGCCTCTACCGGCATGGATGAACGTGACAACCAGTTCATCAAGATTCAGGGCAACAAAAAGGAAGAGCTCCGTGAATGGCTCGTAAAGAACGAGGTGCTCAGTGAGAGCGAGGCACGCGACCGCCTCATTGTTCATGGCGCATAATCAACACCTCCCCCGTAACAGAATCCGGCTCTTTTGAGTGTATGGCACGGCGCGCTGTTATGCGCACCGTTTTGAATATAGGAGCAGGGAATGCCACAGTAACCAATGTAGTTGCCGAGTTGCTCAACAGGAATGGGCACGGTAGTGCCTTTACCTGTTCAAAGAATGCTTCATGCTCTTCAGAGCAGCTGAAGCCCCCACTAGAGAGATAGCTTGTAAAGGATGTCGGTTTTTCCGGCACATAGGGCGGGTCCAAGTACACAAAGTCGCCCTCTGATACCAGTGCCAGAGACGCCTGGTAGCTCTGACAGCGGAACTCTACACCCTGAATGGCGGCTGACACTGCGAGAATATTCGCCTCATCCACAATACCCGGCTTCTTATAATTACCGAACGGTACATTGAATCCATTTGGCCCCTCACGATACAACCCACGGAAGCACGTCTTGTTCAAGAAGATGAAGATGGCCGAACCCGTAGGAGCCAGACGATGCTCTTCATCCATCTGATTGTAAGCGCGGCGCACCCAGTAATAGTAGCTCTCTGGATGTTTGAGCGCTTCGGCGCGCGTGGTGGCTTCGCGTGTCATGGCACCCGCGGCCGCAGTGGCCGTCTCATAGTCTTTGGCCATTGCCTTCAGAGCCTGGATGACGGCATTCGGATACTGTTGGACATTGCGATACATACCAATGAGCACTGGATTCAGGTCCGATGCATAGATTGTCCCGTGCACCTGTTTGCCTGATGACAGCAGGCCCAAGAGAACACTGCCCCCGCCGAGAAATGGTTCATGGTAGTTATTCATCTCGGCTGGCATCATCGCCAACACTGTATCTAACATCTGTGCCTTACCGCCTGCCCATTTAATCAGAGGTTTAGGTTGATTTGTTGCCATCGTACTATGGGCTGAGTTATGGGGTGTAGCCCCCTCATTTTTTCGGTGGTGCAGAGCGGAAGAGTGGCTGGTTTACAGGGAGAGTTGCATTTGTGTTTGTGGTTGTATTCTCCTCCTCATCACCATCATCCGCTGGCCCCTCCTCTGCATCCAGTGCACCCTGAATCATCCGGATTTTGTACGCACACTGACGATAGAATGCACGACGTTTGCGATACTGCCGCACACAGATGTCATGTGGTGCATCAATCACATCGAAGATGAGCGGCTGGAATGTACGCTCCTCCTTCTTAAGACGGAAGATGCGCCCCACGGCCTGCTCAATCCGGCTCTTCGGTGTCACAAGTGCAATCGTATTCAGTGCACGGATATTCATACCCTCCGCAGCCAGTGTAAATGTACCCAGGACAATCTGCTTGGTTGCCGACAGGTCACGTGCCTCTGCTTTCATTCCACCGACATAGTATCCAATCGACGTGAACCCACGTGCCAGGAACTCCTGTTCAAACGCCTGAAGATGTCCACGACGGTCCGATAGAATCAGCAGCTGTCGCCCCTCTGCTAGACATGGTGCCAATTGGTCGCAAATCGCCTTTGTGCGCGGTGCATACTCTGCCAGCTGGTTACACAACTTGGGTCGGCAGACTTCGCCCTTACAGTCCAGTGGCTCATTCGTGTACGCCGCATCCGCAGATGTAAATCGTAGTACACGCACCTCCACGGACTCATCCGGGTCACGAATCTTGATTTGATAGCGCACAGGTCCGATGAACCATAGGAAGACATTATCAAGGCCATCGAGCCGCTCCGGTGTAGCCGAGAGCCCGAGCATATGCTTCGTCTGAATGGACATGAGTGCCTTGCTGAAGTGTTCAGCGCCAAGGTGGTGACACTCGTCGAAGATGGCGAAGCCGAATCCGCTGAATGCGTCCGCCGCCCAGTCACGCGATGCCACTGTCTGCAACATACAGATACAGCAGTCATACTCGACCGGCTCTGGCTCAGGCTCTACTTCACGCAGCCGCGCCAACAGCTCCTCCTTCTTGCCGCCAACCTTGAGCCCGTGCGCCTTCAGTCGCTCCTTGAGCTCGGCCACACCCAACTCCTTGCGCTCCATGAGCCCTGTCTGCACCTTGTTCTGCTGAATCACGCCCACCCGAATCCCTGGAATAGAGCCCTCCAGTTCCGCCTTCCACTGCGACATCAGGAACTCCTGGTGTACGACCACGAGGAATCGTTTGCGCAGCTGACATGCAAGCCAGATAGCCATGAATGTCTTACCATATCCACATGGCACGCAGATGAGCCCGTTGTAACCTCCTTCCTTGAATGCGTTCACAATAGGCAGCTGGTTCTCACGTAACTGTTTGTTGAACTGGAGCTCGGGCCGCAACTCCTTACCGTCCTGGCGTGCATCACCGTCTGGGTCGCCACAATTTTCCAAGCCCCAGAAGCGCGGCACATACCAGCGACTGGGGCTCTCATAGTAAAGCGGAAACGGGTCCACACCCGCAGAGAATTCCGCTGCCACCTGCGGCTTCATGGTTAGTGCGGCACGGAGGTCCCGCGTTTGTGCGGTTGTTAGATGGTACTTGCGAATGGCGTACCCACGGTGGCTCAGCACCCGTGCATCAGGAGCAGTCCACGTATTCTGTTTGAACATCGTTGCATCCTGCAATCTCCCTCTCTCACTCTGTCATCTTTGTCAGTAAAAATACCTGACAGAGTCAGAGAGAATGCGTCGCGAAGCATGGACTGTTGTCGCTATACTGTTGGTCGGTGCGGCTATTCTGACATTCTGGCCCTATTACTCTGACATGGAGCCATCACCCCCTGGCCAGTATCCTCTGCATGTCGCGCGGTTTGAATGGCCCGCGACCGAACGCATCAAACGCTATCAGCCCAGTCGCTCTATGGGCAGCGATGCCGTTCAGCATCGTGATGCCAGAGATGCAAAGGCCCGGTGCGGGATTGACAACACCTGTCCCACCGCCCTGTCATTTTAAGGGCAAGGTGTCAACCCCTTCGTATCATAGCCCAGCGTTTTGAGCCGCGACAGCAGCGCCGTTGAATAGCAGTTGGTACCCATATCCGTACACCCATAGAGTGTGAGGCCGGCCATAGGCCCCTGACCCTCTGTTGTAAACGGATTGTACTTGGAAGGGCACGTTGCGGCGGTCTCCTTTGAACGCAAGAACTGACAGCTTTGTGGGTCCTTCAGCTCATTCGAATCCGTGGTAAAGTCACAGTATTTGCCGGTGCTAAGGTCCGTGCAGTCCGTATACGAATCATTCGCAGTTGAAGCGCAGCAACGACCGGCAGATGTGGTGGCCCCCTTAACATAGTTCGGCTTAGAGGGTGGGCACAGGCGCTCTCCCTCCGCCTGCATGAGGCCCGCGCGCAGCTCCAGACAATTCTTTACAGTGCCGCTCGTGGGACCAAGTGTGCAGAATGTCAACGGACTAGAGCCGCGCTGCCATGAGTTCCCCGCACTGCAGGTTTTGGCCGCTGTATCTGCATCCGGATTCACAGTTCCAGAGCAGCAGTATGCAGCCCCCTCATACATATACATGGTGGACCCCGCGGGGCACTCCGTGGCTGTATTGACGAGGGCCCTGCCAGAAGATGCAAAGCCCTCCTGTATAAACGGTGTACGCAGAATGGTCCACACTAAGACCAATACTGTAGCAACAATCAGACCAGCAACTATTACTCCTCTCATATTCCCCTACCGTATTCACGCAAAATCATGCAGAGTCTATTCAGAACATTCCCTTGTTGCGACCATAGGAGAACCCCGATGCCGATAGCGAGGCGAGTACAATGAAAATCCACAGGAACGGCATATTCGTGCTTAGTTCTGGTATCGGCTTGAAGAAAGCATCCCATGCAGTCTGAATAAGGAACACAGCAATCGTAAATCCAAGGAATGTACCGATGAATGCGGCACCGGCCTCCACAAGATGCTGCACTTTATGTTGTTCAGCCTTGGCACGAGCAGATGGGTCCTCGGATTCTGTAGAAGATGGTGTAGCCCCTAGCATAGACCCGAGGTCAACAGGCTTTCCTTTGATATCTACCACTGCGCGCCCATCCTGAACCGTTATCGGGTTACACTCCAGCTCCTTAACAGGTGCTGGCCCCGGTCCAGATGCAATAGCCGCCACTGTTGGCCCCAGTACACCGGGGTCCGCAAGCACAGCACACCGTAGCAGACGGTCACGTGGCAGCGATGTCTTCGGCTTTACACCGGGTGCCGGTAGGTCGCGTGGGTCCGTTGATAGTGACCCTTCACGGGGAATACGTTCGAGGTCGGCGGCACGAATACTCGCAACATTCAACACCATAAGGAATTGACGCTCCTCTTCCGCTGTACACGCATCGGTTGTAGGTGTATCTTTTGTGCGTCCGCGAATATCTGGCCCACGATATTGAATCATTTTAGAGCCGGGTACAAACAGCGTGTCCACCAGTGGGCGCACCGCATTCGGGTCCGGTTTTGCAGCTGCTGCTGCGAAGTATGCCTCACCTGGTCCCTTCTCCTTGTGGCTCACTGGCAGCACGATTGTAACAGCGCGCTGTGGTGCCGAGAATGTCTTGAAGTGCAGATGATATTCCGCGGGATATGCCTCCTTTTGGCCAGGGAATACATGCAGGCCTGGCGTATGCAGAATAGACTCCTCATATGTGTAGCGCTGCCCACGATAATCCAGGCCAAGTGCAGAATCCTCCTCAATGTTAACACCATCGCCTGACCCCTGGCGACGTGTCAGCACCTGGAGAGAGCCCGGTTGCGATGTTAAGAGGCGGAAACCGCATGAGCCGCACTTCGTCAGGTCATCCACACCGACAGTGGATGGCCACGCCAGTGGTGTTTCATCACATGTTAGTCTGATGTCTGACATCCTCTAACATGGAATGCGTAGTTCGTGTATCTTAGTTGAACATGGACTTACGGTATACTGTGGCCTTGAAGGCGCGACCGAGGGCAGGTACGTGTACACTGTCATCATTGGACACCTCCATGCACCCGTTCGTGTCATCATCGCATAGACGATTCTGGAAACGAACAGGCACCTGTACGGGGTTCGCACCATCCGTGCGCGTGTAGTAGTTCCAGCGGCTGCGTCGGGGGTCCAGTTCGCGCCCGTAGAGTGGCAGAATAGTGCGGTCCGGTGCCGCAGATGTGGAAGAACCGCCTTCCTGTGTCAGAATGCCGACCTGCTCATATGCGGAAGTGGGGCCGCGGCTTGCAAGTGAGGGGAGACCAAAGCCAAGGCGACGCACCGGCTCAGGAAACAGGTCGGGTTTCTGCATCAGAGGCTGTTGCGATGGCATTACAATCACCTTCGGCTCCGGCATCACGATTTGAGGCAGAGATGCAGGGCGATAAATCCAGAGCGCGGCAACCGCAACAGCGGCTAACAGAACTACGAGCCAGACAGTAGTGTTATCAGTGCACACAAACCCACGGGGACATTTCTTTGCCATGACTGACCTCTACTTATGGTTACGCATTCTTAATACCAAGAGCCATGCGTGCTAGCTCACCTGGGTCCTTGTCATGTACAGAGACCGCATGGTCCAGAATGTCGGAGTTCTCATACTTATTCAGAAGCTCACGTGCCATAGCGAATAGACGGCGGGGGTCTGGAGCGCCTTCAACCGCGGTCACAGCTCCATCTACAAACGATTCCCGTACTCGTGTGAGCCATACTAACACGACTATGAGAGTTGCAATCATTACATAAAACCACATATCTCCTATTAGTTACCGAAGAAACCGGTAATCTTGTTCATATCCTTCAGCAGCGGGGCGAAGGAATCCAGCATGCTCACAAGCGACTTCTGCGTGGCGAGCAGCTCCTGTGTATCGCGCGTCATGGCCGCAATCTGGTCGGGCTTGAGTGCCTTGTACGCATTCAGGAATGTTGTGCCGGCATCCAGATGATAACCCTTATCGTCAGACTCAGAGGGCAGCTTGTAAGGCTTACCGAGCTCCAGTGGCTCACGACGGGTGGCGTTGTCGGGCAACATCACCTTATTCTCAGAGAATCCCTCTGCCTGCTCCTCAGAAGCCATAGCATCATCCACTGCCTTCTGTGACTCCGCAGAAGGTGTAGGCTCGCCCTCACCGGCACCAGAGCCGGACCCAGAGCCGGACTGGAATCCCTCGAATGCACCACGGCCACGGGGCTGCAGCAGCAGAATCACTAGTGCACCAACCAGGAACGCCAGTGCCATCTGCTTCGGCAGAGCACCAATCATTATTAGGAAGAAGGCAAGGCCGGCAAGAACTGTGTGCGCAGTGCCGCGTATGATACTATACAGTACCGCCAACACGAAGAAGCCAATAGCCAGATTGTCAGCTGGGCGTGGCTTACGCATGAACATCTCCAACATTCTCTATATGTGTCTCAGATTACTTATCAAAAATGGCAGAGAGCATCTGATACAGCATGAAGAGGCCAGCAGCCAGAATCGCCTTTACAAAGAGACCCCCGATGCTGATTTCACCACTGCTAAGATACATCCAGGAGGCATATCGCGAGAGCAGCGACGTGACAATGGGCATATTTAACAGGAATACGATAATAGCAACCGTTACAGGTGCACGGAGCTGCGACATAAGCTGTGCCTTCCATCCAGCCGTCTTAGCGGGCTGAGGAATAACTGCTGCGGGAACCACAGCGGGTCCATGATACGGGGCCATTCCGGGAGCTGTTTGTGCAAACATGGCATGGAAATCAGCCATTGTGGGGGTGCTATTCCCGATAACATTGGCTCGCGCGGTATCTACATCCATGCGCACTTGACCGGTGCTCGTCGACAGAGGCGGCTCTGTAATCACACGGCTGTTGCTGCTAATCGGGGGAGAGGGCTGGGCGATTTCACTGGCGTTCATCTCGGCCAGAATCCGCTTCACACGCTCCTCATCGGCGGGAGGAGGGCCCGCATCTGCTGCTCCAAGCTGGTCAAGAGGGGTGCTGAGAGACATGTTAGTGATTTCGGCGAAGTTTTGTTCCGCCTTAGGACGCGACGAATTGAACGGTCTTGACCACCTCCTCTCCAGAGCCATCGGCTGGACACTGTACAACTTCTGTTGTAAACTCTACACAGCGTTCGCCCATCTGATAGACCTTGTCGACTACATCCTTTACGGGAGGGCCGTGCAGAACCAGACAATCAGAACCACGACACATGGGGCGGAACATAGCGGCGATACCAAATCCGATTAGAAAACTTACAACCGCTGCAATCCACGGCTCTTCCATTAGGGTCCAGTAGTTCATTTGCCTCTGTTTGGTATCGCGAATTTCGTCACTAAAGATAGAGGATTTGATGAAGTTTTTCAACCATTTGCAGATGATGCCGTTTTTACTGGGTCTATTCTTTGGGATGTTCTTTGTATACATTCTGAAGCCATCACCGACAGTGGTTTACAAATATCCGACAATGGATAATGCGGGCAAAATCGTATATCAGGACCGGAATGGTGTGTGTTTCAAATACCATGCCGATACGGTGGATTGTGACAAAAATGAATCTAGGATAACAACATACCCTCTGCAGTAATTATTCGGCACCGCCTGCAGCTGCTGCACCTTGCAGTACCGCCGACATCGGAATACCGCGACGCGCTGTGGGAATCACCGGCACATACGTACCTGTAAGGTCACCCGCCAGCTCACGCACCTTGCGTTCACGATAGAGCTGTGATGCCAGCGCAGCCTCCATCTCATTGAATGCCTTCTCCGCAGCCAGCACATCCC
>JACCDY010869437.1_pt1 | contig 15088 bp, 14 predicted proteins | sample 7446391 | NCBI WGS metagenome assembly JACCDY01 (sample SAMN15323451, study PRJNA562643) | freshwater metagenome | isolation source: river surface water | place: USA:Blue River Watershed | collected 2017-08-18 | reverse complement strand
GGTGACTGGGTCACACGCGGCATCTTGTTGCTGTTGCTCAGCATGTCCGTGGTGAGCTGGGTGGTGATTTTTCTCAAAGCGGTTGACGTGTGGCGTCACAAAGAAAACGCACTCAACAGCGAACAGTTTTGGCACTGCACCAGTCTGGCGGAAGGCTTGAGCGTGCTAAGCCAACGCTCAGGCAATTTATTTTTCCATTTGGCGCAAACCGGTCAAGAAGCCACCGAGCACCACCAAGCGGCGCAAGCGCAATTGCACGACCGCTTGGATGTGAGCGACTGGGTCACCCGCTGCTTGCGCAACGGCATTGATGACCACACCAGCCAACTGCAGAACGGGTTGGCCTTCTTGGCATCGATTGGTTCCACCGCCCCGTTCGTGGGTTTGTTTGGCACGGTGTGGGGCATTTATCACGCGCTCGTGAACATCGGCACAACTGGCAACATCGGCATCGACGCGGTGGCAGGGCCGATTGGCGAAACCCTCATCATGACGGCGCTCGGTTTGGCGGTGGCCATTCCTGCCGTGCTGGGCTACAACGCCTTGGTGCGTGGCAACAAATTCATCATCGCGCGCATGAACCGCTTTGCACACGACCTGCACGCCTACTTCGTCACCGGTGCACGTGTGCACAGCAACGCTGCGATGAGGGGCTAAGCCATGTCGTTTGAAGCCCATGACAACAGCGATGACGTGATGTGCGAGATCAACATGACGCCTTTGGTGGATGTCATGCTGGTGTTGTTGGTCATCTTCATCATCACGTTGCCCGTGATTCAACACGCCGTCAAGGTTGATTTGCCCAGCGCCAGCAGCGCACGCAGCGCACCACCACCGGACAACTTGCAGCTGTCGATTGATGCGCAAGGCCAATACTTTTTGGGCCAGCAAGCGCTCGATGCCCATGGCTTGTTCACCCGATTGCAGGTCGAAGCCAGCAAAGACCCGCAACCCCAGCTCTACATCCGTGGCGACAAGCGCGTGCCCTATGAGTTTGTGGTGCAGGCCATGAGCAGCGCACAGCGCGCAGGACTGCAACGGGTAGGTTTTGTGACCACACAGCCATGACGCACAACTCAGCCCCTCGCCTCCCCCACAGTTCACCCGTGGCCACGCCAGCTGCGGCTCAGCCTCGGACCGTCGACAGCACCGAGTTGCTTGGGGCCCAAGGCGTGCTGTACATCCGGCACCAAAACGTGGTGTATCGCTTGCAAACCACGCGCTTTGGCAAGCTGATCTTGACCAAATGAAGCCGCCTTGTTGTTCGGCTTGCAAGGCTTCTTCAATCGTGCTCATTGAGACAAACAATCACCGTTTCAAAATTTCTTGGCTATGATTCACGTCAATGAGTTTTGCTCATTCGATAGTTTTTATCAACCAACCAAAGGAATCCACATGTCTTTGATCAATACCCAAATCCAACCGTTCAAGAACCAAGCCTTCCACAACGGCAAATTCGTTGAAATCACAGAAGCCACGCTCAAGGGCAAGTGGAACGTGTTCATCTTCATGCCAGCCGCTTTCACTTTCAACTGCCCCACAGAAATCGAAGACGCTGCTGACAACTACGCCGCTTTCCAAAAGGCCGGCGCTGAGGTCTACATCATCACCACCGACACACACTTCTCACACAAGGTGTGGCACGAGACTTCCCCTGCGGTGGGCAAAGCCAAGTTCCCACTGGTGGGCGACCCCACACACAAGTTGACACGCGCTTTTGGCGTGCACATCGAAGAAGACGGCCTGGCATTGCGCGGCACTTTCGTGATCAACCCAGACGGCGTGATCAAGACCATGGAAATCCACTCCAACGAAATCGCTCGCGATGTGTCTGAAACCCTGCGCAAGTTGACCGCTGCCCAGTACACCGCCGCCAACCCAGGCCAAGTGTGCCCCGCCAAGTGGAAAGAAGGCGCGAAGACCTTGGCTCCTTCCATCGATTTGGTCGGCAAGATCTAAGCCACTTCCGTTCTCTCCCTGCGCAAGCAGGGCGTTGATCGCAGCGCATGCCACCGCAAGTCGCGTGCGCTGTCTTCAGCGAATTCCCCAACCTTTTGACTCACCCAGGTCAGCGCCACATGCGCATGGCCTAGGACGTTTGCACCCTGATTTATTCGTACAGAGGAGAACACCATGCTCGACGACGCACTCAAAACCCAATTGCAACAATACCTTGGCATGTTGCGCCAACCCATCCGCTTGATCGCTTCGTTGGACGACAGCGAGACTGGCAAAGACATGGGCGAGCTGCTCAGCACCATCGTGGGTCTGTCAGACAAAGTCACGCTCGACACCTCGGGCAGCGATGCACGCACACCCTCGTTTGTGGTGGCACGTGAAGGCGAAACCCAGGGCGTGCGCTTTGCGGGCTTGCCGCTCGGCCACGAGTTCACCTCGTTGGTGCTGGCCTTGTTGTGGACCGGCGGTCACCCCCCCAAGGTCGAAGCCGAGGTGATCGACAGCATCCGTGGCTTGGAAGGCGACTTCAACTTCGAGGTCTACATGTCGTTGAGCTGCCACAACTGCCCGGATGTGGTTCAAGCCTTGTCGCTGATGGCCATCGTCAACCCCAAGGTGAAGACCGTGGTGATTGAAGGCGGCGCCTTCCAGAAAGAAGTCGAAGAACGCCAAATCATGGCGGTGCCCATGGTGTTCTTGAACGGTCAGGTGTTTGGCTCAGGCCGCATGAGCGTGGAAGAAATCGTGGCCAAGCTCGACACCAATGCCGCCGCCCGTGACGCCGCCAAGATGAGTGAGAAGGATCCGTTCGATGTGCTCATCGTCGGCGGTGGCCCTGCCGGTGCTGCAGCGGCGGTGTATGCCGCACGCAAAGGCATCCGCGTGGGCATCGCGGCGGAGCGCTTCGGTGGCCAGTTGAACGACACCATGTCCATCGAGAACTACATCTCGGTGCTCGAGACCAATGGCCCCAAGCTCGCGGCCGACTTGGAAGCGCAAGTCCACCACTACGAAGTCGACATCATGGCCATGCAACGCGCCAGCCAACTCGTGCCGGCTACCACCGCCGGTGGTTTGACCGAGGTGCACTTGGAAAACGGCGGCGTGCTGAAAGCCACGAGCGTCATCGTGTCCACCGGCGCGCGCTGGCGCAATGTGAACGTGCCCGGCGAAGCCGAGTACAAAAACAAAGGCGTGGCCTACTGCCCGCACTGCGACGGCCCCTTGTTCAAAGGCAAGCGTGTGGCGGTGATTGGCGGCGGCAACTCAGGCGTCGAAGCTGCGATTGATTTGGCCGGCATCGTGCAACACGTGACCTTGGTCGAGTTCGCAGACGCCTTGAAGGCCGATGCGGTCTTGGTCAACAAGCTCAAGAGCTTGCCCAATGTCACCATTCATGTGAATGCGCAAACCACCGAAATCACCGGTGACAGTGGCAAGGTCAACGGCCTGAGCTACAAAGACCGCGCCACAGAAACCGTGCACCACGTCGAACTCGAAGGCGTGTTTGTGCAAATTGGCTTGGTGCCCAACACCGAGTTTTTGAAGGGCACAGTGGAGCTGAGCAAGTTCGGCGAAATCGTGGTGGACGCCAAAGGCCACACCAGCGTGCCCGGCGTGTTTGCCGCGGGTGACGCGACCACCGTGCCCTACAAACAAATCATCATTGCTGCAGGTGAGGGCGCGAAAGCCGCGCTGTCAGCGTTTGATTATTTGATCCGCCAATAACGCGACGACACGTACGCGTTATTTGGCCTCGGACGCTGCGGGCTTCACCGTCAGCAGCTCGGGATCGACTTGGTTCTCCAAGCGGTGCGGCTCTTGCACCGGCTTGGGGCCGAGGCCCAAGAAGCGCAAGCCGCCATCGTTCCATAGCCAAAACAGCAAGTTGACAGCGGCCAAAACGTAAACCACGTTGCGAAACAGATATTTCGAATTCATCGTTCTTTCCTTTGTTTTTGCTTTGACGTGTGCCTAAACCGGGCGCACGCTGACTTCAGCGCTGCTGATCGCCTCTTGGCCCTGCGTCGTGTCCACCAACAGGGCGCCCGAGGCGTCCACGCCTCTGGCCACACCCTGACGTCCATCGCTCAGGGTGACTGGCAGGTTGTGCAGCGCATCGCGCGCATTGAACGCGGTTTGAAGGGGAGCAAACCCCGAACGCTCAAACGCCAACAAAGTGGCCAGCAAAGGCTCTGCCACCTTCAATAAGGCTTGGGGTGCGGTGATGCCCGGTTGCAGGTCTTGTAGGCCCAATGGGGCCGTTGACAAGCCGTCGGCTGCGGGAGGGGCGATGTTGATGCCCACCCCGACCACGCAATAACGTCCTTGGTCGTGGCTTGTGCCCATGGGCGCTGCGGTTTCGATCAAGATGCCAGCCAATTTACCCCAGCCCAAGGCGGTCTGAGGGCGTTGCACCCACAGGTCGTTGGGCCACTTCAAGCGCAAGCCCAAGTCACCGTGCGGATCCAAGCTGCGCGCCAGCGACAGGCCGACCGCCAAGGACAGACCCGACCAATCGGAGGGCTTGAGCATCAGCCCCAAAGAGAAAGTGAGGGCATGGCCGACTTCGCCGTGCCATGGGCGCCCGAGGCGACCACGCCCTGCGGTTTGGGTTTCGGCCACCAACAGCACGGGGTCGATGTGGCCCGCACGCGCACGGCGCATCAGCTCAGTGTTGGTGGAGTCGATCTCTGGCAACACCTCCACTGTCAAGCTGGGTTGCTGGGCAACCAACGCGAGCCAGAGGTCTTCAGCAGGCCAGATCATGGCGTTCAGCGCTTTTTCGCTTTGGACTTGGAAGTGTCTTTTCCGGCTTTGCTGCTCGACGTGTTGTCTGTCTTCTTTTTGTCGGCCTTGCTTTTTGGCTTGCTCTTCGATTTGCTCTTGGGCTTGTCCGCCTTCTTCGCTTTGGGCTTCTCGTCTTTCGGGAACTCCGAAGTGGAAGACAGCAGTGTGCCGCGGCATTTCTTGGCGCCACACCAGCAGGGGTACTCGAGCTTGAGCTTGGGCGTCAATGGGGCGTCGATCACCAGGCCGTAGTCGTAGTTCAGCTCTTCGCCTGCCTGGATGTCACGCAAGGCTTTGATGAAGATGCGCCCGTCCACTTCGTCGGGCTCACAGTTGGGCTTGCACGAGTGATTGATCCAGCGCGACGAGTTGCCGCCGAACTTGGCGTCGATCACATGGTCTTCGTCGATGTGAAAGTAAAACGTGTGGTTGGGGTCGGTGGGATCGTGCGGGTGGCGGCGCAGGGCCTCTTTCCAGCTGATGATCTCACCCACGTACTCAATGATGGTCTCGCCAGCCGCGAAGTCACTCAGCGCAAACACGCCCTTGCCATGGACACCCGAGCGACGGGTTTGAATGCGGCGTCCCGAGATGGGGGCAGGGGCTTGAGCGGAAGATTTTTTGGACACTGAGTTTTTTCTGTTAACTTAAATACGTACGCATGCATGTGCGCGCGTGGGCGCGTGCGCGCACGCGCGAGAGACGCAAATTGTAGTGGTCAGTTTTTAAGGAACTTTGAAATGAGCAAAACCCTCGTGATTGCCGAAAAACCTTCGGTCGCGCAAGACATCGTGCGCGCACTCACGCCTGTGGCGGGAAAGTTCGAGAAACACGACGATCACTTCGAGAGCGACACCTATGTGGTCTCGAGTGCGGTCGGTCACTTGGTTGAAATCCAAGCGCCTGAAGAATTCGACGTGAAGCGCGGCAAATGGAGCTTTGCCAACTTGCCCGTGATCCCGCCGTTCTTCGATTTGAAGCCGGTCGAAAAAACCAAGAGCCGCTTGAACGCGGTGGTGAAGTTGGCCAAGCGCAAAGACGTGACCGCCCTCATCAACGCGTGTGACGCGGGACGCGAAGGTGAATTGATCTTCCGCTTGATCGAGCAATACGCCGGTGGCAAAAAAGCACTCGACAAACCGGTCAAGCGCCTGTGGTTGCAGTCGATGACGCCGCAAGCCATTCGTGAAGGTTTTGAGTCCCTGCGCACGCAGCAACAAATGCAAGGCCTGGCCGACGCCGCGCGCAGCCGCTCGGAAGCCGACTGGTTGGTGGGCATCAACGGCACACGCGCCTTGACGGCGTTCAACTCGCGCGAGGGTGGCTTCTTCTTGACCACCGTGGGTCGCGTGCAAACGCCCACGTTGTCAGTGGTGGTGGAGCGCGAAGAGCAAATTCGCAAGTTCATCAGCCGCGACTATTGGGAAATTCACGCGTCGTTCCAAGTGGCGGCCGGGAGCTACCCCGCCAAGTGGTTCAACCCCGAGCACAAAAAAGACGTGGACGATGCCGAGAAAAAACACGACCGCGTGTGGAGCGAGGCTGAAGCCTTGGCCATTGCCGACGCCGTGCGCAACCAACCCGCCACGGTCACGGAAGAAAGCAAGCCCACGACCAAGGCCAGCCCCGGTTTGTTTGACTTGACCTCGCTGCAGCGCGAGGCCAACGGCCGCTTTGGCTTCTCGGCGAAAACCACCTTGGCCTTGGCACAAAGCCTGTACGAGCGCCACAAGGCGTTGACCTACCCGCGTACCGACTCACGCCACTTGCCTGAAGACTACGTGCCCGTGGTCAAAGACACCTTCACCATGCTGGCCGACAGCAGCATGAAGCACTTGGCGCCCCACGCCCTGGTGGCGTTGAACAACAACTATGTGCGCAAACTGCCGCGCGTGTTTGACGACAAAAAGGTCAGCGACCACTTTGCGATCATCCCCACGCTTCAAGCTCCCAGCGGTTTGTCAGAAGCCGAGCAAAAGCTGTATGACTTGGTGGTGCGCCGCTTCATGGCCGTGTTCTTCCCCAGCGCGGAATACATGGTGACCACGCGCATCAGCATCGTCAAAGCCGCGGGCAAAGACCACGCCTTCCGCACCGAAGGCAAGGTGTTGGTCAACGCCGGTTGGATGGCCGTGTACGGCAAAGACGCAGCGCAAGAAGCCTCGGACAACGAAGAAGACGGCAAAACGTTGGTGGCCTTGCAAGCCGGCGAGTCCGCCAAAAACGAATGGGTGGATGCCAAAGGCCTCAAGACCCGCCCCCCTGCACGCTACAGCGAAGCCACGTTGCTCGGGGCGATGGAGGGCGCCGGCAAATTGGTGGAAGACGACGAGTTCCGCGAAGCCATGCAAGAAAAAGGCTTGGGTACGCCCGCGACACGCGCAGCCATCATCGAAGGCTTGTTGAATGAGAAATACATCATCCGCGATGGCCGCGAGTTGATCCCTACGGCCAAAGCGTTCCAGCTGTTCACGCTGCTGCGTGGCTTAGGCGTGGAAGAGTTGTCCAAGCCCGAACTCACCGGCGGCTGGGAACACAAGTTGTCGCTGATGGAGCATGGCCAACTCAGCCGCGAGGCCTTCATGCGCGAGATTGCCGAGATGACCGAGCACATCGTCAAGAAGGCCAAAGAGTTTGACCGCGACACCATCCCGGGCGACTACGCCACACTGAAAACACCCTGCCCCAAATGCGACGGCGTGGTGAAAGAAAACTACCGTCGATATGCCTGCGTAGGAAAAGACGGCAGTGCCTCAGACTCAGGCGAAAGCGGCGCAGGCTGCGGCTTCTCCATCAGCAAGATTCCCGGCGGTCGCACCTTCGATGTGGCCGAGGTCGAGCAGTTCTTGACGGACAAAAAGATTGGCCCCCTGGATGGTTTCCGCTCAAAAGCCGGTTGGCCTTTCACCGCCGAAATTGCACTCAAGTACAACGAAGAAGAGCAAAACTGGAAACTCGAATTCGACTTCGGCGACGACGGTGCTGACTCTGGCGAAATTGTGGAGTTTGGTGACGCCGCTTCGCTCGGCAACTGCCCCAAGTGCGGCAGCCCGGTGCACGAGCACGGCAGCAACTACGTGTGCAGCAAAGCGGTGCCCACGCACGCACAAGCCACACCGAGCTGCGACTTCAAGAGCGGCAAGATCATCTTGCAACAACCCGTCGCGCCCGAGCAAATGAGCAAGCTCTTGAGCGAAGGCAAAACCGATTTGCTCGACAAATTTGTGTCGATGCGCACACGCCGCGCGTTCAAAGCCTATTTGCAATGGGACGCTGAAGCCGGCAAGGTGAACTTTGCCTTCGAACCCCGTGTCAGCAAGTACCCCGCACGCGGCGGCAAAACACCGACCACCGATGCGTTGATCAAAGCCGCCGGCAAAAAGGCGCCAGCAAAAACAGCCAAGGCAACCAAAGTCAAGGCCGAAAAAGTAGCCAAGGCCAAAGCACCGCGCAAGGTCACGGCGGGCTTCTTACCCAGTAGTGAGTTGGCGAATGTGATCGGCGCCGAAGCCGTGGCACGCACGGAGGTCATCAAAAAACTGTGGGACTACATCAAGGCCAACGGCTTGCAAGACGCGACCAACAAACGCGCCATCAATGCCGATGCAAAATTGAAACCCGTGTTTGGCAAAGACCAAGTGACGATGTTCGAACTCGCAGGCATTGCAGGCAAACACCTGCGTCCCATTGGTGAATGAACAAGGCTCGTGAACCTATGCGTGTGACACCACCCCCTATGATCGCAACGCCGCAAGCGATGCACTTTGCTGAGCCCCTGGCGCTGCAAAGTGGCGCTCAGGTGCGCGACTACACCCTGGCCTATGAGACCTACGGCACGCTCAACGCCGACCGGTCCAATGCCGTGTTGGTCTGCCATGCACTGAATGCCTCACACCATGTGGCTGGCGTGTACGCAGGCCAAGACAAAAGCGAAGGCTGGTGGGACAACATGATCGGCCCCGGCAAGCCCGTCGACACCAACCGTTTCTTTGTGATTGGCGTGAACAACCTCGGCTCATGCTTTGGCTCCACCGGTACCATGCACACCCACCCCGACACGGGTCAGGTGTACGGCGCCGACTTTCCCGTGGTCACCGTCGAAGACTGGGTGAATGCCCAAGCCCTGCTGCTCGACCGCTTGGGTGTGCAACAACTGGCTGCTGTCTTGGGCGGTAGCTTGGGGGGCATGCAGGCCTTGAGTTGGACGCTGCAATACCCCGACCGCGTGCGTCACGCCGTGGTCGTCGCCAGTGCGCCCAACCTGACCGCCGAGAACATTGCGTTCAATGAAGTGGCGCGACGCGCCATCGTGACCGATCCCGACATTCATGGCGGCCACTTCTATCAGCATGGCGTGGTGCCACAACGCGGCCTGCGCATTGCGCGCATGGTGGGACACATCACGTATTTGAGCGACGATGTGATGAACGAAAAATTCGGTCGAGAACTGCGCGATGCGGTGACCGGCAACGCCACGGGCTATAAATATTCCACGCAAGACGTGGAGTTCCAAATCGAAAGCTACCTGCGCTACCAAGGCGACAAGTTCAGCGAATACTTCGACGCCAACACCTATTTGCTGATCACCCGTGCGCTCGATTACTTCGACCCGGCCCGCAGCCATGGGGGTGATTTGTCGGCAGCCTTTGCGCGCACGGCCGCCAAGTTTTTGCTCATCAGCTTCACCACCGATTGGCGCTTCTCGCCTGCACGCAGCCGTGAAATGGTGCAAGCCTTGCTCGACAACCAACGCGATGTGAGCTACGCCGAAATCGACGCCCCCCACGGTCACGATGCCTTCTTGCTCGACGACGCCCGCTACATGAATGTGGTGCGCTCGTACTTTGACCGCATTGCACAAGAATTCTCTGCACAAGGAGGTGCCGCATGACCAACGACACCTTGCACGCCATCGCGGCACTCGTGCCGCACGGCAGCCGCGTGCTCGACTTGGGTTGCGGCGACGGTGCGTTGTTGGCCCATCTGCAACAACACAAGGGCTGCACCGGTTACGGCGTTGAACTGGACGACACCAATGTGCACGCTTGCGTGCAACGCGGCGTGAATGTATTGCAGCTCAACTTAGATTTGGGTCTCAGCGTGTTTGCAAACCAGTCGTTTGATGTGGTGCTGCAAATCGACACCTTGCAACACTTGCGCAATGCCGAAACCATGTTGCGCGAGACGGCGCGCGTGGGGCGCACGGGCATCGTCGCCTTTCCCAACTTTGCGCATTGGCCCAACCGCCTGAGCATTCTGCAAGGCCGCATGCCGGTGACCAAGCGCTTGCCGTATCAGTGGTACGACACACCCAACATTCGCGTCGGCACCTTCAAAGACTTTGAAGTGTTGGCCGAGAAAAACCACCTGCAGGTGGTCGATGCGTTTGGCCTACAAAACGGCCAGCGTGTGGATGTGTGGCCCAACCTGATGGCCGGCACCGCGGTGTTCAAGTTCAACGCGTGAACAGGCTCGCGGCCATCGAGGCCACGAGCAGCAGCGCCATCGTCCAATTGAAAGTACGGCGATACACATCCACTTGCAGATAGCGACCCAGCTGTGCGCCCATCACCGCCCAGACCGCGATGCTGGGCAAATTGACCAAACTGAACAGCAGTGATGCGGCCACGACCAACCACACGTCGGCTTGTGGCGGCAGATAGTTACCAAAGAATCCCAGCGTCATGACCCACGCTTTGGGATTGACCCATTGAAACGCCGCGGCCCCCCAAAAGCTCAGGGGGGATTCAGCAGGGGTCGTCGCATTCTCTTGGGAGGGCGGGCCACTTCGCACCATGCCCCAAGCTAAGTACAGCATGTAGGCTGACCCCAGCACTTTCATCCCCATCTCTATTGCCGGGACACGAACAAAGAGCTCGGCGAGCCCTAGACCAACGACCATCAGCATGATGAAGTGACCGCAAGAAATTCCCAACAGGTGTGGCAGCGAAGCCCGAACACCAAAGTTCACGCCTGAAGCCAACAACATCATGTTGTTGGGGCCGGGGGTCACTGATGTCACGAAGGCAAACACCGCCATACTCGCCCACACGTCAACCGGCAAGCTCGTCATGGGTTACCTTTCCTTGCGCCCTGGGCACAGGGCGGCTCTGAACCCAGGGCCGCGTCGCTGGTTTGTCGGCTCAACAAAACAAGGGTGGCCATGATGCAAGCCGACCCCAACCAATCTAAGAGGCCAAACGGCACCTGCAACCACAGCACCGACACGAGGGCGGCTGACAGCGGTTCTGCACAGGCCAAGAGACTCGTGGTTTCAGGGCCGATCTTTTTCACAGCAGCCAAATAACCATAGAAGGCAAACAAGGTGCCGAACAACACGATGAAGACAACGGCCGCAAAAGTTGAAGCATCCCAAACACCGGGTACATCCCAGGGCTGACTCACACCGCAAAAACCCAATCCACCGATCAGCATCCCCCAGCCCACCAACACGCTCGCTTCGTTCTCTTTGAGCAACTGTTCCGGTTGAATGCTGTAGAAAGCCAACGCCACCGCAGACGCCAATCCCCAAAACAAAGCTTTTGGAGAAATTTGCAATGCGTGCCAATCGCCATGCGTGACCAACAAGAGCGTGCCCAAAAAGGCCAGCATCACCGCCATGCCTTCTGCACGCGTGGGCCATCGACGACGTACGCAGGCAAAGTACAGCGCAATCAAGACGGGGCCGACATACTGCAACACCGTTCCCGTCGCCGCGTTGGAATATTGAATCGCTGCGAAATAGGTGTACTGAATGGCCAACATGCCCAGCAGGCCGAATATCAACAGACTCACGGCTGAACGTTGTGTTTGCCAAATGCGCCCAATATCACGTCCGCGCCAACGTGCATAGGCCAACAACATCACGCCCGCCATCAGCAAACGCACCGTCACGAGCCAGCGGATGGTGATGCCCTTGTCCTGAAACACATACTGTGCACAGGCCCCTGAGACGCCCCACAACACCGCCGAGATCAAGGCCAAAGCAAAGCCTTGCTGCGTGTCGGACAGACGCAGCTTCATGCCAGGGTGAGTAGAGCCAATGCGCCGAGGGCCGCCGTCTCCGCGCGCAGCACTCGCTCGCCCAAACTCAATGCCACAAAGCCTTTGGCGCGCGCCGCTGCATCTTCAACATCGGTCAACCCGCCCTCTGGGCCGTTGAGCAAGACCCAGGTTTTTGTTGTGTCTGTCACGCCGTCGCGCCAGGACGGCAAGGCTTGTGTGCTGGCATGCAAGGACAACACACCGTGCAGCGCATCCGCTTGCATGGCTTGTTTGGACAGCCAGGCATCTAGGCGCTCAGGGACGTCAATCACGGGAACACGGTTGCGACCACATTGTTCACTTGCGCTTGCAGCAACGGCTTGCCAGTGCGCTTGCTTTTTTTCGGCGCGCTCACCGCTCAGGCGCACCACGCTGCGTTCCGTCATCAGCGGGGTGATGCGGTGGACGCCGAGCTCGGTGGCTTTTTCCACCAACCAATCCATGCGCTCGTTGGCGGGCATGCCCACGGCCAAGTGAACCCGAAGGGCGGGTTCGCATTCCACGGCTCGGTGTGCACCCACCACCACGTGCACCTCGCTGCGCCCCATGTGTTGCACCTCGGCGCTGAATTCACCGCCTTCGCCGTTGAACAGGGTCAGCGTGTGGCCAGGTTGCATGCGCAGCACTTGCACATGACGCGCCGCGGTGGGCGGCAAGTCCACCACCTGACCGGTGGTGAGTGGCAACGGGCAATAAAACCGTGCCACGCCTTAGCCTCGTCCACCCGATTGCGGCGTGAGACGCGGGAACGCCAAACTGATGGCGGGCTCGGTACCTTCGATCTTGTCGATCAACCGCAGCAAAGGTGTGAGCTCGCTGTAACGGCTGGCGGTCGAGCGGATGTAGTTGATGAATCGCGGCGCATCGGCCAAATACTTCGACTTGCCATCACGCAAGGTCAGGCGCGCAAAGATCCCGGCCACTTTGAGGTGGCGCTGCAAACCCATCCACTCCACCGCGCGATAGAAGGCACCAAAGTCGTTGTGCCAATCTTCAAAATCCATCAGTCCCAGTTTGCGCGCACGCTCCCAGTAGCGAATCGTGATGTCGAGCACAAAGTCTTCTTCCCATGTCAAAAACGCATCGCGCATCAGGCTAGCGATGTCATAGGTGATGGGTCCATACACCGCATCTTGAAAATCGAGCACGCCCAAACGGGGCTCGGCAGGATCATGCGGCATCATCAAATTACGCGGCATGAAGTCGCGGTGCACATACACGCTGGGTGCGGCCAAGTTGCGCTGCACGATGGTTTGGAAGGTCTTGTCCAACATTTCGCGCTGCGTTGCGTCGATCTGCAGCTGGCGATGTTGGGTGAGGTACCAGTCAGGGAACAACGACAACTCGCGTTGCAGCAAAGCCGCGTCGTATGCGGGCAATACGCCGGGACGGCTGTTCTGTTGCAACATGAGCAAGGCATCCACAGCGCGCAGGTACAGGTCTTGGTTGGCCTGCGGGTCGTCGGGCTGAATCACATCCATCATGGTTTGCGAGCCGATGTCGTCGAGCAGCATGAAGCCCTGTGGCTCGTCCCAGGCCAAGATGCGCGGGGCGTACAAGCCTGCATCGCTCATCAAGCGCGCGATGCGGACGAAAGGTTCACAGTTTTCTTTGTCGGGCGGTGCATCCATGACGATGCACGAACCTGCCGCGGTATCAACCCGGAAGTAGCGCCGAAAGCTGGCATCGGCCGACGCCGCTCGCACGGTACTCGGCACCACGGCATGCTTGGCCGCTTGGGCCTCTAGCCAGAGTTGAAACGCTGCCTGGCGCTCGGGCTGGGCCCATTCGATCACCGCAGTTGGATTTGCGCCCGGGGGCTGGGAGTTGGGGGTTGTGCTCATGGATAATCTAAATTCTACAAATGGCCCTGGCGGCTCCGATATGTCGGGGCGCGTTGCAAGGTGGGCCTGCTCTTTGAAAGACTTGTCGTTTTCATGCTGTTGCCCAATTTTCACCGCCAATTACGCGCCTTGTCATGGCTCGCCATTGGATTGCTGGGCAGCACCTGCATGGCACAAGCCCAGAACACGCCGCACTTGGTGCTGCGATCGAGCAATTTGCTACAAGAAGACATTCCGCCCGCATCGCGCAAAGAATTGCCGACATTTTTACAGAGCAACTCATTGAACGAAGAAAGCAGCCAGCGCACCGTGCTCGAAGGTGACGTGCGTTTGAGACGCGGGGAGATATTGCTCAAAGCCGATCAAGTGGATTACGACCAAGTGACGGACTTCGCCAAAGCGCGAGGCAATGTGTACATCAACCGTTCGGGAAATATTTTTGAAGGCCCTGCGTTAGATCTGCAAATTGACGCTTTTGAAGGTTTTTTCACCCAACCGAATTTCAGGTTGCTTAAAAACAATGCCTACGGCAGCGCCGAGCGCGTGGACTTCATCGACAGCGCACACACCGTCATGCACAAAGCCAACTACACCACTTGCCAGCGCAAGCCTGGGCCGGGCTGGATGCCCGACTGGTTTTTCAGCGGGGACAAAATTTCGATCGACACCGACCGCAACACAGGTGTGATTGAAAAGGGAACCATTCATTTCAAAAACATCCCGATCCTGCCGGTGCCCGAAGTGGAATTTCCCCTCACAGACGAACGCAAATCGGGATTGTTGCCGCCCAGCATCGGTGCCGACAACATTGGTGGCTTGGAAATCACACAGCCCTACTACTGGAATCTAGCCCCGAACCGCGACATCACGTTCTCGCCGACTTATTGGAGCAACCGTGGCATCAACTTGAACACCGAGTTTCGATACCTGGAGGGGGTTGCGCCGAATCCACCCTTCCAAGGCCTGATGCGCTTCAACTACATGGAGAAAGACCAACTGCGTGACGGCGCCCGGCGTTGGGGCTTGCAGTATCAGCACACCGGACTCATCAATCCGTACTTTGCAGGCGGGGGTCTGGGCTTGATCCTGAACATCAATCGCGTCAGTGATGACGACTATTGGAAAGACTTTGCGCTCAACAACGGACTGGGTGTTCAGCGTCTGCTGGCAAATGACATTAACCTGAACTGGACCAACGGCTACGTCACCACAGGGATTCGCTCGCAGACTTGGCAAACCTTGCAAGACTTGGCCAACACCAACAACCGCATCACGCCACCGTTCAACCGCGCGCCCCAATTCACGGCGCGTCTACAGCGTTTCAACATGGGCGGCTTTGATTTCAGCGTGGACGGCGACTTCACCCGTTTCACTTCTGCTCGTGAAATTGATTGCGCCACGGCCAGTAGCAACAGCGGCAGCAAACTGTTTTACAACTGCGCCCCCAATGC
>JACCDY010085631.1_pt1 | contig 15089 bp, 36 predicted proteins | sample 7446391 | NCBI WGS metagenome assembly JACCDY01 (sample SAMN15323451, study PRJNA562643) | freshwater metagenome | isolation source: river surface water | place: USA:Blue River Watershed | collected 2017-08-18 | reverse complement strand
GTCTCGTCCAGGTCTTCCAGACACTTCTTGGCTTCTTTGATCGTGTCTGCTGTGCAGGTCTGTCCGCTGTAGATGTGTCGGCAATCGTAGTAGCGATCACCATCGTCTGTGACCAGTTGGTAGGTACCAAAGGTCTTGTACATGATCATTTCGCCTGTTTTCATAGTGTGCTCCTTAGTATGCTAATTCTTTGGGACCGTAAGTGACCTTGCCCTCGTAGTCCAGCTGGCTCTGCTCGAACTCTGTAAGGTAGTCATCAGCCACGATGCGGAAGTCTACGATGTGCTCACGAACGTGATCGTTATCGCACTCGATCTGCGAGCGGAGAGCCATGATGGCCATAGTAGCATCAGCCATGCCGCCCTTGAACTTCTTGATGACGTAGTCCGAACCGCCCTTGAACTTCCAGTACTGTGGGCACTCACCCGTACCGTCCCAATCGTGGGCACCGTAGTTCTCTTGGTACTGGGTGGAAATAAGCAGTTTAGCCATAAGTTTCGCTCCTTGTTGCTGTCTGTATGTGTCTATTATAGCAGTTTAGATCAGGCCTGTCAACCGAAACCACTCTTCGTAGGAGACATAGAAGTCTGTACGGGGATCCCAGTACTTGCCCTCTTTGTTGTCATAATACAACACTCTGCCCGAGAAGTTGAAGGGACCTTCGAGGCCTTTGCGGGGCTCAAAACCTTGCATGACGTCTTCGAACTTGCCCAGTACCTTGTAGCCCATCGCTCGCTCCTTGTTGTTTACTGTAGCCTTAATTATACTGCCAAAAAGAAACCCTGTCAACCGACAGGGTATTTGGCGTGACCGGAGGGACTCGAACCCCCGACCCACAGCTTAGAAGGCTGTTGTTCTATCCGGCTGAACTACGGTCACATTCTGGTGGGCCCTGTGTGAGTCGAACACACCACCAATGGATTATGAGTCCACTGCTCTAACCAACATGAGCTAAGGGCCCGACATTTGGTGCTCGGAGCCGGAATCGAACCGGCACGCCTTTCAGCGAGAGATTTTAAGTCTCTTGTGTCTACCTATTTCACCATCCGAGCGTTGTTCTATTGTACTATGGAAGCAGTTCTTCTACAACCTCATAGTCGCCATCTTCTGTTTCTCTGTATACGGAAGAGCCCTCTGCTCCTTCGTTGATAGCCTTTTTGGCTAATTGTTTAGCTTCTTTGAGGCTCTTAGTGGTCTCAATGAGTTCGTCGTGGCCGTCAAACTTGGCCCAGACCTCATATAGTTCCCAGGTCATGATTTAGTAGATCGTTGTTGAGTAAATCGCAAATGTATTGAGCAGTCTGTTCAGCTTCATGTCTGTTTTCACGGATAAAGCAACAGAGCACTCGCCCTTTTGGTTCACTTTGAAAGTCGCGGATGACCACGCACCCGCCTAAATAATCTTCTGAATAAGAAACCCCGAATCGCATGGAGTATTTATTGCCCTAAGCGATCCGGGGTCTATAATCAGAACGGAGCGTCTTCCATTGCGGAAGTATCGGCAACCTTTGCAGTTGCCTTGGCCTTGGGTGCCTTCGCAGGTGCCTTAGCCTTAGGAGCAGCAACCTTGGCAGGCTTCTCGTCCTTGCGGTCCAGATAGTCTGCAATAGCCGCTTGAGCTGAAACGCTGGAGAACTCATCAACAGTCTTGATGAACTTAGCGGCTTCGACCTTAGTCATAGCCTCAGGCAGCTCAACGAGGGTAATGTCCTCGTGACCGTGCTTCGCAAGTACTTTGATGCGGAGCACATCGTTGGCGAAACGAACCTTGTATTCGCCGTCCAGTTTGGAAACACCTGCAACAGTGTAGAGTTTATCGGTAGCCATAATATTTGCCTTTCTGTGTGTTTAAAGTGTGTCTGCTTGTTTAAGCATTGTTGTTAGTATAACTTCGAGTTAGCCAACTGTCAATCTCTTTTGGCTAACTCGAACCATTTGTTAGTCCAAACGTGAACCAGCGTAGGCTTCGAAGCCATACTTGCGGAACACGTCGGCGGCCGCTTGGGCACCCGCTTCCAGAATGCCTACACTTTGGACGGGCATCTTAGACGGATTCCACAGCTGGAAAGCCTTGGTGTAGTCTTGGCGCACACCAGCCGCTTTCAGCATCTTGCCCAGTTTGGTGTTGCCTTTGATCTTGTAGATGTTAGTCCAAGCAAAGCCGCAAGCATCACGATCACCGTACTTAGCAAGGGCAACTTCGGCACCCTTGCGGGCTTCAACCATTGCTTCTTGCACGATTGCGTTGACTTGCTCTTGAGTGTAGTTCATTTCAGCTCCTTTGTGTTAAACAATACCCATAGTATAGCACCAAAAGGTAACCCAGTCAACCGTAGGGTTATTTAGGTCGTTGTTTTTTTACAACACCCGGTTTGGTGCGGGTATGCGGGTCTTGCTCGGTGCCAAACTCTTTGTCTACATAGAACTGGATTAGACTGCGCTGAATTTGAGTGATGAGATCTCCGTGATCTTCGTTGACTACAAACCGCACAGGGCAACGACTCCAAGAGAGATTCTTGTTAAAGTCTGCAAACCATTTCCTGTGATCCTTGTTGGTTGCATCGAATACGACCCAAGGGCGGCCGTAGAGCTGTAGTTTACTCATGTTTCGTATTTAGTCTTTCTCTTACCCATGCATCAATTACTGCTTGCAAAGGTTGGAATTGGTAGTCGGGCTGTTTGGGCCGCACTCGATCTGCTGTTCTGCGTTCGTGCTCTTGATTGAGCGTCCTGTTATTCTTCTTCATTTTCTTCTTCCCATTGGGCCATGTTCTCAGAGATAGCAAAATAGTCATCAAGCTCTTCGCCGATCACTTCGCGGACAGTCTCTGAACTCTCTCCGCTGTATTCGCGATAGTCGTCATCGAAGAACTCTTCGTTACCGGTAACAACACCGCAGAAACACATACCAGGCTCATCGTAGTAGGCCTTGATCTCGAATCCCATCTCACAGAGCCTCTCGTAGGCTACAACAGGAGGAGCCCACGCACTCTCAAAACTGGCTCCTACAGTGTTAGGATCAATACGCTCAACTGAATCGAGAGAAACATCCCACTTGGTACCCCAATTAGCCACATTCCAATCGTACCAATCCTTGAAGCCATACTTCTCAATGTTTCGAGCCTGCTGTGCTTCGTGTGCAGCCTGCTTGTCTTCACCCATCCAACCACTGACGGTGTCGATCAGCTCTTGCGGAGTAGGCATGAACTCCATCAGCAGACCATCCTTACCTTTGAGCACCCGCTCGATCATTGCAGGGTCTTTGTGACGCAGTGTCACCGAATTGTTGCACCAATTAGGCATCGAAGCTCTCCTCTCCAAGTTCGGTTACTTCTTCTTCAAGCACCATGATGTCCACAATGCGAGCGTTCTCTTCCAGGTTGCTTAGTCCCTGAAAGGCACCACGGAACGATTGGTACTCTCCCAGGAAGTCATATATGTTCTCTCGTTCCCAGTCATCCGGCACTTCAATCTCCTGCCGGAGGATTGTGGTTACCCATGCTTTCTTCATTGCTTGCTCCTTAGTAGTATTCGTGGATTTCAACAGAAGGATCAATCTTCATCAGTTGCTCAGCGGCCTTGGTCAAGAAGCGGAACTTGCGGTTGGCTTCTGCGGCGCTGATCTCGCCATCGCAGTGCAGGTTCTCAGGGCTGAGGCAAGCGTCGATCTTGCCGGCGATCTTCTTGCGGTCTGCCGCACTCCGCAGGCTCAGAGGCTTGTTACCAAAGATAGCGGACCACTTGTTCTCACGCTCTACAAATTCGTTAAGTTCTTTCATCTATCGCTCCTTTGTTTCAGTATTTGTATTGTAAGTCCAAACGCTCATCGCGTCAACCGGAACTGCTGAATAACCCTATCCGCATCAGGGGTATCTGCAAACTGATCGTAGGTAGCGGCTATCATCATGTTGTAGACTACACGAGCATCGTGTCCGAACACACGGATGATCTTGTCAACTTCCTCAAGGCTCTTGGCTTCCCACAGCAGGTCTGCGATCTGGCACTGGATCTTGCTTTGCAGTTTGAGTTCCATACTTGCTCCTTTCAACATACCTATAGTATACTACCAAAAAGAAACCCTGTCAATCGCAGGGCTTCTATTGTTGCATAAAAACAACGATCAGCTGTTGACCGTGTTATAGGGATCGAGATCTTCTTCGCCCGCACCCACGCTCTGTGCTTCCAACCAATCGTAGACTATACTCAAAGGACAGTTCAGCTCCTTGGCGATCTTGGTGGGGTGCAGTCCTTCGATATACAGTTGCTCGATGTCATAGGCCAGTTCTGCTACCTTACTCATGCTGTGTCCTTTGCGTCTTGTTCGTCCATGATAGCCTGTTCCAGCGAACCGTTGTACTCGCCGTAGAACTCCACATACCACTTACCGTCGCGGCGCAGGATGTAGTTGTATTCCTCGCCCTGCATCTCACGCAGGTACTCTGCATAGTCCTTGAACATACGCTGGGGATTCAGTTCCTCGCCTCGCTTGGTGTAGAACTCGCAGTCCTCAACATCGTTAGCAAGAGTAGAAGTGTCGCCCCCGTCAAGCAGGCTACGAACTTTGAACGGGTCTGTGTAGTATTGTTTCAGGATCTGTCCGTTGTGTTCCAAGTAGCCGTCCCAGTGGCAGTAGATCTGCCCAACAGTACCGTCTGCGTATTCCAGTGCAATAGTAGAACGAGTTGCCATTGTGTGCTCCTAAGTGCGTTGTTGATGTGTTAATTATACAGCGTTTTGGGTACGCTGTCAACCAAATTATGCGTACAAACTGCGAATTTCTTTAATCGCCAACAGTGCGGCACTGTCTACATTCATGGCGCCAAACTGGCCCATGTCCCGCATGTCCACAACAGTGTCCTCAACTTCTCCCATGCCACACTCCGCAAAGATTGCAGGGTCCAACTTTTCAATAGCTTTGAGAATCTTTTTAACTGTCATGTCAGTCCTCCAGCTCAACGTCTTCCAACACCACATCTATTGTCTCAACAAACCCTAACAGGTCATTGCCCGATGCATTTTTGCCCTGTGCAAACAGGAAGTCTGCAAACTGTTCCATCTTTCCCAACAGCTCTTCAATCTCTGTGCGTTTCATGTCTGCTCCTTGTTGCGATGTATGTATTATAACAGGGAGTTGCCTCCCTGTCAACCAAAGACCCTTTAGGCCCAACGGGCTTCGAACGCTGCGTTGTCTGCGTCCACTTTAGCCTGCAGGTCTACTGCAAACTTAGAGGCCCATGCTCGCAGGAACTTTTTGCCTATGTCGCAGGACACATAGTCGTCGCCCTGCATACCCTGCTCGCTGTAGTCTACGTCTGCACCCGGCAGTCCGTGTGCGTTGAGGAACTCTCGCAGCTCGCGCTCAAACTGGCGATCAGTGTAGATCAAGCCGTCCTTGCTAACGTCCCAGGAGTCTGTGTTAAAGTAAACACGCAGTTCGCCGAAGTCCAGCTCGTCTGCAACATAGCCCAGTTGCATATCCACAACCTCTACACTTTTTGCTACATCGCTCCACAGTCCGTTGCCGTTAGTGTTAAAAATAACTTTGCTCATCGCTCGCTCCTTTGTTGCTATGTCTCTATTATAGCGCCTTATGCCAGTTCTGTCAACTGCACATCTGCAAAGACCCTATCCTCTGCATGGTCATAGGTCAGGAATACTTTAGTACTATCTGTTCCGCCCTTGACAGGGAAGACTGCCGTGTAGCAGAACTGCCCGCCGTTAGTAATGCCCAGGAACTTGCAGGCAGTGAATGCAGGGCCTTTATAGCCTGCGTTCTGTGCGGCTTTGGTCAGGTACTGCGGGCTGTAGGTAGTTAGAACTTCGAGTGTGTCTGCTGTAATCATAGCGGCTCCTTAATTAACAATCCGGGTCAAAGTCTGCCCACTCTTGGGCTTCGTCTGGCTGTCCGTCACGCTCTTCGCGCTCGTATTCCTCTTGCAGTTCTTCGCTCAGAGTCATAAAGTCCTCGCACATGCTAAACAGTTCCTCAAAAGAGCGACGCTCATCGCGGCTCATCTCACGCAGGAACATAGGTCCCTCATCGTTCATTGCTTCCACAACTTGCTTGAGGGCAAGCAGGGTGTTGTTGCACATGCAGTAGGACATGTTTGGATAGTTAGACATTTGTTTCGCTCCTTTTGTTTAACTTAGCCTATAGTATAGCACCGTCAGCCCAAACAGTCAACCGTAGACCTTGAATAGCCCTACGGAGCATACGGTTATTGCTACAACGTTAACAATCATCTGTGGCTTGTTTGCCACACGCACAGTCCATGCAAAGTAGCACAGCCCTCCCAGCAAACCTGCTACCGCATCAAGTTGCAACTCTCTAAAAAAGTTCATCAGCACATACATCAGCAAAATAAAGCATGTGCCTGTCCACTGTAGCGCACTATTAATCCACATAGTACTCCACTGCTTCCTCTAAGCGTGTCAAATAACTACGCACTTCTTTAAATGCATCGTCATCCTCTGCAAGTTGTAACCCGTCGCAACTTGCCTCCAACAGCAGCGTTTCTACCTCTGCAAGTTTCTCAAACAGCATCTCTTTAACAGTCATCAGTCGCTCCTTATTCATCTTGCATTGCCTCTTCGCAAAGCGTCTCAATGCAAATGTTATTGTCTACACGCAGTTTACGCAACATTTCTACAAGTGCAAAAAATGTGTCGTTGCTTGCATCTTCGTCAGCAGTCTCTCGCGCAAACTTAGCACTGTCAATAGCGTCTTGCAAAATTGCAATCGTGTTGTCTACGCTGTCGTAAATTTCTTGCATCTCGTCGTCTTGCATAGTCGCTCCTCTGTTAAACAATAAACACAGTATAGCACAGCAAGCCCAAACTGTCAACTTGCTGTGCAATAACCCTACAGCTTACTCTACAAATACAATGTTGTCTGTACGCAACACTTCTTTTGCGTGTGCAATAGTGCGTTGCAAGTCTTTTTGTAGCGTTTCGTATGCAATATCTCCGCTTACATAGTTACATTTTGCTTGCACAGGAAATTTAAGTTCTCCTTTTTTATTACGTTCGTATACATTAAACGCAATAACTACTTTGTAAGTTTCCTTATTTTTTACATAAATTAGTTTTGCTTTTGCTACTTGTGCAAAAATTGCTTGTTTTGTTGCTGTTTGCATTGTTGCGCTCCTTAGTGTTTGTATTATAGCGCAACAAGCCCAAACTGTCAACTACAGCGCGAAAAGACCCTTAGCTCTGTAGGGTCTCTCCCGCACTCGCTGTGTGGCGATTATGCCACAGATTCAAGGTCCTCGTTAATGGCTTGCAGTTTACGCATTAGGGGCCATACTGCCTCTTTGGCCTCAATCATTGCTTCCCAAATCAAGTCCTCAGCCGTACCGTCTGTAAGTACTTCGCGAGCGTCCTCGTACATACAACCGCCGAGACATGCTGAGCCCATTTCGTATCCGTCAAGCATGACTCTAACACGCAACATGAACCAGTCCAAGAGACCGTTGTTGACCTTGTCTTCCATCTCTTTGATATCGTAGCAAGAGTCATCAAAACAGTCACGGACAGCGATGTCTTCCCAAGTTTTGTCTACGATCACAGTGAAGCCATTGCGCTCGTAGGTAGCCAGTTCATCGTAGTATCTCATTCTTCGTCCTCAGTTTGGATATAGTCGTTGCGGCGAGCAAACTCAGCAACCTCTGCTTCGCTCATCCAACCCAGTGCATCACGGGCCAAGGTCTCCCAATCAATAACACCTTGCTCTGCCAAGTCCAATAGTTCGCTGGTTACTGGACGACTTTGACGATGACTAAAAGTAAACATAGTTCGCTCCTTGTTACTAAGCCTTAATTATAACAGGATTTGATAACCCTGTCAACCGGCGGGTTATTAAACTTCAACGCCTACGCTTACATTGACCTCAATGTCCGTTACATCGCCAGCAAGATCGTACTTGATCCCAGTGACTGCCGCGCCGTAATTGACCTGCTTGAGACGCTCGCGAATCATGCTTTCAAGGTCGCCGATCATGTCGCCGATAAAGTCCTCGGTGCTTTCTTTAACGCCTTTGAGTGTCTCGTTGATCCCGTTGCGCGACATGTCCTCTTGCCCGTCCATGATCATGTCAATGAACGCTTCTGTTTGGCTGATCAGTGCTTGCTCTACAATAGCATTGACCAGTTCACGCTTGCCAAACAGCAACTCAACGGCCTTAAAGGTCTGCTCACCTTGCTTGAAAACTACAGTCATTTCGCGCTCCTTGTTACTGTTTAAGCCTTAATTATAGCACCAAATAAAGACCCTGTCAACCGGCGGGTTTAATAACCCTACTCAGCATAGGGTCTTTGCGAACCACAGTGCGCCACGCCCACAGCGCACTGACATAGGCCTTGCGGCTCTGTGTGAACTTGGGATCACGCTTTGCGGCCCAAACTACGAAGTTCAACTGTTCTACATTAGACATCACATACTCCAGTAGAGTTCGCTTGATGGATCGCACGAGCGAGGTGTGTCATGCGGGATAGTTACTTCTACGCCCGTCATCAAGTTCTTTACAGTCTTGGTGCTGGGAGTCCAGTCAAAGCGCCAGCCCTTGCTGGGAGGATACAGATCAAACAGATCTGCTACAGTGCGACGCATGGCATTGTCGTCCTTTACAGGCCAAACAGTAGTAGAGAACAGGCGCTCTCCTACTTTGCACCGCTTGTCTGCTCGGTAGATGTACAGTGTATAACTCATGTCAGCTCCTTATAAGTATTGATCGTTGAGTGCAGGGCGATGGGCTTTAACATACTCGCGCTCCCAAGCATAAGCTTCAGCACGACCGCGGATGATTGTGATAACACGATGTGTCCAAGCCAAGTCCAAACCGCCAGTCTTCAAGTAGACATACAGGGCCCACAGTCTGTTTTCGTTGCGAGCACGACTCTTGTGCTTGCGCCAACGTTCTGCAATGACCTTGTCTGCATTTGGCAAGCTCTTGCGGGTCAAGCCCACATAGTTATTGCCTCGCTCATCTGTCATTTCGTAGATGATGTAGTTACAGTCGCTTCTTGTCTTTCTACGCATCTCTTGCTCCTTACTATGTCAATATTATAGCAGAGCCTGCCCAAACTGTCAACCAAAAGCCCTTACGGGCAAAGGGTCTTTAGTTCTTGTTGCAATTCTGCCACACGTTGTTTTTGCAGTTTAGCAATAAACTTGACTTTTTTAATTTCTATGTCTTTGCGAAACTTTGCTGTAGTTACATTAAGCATGAGACTTGTTTGTCCGTAACTTTGCAAGGGATTATTAGTTTTGTATACTACAGCACGAGCGGCTGACATAGCGTATGCATTTACAGCGTTAGCATATTGACCCATTTTAGCTCCTTTTCAATATGTTGTAATTATAGCATTTTGGGCCGCACCCGTCAAGTGGCAAAAAGAACACACTCTGATCGTAGGGTCTTTACAGTCAAGTTGACAAAGGCGCCAAACGGTGCTATAATAATGACATAATAAGAAAACGGGAAGACCGGCCAAAGTTTCGAAGCACTATAGCGCGGGATGGACGTGGAGGCTGGGCGACGGTTTTGGCTGTGGATAACCTGTGGACAACTTTTGGTGTGGTTTTTGAGCAACGGCGGGGGAGAAGTTATCCACAGGTTGTCCCCGACTTATCCACAAGTGAGTTATCCACAGCTTATTAACAGAGTTATACACATAGCGAGAATGGCAAACAGAAGTATTACTGCTCCCCCTCCTCGTTTGAATCCTCTACAAATCCCCACCCAAAAGCTGGCAGACTTTCCATGATATAGTCCGCACAACTGTCTGGATCCCCCCGGTCAAATACACGAAAGTCACATTTGCGTTGATCGTGTTTAAAGCACAGTATATGACCTGTAGTAGAGTTCATGCTAATACTAACAGAGTGTGTACGATACCGTATATGAGCAATTGATTTAATCACAGTAGACCTCCCGGTTTGATCACTGTATAAGAGTATTTAACACAGTCTGTGTCCGTGAGTGTATAGTGTAGACCGCTGTAGACTGTAGTGTAGACTACTGTAGACTCTAAGTGCAAGTAGAATGCCCCGACCTTGCGTGTAGAGTCAACGAGTGCGGCCAAGGTCAAGAAAAAGTGTCAAAAAGTGTGACAAAGTGCAAAATTGTGCAACAGATCCTTGATTTAGAGTCAGAATCGCGAATCAGGTTCTGCAGGCATAGAATTTTGAAAATTCTTGATGGTGGGGCAGAGAGGCATAGCAAAAATGGTTAATCGCCATTCATTCCCCCACCGTAATCCCACTGTAAATTCACCGTTTCTTCACCATCCACCCACAGAGACCCTGCCAGTTCGAGCGATCGCATTCATTCTGGGTTGATTCTATAGCACGATTTTTGCTTTCAGCGTGTGCCGCTTCGCGGCTGTACAGCAGCGGGGCCTTGGTCATCTATTAGCCAAACCCTTACAGCGGGGCCTGCTCACTGTTCAGTATACGCAGATCCTTACAGCGGGGCCTTACAGTGTATACGCAGCTCGCAAGCTCATTACTCACGATCCTTTACTCGTTCACGTAGCTGTCTACGCAGTTGCGGATCATGCTCACTTAACTTGATGATCAAGCCCATTAAGTAGCCCAACAACCATTGTCGACCTCGTTGACGCAGCAGTTCTGCTAATACTGCATAAGTTTCTGCCTGCTGCTTAGAGAGTTTTAACATCAGTTAGACTCCTGTTTTCACCCAGTTTATGGGCCAATCCTGTGGCACAAAGTTCATTTCTTGCTTGCGATCTTGATAGTATTCTGCAGGATGTGGTCGTTCCCTACTCCACTTGATCAGTTGCTGTTGTGCTTGATCACCCCAACGGTTCAATTCGTTTAGTTCTCGATGGCCAATTTCCAGTGGGTCCCGCAGCCATTCACAGAGATACTGACAGCTTTCTCGGGGTTCTGGATGCAGATCTTCAAAGGGCTTACGATCATTAAATGGGTTTTTTGGCCACGCGATGGCGGGCTGTTGCTGCCTCAGATCACGTATCCAACTTAACCAACCGGGACCTGTCATCAAGTGTTCGGGCCACTCTACTACTGCTGTACTGTCACGTTGATTTTCATCAAGAAAACTTCTGGCTCGATCTGTCATGGTCATGTACACAAAGGGAATTCCTTTACTTGTTAACAGATCACTAAGGCAGTTTGACCACGTTTCAGTTTGCAGTTTGGCATCATGATCGCTCCAGTGATCTTGGAGAAAATAACTCATGCTTTCTGTGTTCTGTCTGCCCCAAACGTTGCCCCATTGATCCCACTTGGTTTCCCGCCAAAGATCATAGCGTGTGTGCCCCGACCACTGTACGACCACACGATCTTGGTCAGTGATCCTACCCTGTTTAACTGCCCAATAACAGCGAGTAAATATGCCTCTGTTGCCCAGGCCCGGAATAGCCCAATTGGTCACTGAGCGTGTGCGACCCAGCAGATCTGCCCAAGAGGGCCAATAATAACGTGTAAAAGAACAGCCAAATGCGTGTAACATTGACTATTTATTGGTTGACTGCTGACTCTCGTGACAGTATAATAACTGTACAACACACACAAGGACTGCTATGAAACTCATTGCCATTTTGGTCGCTGCTATGCTTTCAGGCTGTGCCACACAGGACCAGCTCTATCAGATCAAAAAAGCTTCTATGGGCTATAAACCCTGGGATCCCTGCATACGCTGTGGAGAAACTTGGCAGCAGTTGCCCAATCAAAAGTACGAAGCTCAAATACGTCGAGCTCGCGGGGAGCAGTGGTAATGCAGGCCATTCGTGAAATCACACAGTGGCGAGACGTCAAGCGTCAGCCCAATCATGTCTACCTCATGGACGGTCAGCGAGCAGTGGCCTATATGGCCTTTGGCGAGGGCAAACCCTTTTACTTTAAAACGGGCTGGACCCTGGATCGCAGAGGCCGTAAGTTTGAACCTGTAGAACCCAACCCATTTGACAGCAAACAAGAAACCCAACTGATCGAAGTCAAAGGTAGCAAAGGCAATAGTTATTGGGTAGACCCTGCGCTCAAGACCTGTACCTGCCCGGGTTATACTTTTAGAGGATCTTGCAAGCATGTCCAAACAGCAGCCTGAACACCGAGACAAATTGGGTAGGATGATGGCCATAGATGACTTTGTGGCCTACCCCCAAAGCAATCAGCTACGTGTGGGCAAAATCACCAAGCTGAACAACAAGATGGTCAAAGTTTTGGACATTACCAAACCCGGTAAATTCAAACCCTCTGAATACAACAAGTATCCCCAAGATTGTGTAAAACTTGAATCCAGCGATATGACATGGTACATACTAAAAAATTCACTGTGACAGCTCTTGTGCTGGCCCTACTGGGCTGTGGGGGTGGGGGTGGCCCTGCTATCTCACCAGCTGAAGCTGGCCTTGTCTGTGAGCAGACCCTAAGATCATGGTCAGTGACAGCAGATCGGTCTCTAAACAACACAGCCTGGGGGTGGTCACGAGTTCAAGAGCCCGTGCGTTTAGGACGCCAAAGCCAACGTTTTGAAGTACGCCCAGGAGACTGTGCTTCGGACCCTGGGTGGAGTGACTGTGCCCAAGACCGTGAACGCAGTGAAATGACTGTGAATCAAGTGGTCATGCCCAACACGCAACAGTCAGTCAGTTGGAGTGTGTATCTTGAGCCCGGGTTTCAAGACAGTGCTCGGGTAAAGACCACCCTGGGTCAACTGCATCAACGTGCTTGGTTCAAGAACGGCCCCTTACTGCAATTTGAGTTGTGGAATGGGCAGTATCAGATGTGCATACATAGGCTCACAGGTGATATCAGTGCGCCCGTGGATCGCTGTGAGTATTGGCCCTTGGCCACTCTATCGGACATGCAGGGTCGTTGGACAGATGTGCAGTTTGAAATTGACACCAGTATCCGTACTGGTTGGCTCAAAGTATGGGTCAACGGACAGATCAAAGCAGATATCAAGACGCCCGTGGTAGTTTGGGACCCCACAAACTTTTACTTTAAATACGGTGTCTATCGCAGTTTTGTCAGTAGACAGGGCGCACCAATGCCCACACAGATTGCCTATTTTGACGAAGTTAGAATGGCACCCAGAGCTGGCCTAATTGCGCCACAGTGTAACACCAACCCAGTAGATTAATCATGAGCTCATTGGCAGAATATTTTGAAAAGCACAGACCCAAGCCCGTTTGGCACATAGGTGATCGTGTGCATGGTAAGTGGAACAAGATTCCCTTTATTGGCACTGTGGGCAACGACAACATGGTCAGTGAAGTAGAAGGACCCAGGGTCAGTGTGCATCTTGACTTGCCCATTCGTTGGCAGGATCAGACAGTTACCTTGATCTTTGTCAAACAGAATCAGATCAAACGATTGATCAACTGGGATCAAGAACAAGAACAGCCAAAAAAGACAAAAAAATCTTGACCCTACACGCAGATACAAGTACAATACTGCATCAGTAACAAAAAAGGCATTAGGCAATGACTTACTTTCTCAAACAAGGCAATACTTACAAAGTGGCTAAAAAAGAAGCCATGGATCTTAGAGATCTATTGCCCGTGGGCAACTATGTGATCAAGAAGAATGACATGACCGGCGAGCTGTACCTCGAAGGCATTGAAAGTTTTGAATTCTCGGGCAAAGTCTACGGTGACACTGTGCAACGTGCCGATCGTATTCTCAACTCTTTTAACAACAGACCCGCTACCACAGGCGTCATGCTCACCGGCGAAAAAGGCTCGGGCAAGACTCTGCTGGCCAAGATGCTGAGTATTCGCGGCTACAGCCAAAACATTCCTACCATTGTGATCAATGCACCTTGGTGCGGTGATGCATTCAATGCCTTTGTTCAAAGCATCGAACAGCCTGTGATCGTGGTGTTTGACGAGTTTGAAAAGGTCTATGACGAAAGTGAGCAAGAACAGATGCTGACTCTGTTGGACGGTGTTTACCCAACTAAGAAGCTGTTTGTCTTGACCTGTAACGACAAGTGGCGTGTGAACCAACACATGCGAAATCGTCCGGGTCGTATCTTTTACTCTCTGGAGTACAAGGGTCTTGAAGCAGACTTTATCCGCGAGTACTGCCAAGACAATCTCGAAGCCAAAGAACACATTGAAAAGATTGTGGGCATTGCAGGCACATTTGGTCAGTTTAACTTTGACATGCTCAAAGCTCTTGTAGAAGAAATGAATCGTTACAACGAAACTCCACAAGAAGCCATGGCCATGTTGAACGTCAAGCCCGAATACAGTGACGACGGCCGTTACTCTGTCAAGCTGGTCATGCAAGGCGAAGAAGTTGCTCAAACCAACATGGAAGATCGTGAATGGCATGGTAACCCTATGACCAAGCATGTCAATATCTCTTATCGTAACTACAGCACCGATCCCGAAGCTGAAGGGGATTTTGATTGGGACAGCGTTAGATTTGCTCCGTCTGATCTTAAAAAGATTGACAGCAATGGTACCAAGTATGTGTACTCTAATACACAGGGCGCCAGCTTGATCCTGACCAAGGTCAAAGAGCAGAACTTCAAGTATTGGGATGCATTTTGATCAGTTTAGTCAGTGGGCTCAAATCCACTGACTAAATATCTTTGCAGGATGGGCCTGCAACCAACACTCTTTAAATTAACAGGTGTTTAGAGTGTACACCGTAACAAGGAAGAAAAATGATGTATAATCAAAAGCTCGCCGCGGCAATCAAAGTAAACGGCAAAGTCCTACGTGAATTCAAGGACACTGTACATATCCCATTTGGCAGTGAATACACTGTTCTATTAAAAAATCTCAATACTACTCGTGCAGTAGTCAATGTCTTTATTGATGGTAACGATATGGTACCTGGGGGAATTGTTCTCAATGCAGGACAAGAAGTTGATCTCGAACGTTCAGTCAAAAACGGCAATCTCACAGAAGGCAATCGATTCAAATTTATCGAACGCACAGGCGCTGTGGAACAGCACAGGGGAATTGGTATTGAAGATGGATTAGTTCGTATTGAATTTCAATTTGAACAACTACGTCCTATTGCTTGGAATACTACAAATATTAATAGTATCTATCCTCAAAGAGGAATTCTTAGAGGTAGTGAAGTAT
>JACCDY010514557.1_pt1 | contig 15091 bp, 13 predicted proteins | sample 7446391 | NCBI WGS metagenome assembly JACCDY01 (sample SAMN15323451, study PRJNA562643) | freshwater metagenome | isolation source: river surface water | place: USA:Blue River Watershed | collected 2017-08-18 | reverse complement strand
GGATAATTAGTTTATTTGTAAATTTTATTTTCTTTACTATTGGGGCAAAATATTTAGGCAAAACTTAACTTTTTAAAATAAAAAATTGAAATTAAAATATTTAGATATTATAAATGTATAAAACTAATAACAACTGTTTACACGATAATATGTCACATAAATCTTCTGCTTATTTAGAAATTATACTAGGGCCTATGTATGCTTCAAAATCAACATCATTAGTTGATATGTACAAAAAATGCAACTTTTGTAATATTAGTGTAGCAGTAATTAATCATTCAATTGACAACAGATATGACGACGAATTAATGTCAACGCATGATAAAGTAAAAATTCCTTGTATTAAAACTGAAAGACTAATGGACTTATATATTGAACATCTTAATATGGAGACAAATGAAGATATTTACAGAATTAAAGATAAATATAAGGTTGGTATTAGTGAAGTAATTTTAATTAATGAAGGCCAATTCTTTCCTGACTTAGAAGAATTTGTTAAATTAATGCTAGAAAGAGGAAAGAAAATTTATGTTTGTGGGTTAGATGGTGACTTTGAAAGAAAGAAATTTGGACAACTATTAGACTTAATTCCTCTTTGTGATAAAGTAACTAAACTAACATCATTATGCTCAATTTGTAAAGATGGAACTCCTGGTATATTTTCTAAACGCATTACAAATGAAAAAGAACAAACACTTGTAGGCTCTTCTAATTATATTCCTGTTTGTCGTACTTGGTATGATATTAATTAATTCAATTATTAATAACTTAAACTATTTTTTAATTAATATATTAAAACTACTTAAATTGAATTCTATTAATACTAATATAATTCTTTTTTTATATTAATGTCTACTATTGAAACTCCTATTAATGCTCCTAAAAAACGCGGTCGCAAATCTAAGAAAGAACTATTAGCAGCTCTTAATCTTCAAGAACAAACATCTAATAATGATAATATTGAAATTACTATTGTTGATACTAGTACTAATAATAATAATAATGAACCAGTTGAAAAACCTCCTCCTAAAAAACGCGGTCGCAAACCTAAAGGTGGTAAAATTATTCAACAAGTTGTTACTTCTAATGTAGAATCTAACGTAAAACAAAATGTTATCCTTCATCTTAAATGTTCTATGAAAGACTTAAATGATACAAATAATGGTGAACAAGTTATGCCTTTTGATAAACAATCTGAACTTTCATATGATTTATTATTAAATCATGAAAATAATAATTTTAACAATAATTCTTCTTATTTTTATCTTAATAATAATACTTCTAATAATAATAATAAGTTAAAAAAATATGAAGAAGAAGAAGACGATGATTATTATGAATATGAAAATGCAAATGATAATAAAAATGTTTCTGAAAAGTTAAGAGAGTTAAGTCATAATTTACACCATAACAATATTAGTGATAAGAAATCTGCTTGTTTTTGGTGTACATGTGACTTTGATAATACACCTATTTCTATTCCTAAATGCTGTAAAAATGGTATTTACGAAGTATACGGATGCTTTTGTAGCCCTGAATGTTCTGTTGCCTATTTAATGGAAGAAAATATTGACAGCTCTACTAAGTTTGAACGTTATCATATGCTTAATCATCTTTATTCTAAACCTTATAATTATAAGAAAAATATTAAACCTGCACCTAATCCTTATTATATGTTAGATAAATACTATGGCAACTTATCTATTCAAGAATACCGTGCATTGCTACAAAATGATCGTTTATTTTTAATTGTTGATAAACCACTTACTAGAGTTCTACCTGAACTACATGAAGACAATGATGAATTTATTTTAAATAATAAAGTTATTCCTTCTAACAATTTCCAAGTAAAGAAACGTCTTCAACGTAAACCACAAAATAAAAGTAATGCTGTTAATGAAAAATTTGGTACCTTATTTGCTTAAATAATATATAAAATTATTTTTTTATAAAATAAAAAATTTATATATTATTTTCTTCTTCTATTATTTAATCTACGAGTGTGTCTTCTTTTATTCACTCTATGAGTGTTTCTTTTTTTATTAGATTTTCTTTTTCTTCTTTTTTTACCACCACCTAAATTTTCTAATTCTTCTTCTTGTTCTGATGTCATACCACTAAAATTAGCAAAACTAGTTGGAGCATTTTTTAATTCAGTTAATCCTTTTGTTAGATGTTCTGTAGCACCAGGACCAAGTGTATCACGTAAAAAAGCTAATCTATCTTGTTTAGGTTTTACATTTTGTAAGCGTCTTATTTCTTGTTCATTTCTAACAATTATTTCATCTAATACTGCATATTTTCTTTCTAATTCTTTTATTCTTTCATTATTTACTTTTGAACCTAGTTTTTCTAATCGTTTTAAATTTACTAATTCTGTAATAATATCAAGTTTTTCACGTTTTTTTCTTTCAATTAATCTTGATAATTCATTTATTCTATCTATATTTAATATATTACTCATACTACATTATCTAAATATTAAAATTATAAATCACCTTTTTTTTCTAAATTTGCTTGAGATTCTTGAATATTTTCGCGAATTTGGTCAATATTAACTGGATTTTTTTCATTATATTTACGCATTGATTCATCTAAAGTATAACGAATTTGTTTATAAATTTCTTGATTAACTGTTTTTACTTGTACCTTTTTTTCAGGAATATTCATAAAATCCTTAATTACTTTAATATAATCATAATTAAATAATTTTAATTTTTCTTTTGCTTCTTCTTTTGTATAAGTTGTCTGTGACATAATCATATTTACATGTTTTTCAATGTCATCATTACTTAAAAAACTTATTTTATCTGCCATTTTAAAATCTAATGTCTATATACTATTAATAAATTATTTTTTAAATCATATTAAACGCAATACATTATAGTATTATATAATCCCTATATTATCCTTAAATAAAATGACTACCACTAATAACGAAATTGAATCTATTATTGCTGAAGTTAGCAGTATTTTGCGTAACAGATTAAATTCATTGGTAAATAATGTTAAAAATGATGAAAATAATGAAGCTGTCCTAAATTTGCCTATTGTTAAAAAGGTTTTAGAAAGTGTTAAATCAAATAATACTAATACTACTATTACTACTACTTATAATGATAAAAATGATGAAGCAATTAAACAGTTACAAAATGATAGTCAATCTTGTAAAGAAGATATTAAAACTTTAACTAATATGTGTTTACAAATTAGTAGAGCAATTTCTGACTTACAAAGCAGTATAGCTAATTTATCAGATAAACATAATAATTTAACTAAATGTGTTGAAGAAACTACAAAGTCTGAAAATATTCAAATTAAAATTGTAGAAAAAGAGAAGCCTAATATTATTTTTATTGAAGAAGAAGAAGAAGAAGTTGATAGTAGTACTTCGCTAGAACTAGAAGAAGCTAGTGAAGAAGAACAAGAAGAAGAATCTAATGAAGAAGAAATAGAACAAGAAGAAGTAGCTAATGAAGAAGAAATAGAACAAGAAGAAGTAGCTAGTGAAGAAGAGCAAGAAGAAGTAGCTAGTGAAGAAGAACAAGAAGAGCAAGAAGAGCAAGAAGAAGTAGCTAGTGAAGAAGAACAAGAAAAGCAAAAAGAAGTAGCTAGTGAGGAAGATGAAGAAGTAGAAGAACAAGAAGCTAATAAAGTAGAACACGTAGCTAGCGAAGCAGAAGATGAAGAAGGTGGATTAGAAGTATTTGAAATTGAGATTGATGACGTAACTTATTTTGCTACTGATGAAGAAAATGGTGATTTATATGAAGTAGCAGAAGATGGTGATATTGGAAAGAAGGTTGGTTTTATTAAAGATGGTGAAGTAGAATTTATCTAAATAATTAAATCAATAATAATTAAAAATGTAAATACAATATATAGTAATAATGTTAGATATTTGTTCACCAGCATTAATATATATAGTATTTTCATTAACACAAATTATTATTGATATTTTTCAAGGTATGTATAATACAGCATTTATGAAGCTAATAGTAGCAACATTAATAACTATTTTGTTAGATGCTTTATGTAAAAGAGGTTTAGATGTAATTTCATGGGTTATTGTATTTATTCCTTTTATTTTTATGACAGTAATTGTTTCAGTATTATTATATATTTTTGGACTTAATTCTGATACAGGAACTAACAAATCAACTAGTAAACAAGTTCCATATGATTTTTCTAATGGCAATTTAATCTTTACTACTAATAATAGTAATATTAATACAAATACTATTAACAGTTCTAATAATAAATATACTAATAGTTATAAGGATAGTTATTATAATAGTTCAAATGCACCATCATTATATGAATCAACAGAACCATATATTTCTAGATTAATATAATTATATAAAAATTAAAATAATTAAATTAGATTTAATATAAAAAGATTTTTATATTAAATAATAACAAAATAACAATGTTTTTTATATTAAAAAACTTATTTAGTAATGAATTTATTTTAAATATTGGATTTAAAATAGTATATTTATACAGTTATTGTGAAATACTTTTAAAGAAATATATACCTAGTTTATTAGTTAAAGATAAAGACAAAAATAAAAATAATACTGGTTTACATTATTATAAAGATGGTATGTTAATGATTGGTCAAAAAGATAATTTTAATTTACTTATTTACATATCAGAAAATATACATAATAATAAACCAATTAATATTAAACGTATTGTTAAAAGAATTGATTTTGATAATTATTATACACTAACAAATTATAAGTTTATTAGTTTTACGATAAATTATTTAGGCGATGAATATGAAGTACATTTATCTAGTCCAAAACATACTTATTACATTCTAAATAATGAATTTGACTCAGCATTTATAAAATATTATTTAGTAAATTATTGTGATATTAAATTAAATTTAGAAGAAGATAATAATTTTACATACTCATGCACTATACTTGATGAAAATATGAATGTTGTTAGTTTTACAGAAAATGATAAATTAATTTTGTTTTATGATACTTATAAAGTTATAAAATGTCAATAAATATTTTTTATTTTTGTTTTTAATTAATTAAGGCTTAAATAATTAATTAATTAAAAAAAAGGATTTAAAAAAAATTGATTAGTATTTATATACAAATGGTTACTCCAGATAATCAAGTAATATTAACAACATCACCAAAAATGGAACCAGAAAACGAAGTTATAGCTGAACAGGTATTTCATAAGTTACAATATAAATGGACTTTATGGGCACATTTACCACATGATAATAACTGGACGAAGAATAGTTATATTCCTATATTTACATTTTCAAATGTAGAAGAAGTTATTGCTATTAATAGTGTTATTCCTGAGGCAATGGTTAAAAATTGTATGTTGTTTATTATGAGAGAAGGAGTTATGCCAATGTGGGAAGATCCAAAAAATATTAATGGTGGATGCTTCTCATATAAAGTTTCTAATAAACAAGTTTGTGATGTATGGAGAGATTTGTCATATGTTCTAGTAGGTGATACTATTAGTGCAAATATGAACTTTGCGAATTCAGTAGCAGGTATTACAATTAGTCCTAAGAAGAACTTTTGTATTATTAAGATTTGGATGATTGATTGTAATAATCAAAATCCATCAGTTGTAACAACAGAGGTACGAAATTTATCACCACAAGGATGCTTGTTTAAGAAACATGATACTTCTATTAAAGAATTTAATAGTAAGTAAAATCAATAATAATATTAATAAGTATTTAAAGAATTAAATACATATTAATAAATATAATGACAACAACATTTATAACAGTAATTTTTGATATTTATAAAGATGAAGAAGTAGATATTAGAAAAATAAAAGAAAAAGAATAAACAGATTTGAAGAATTAGCTGCATCAGGTATACAAATAGTTCTTTTTTGTTTCCCAGTTTATGAAAAACTATTACAATCAATTCTTAATAAATATTTAAATATAAAACTACTAGAAATTATTAATTTAGAAGATTTGTTAGTATATAAAATTTGTTTAGATTACAAAAAAACAAATAAACAAATAAACAAATAAACAATTAACATTATTTTCAATATTTTTAAATATGACTAATAAACTTATATGGGAGACAAGTTACTGGAATTAGTTAGAACAAAAAAATTTTTTTAATCCATAATGGTATTTTGCTATATTTAATGATAGCATTATAAATAATATTCCGCTTTAATTAAAAAATTTAATTTTAAAAAATATTAATAAGTTTTTTAAATGATTTAAATAGATATTAATAATTATTAATATTATGAAATATCCATTTGTTATATTTTATCGTAAAAATGAATATAATGATATTGATAAAAAATTATTAGATTATTCTAATAATTTAAATTGTACTATTTTTATTGCTGATAATATTAATAATATTAAAAATTTATATAACTCAAATTACCAGTTACTTATTACATATGGAACTACAATTGAAGAATATTTAATTGAATTTGAAAATATAATTTCTAAAAATATGTTAGTTAGACATAGTCATATTAATATTACTTCTAATATTATAAATAATTTAGATGAATTTAATAATTATATTAATACTAAATTTATAGAATTATGTAGTTTAGATAGAGAATTAACTAGACCAGTTTTTTCTTTATTCACACCATCTTACAATTCATTCAATAAAATTTTACGTGTATATAATAGTTTAAAAAAACAAACATTTATAGATTGGGAATGGATAATTATAGATGATTCCCCTGATGAAAATAATTTTACTTTTTTAAAACAAAATTTTTCAAATGATTTTCGTATAAGATTTTATAAAAGATCATGTAATAATGGAAGTATTGGAAATGTAAAAAACGAAACTATTGGATTATGTAGAGGTAAATATTTATTAGAAATGGATCATGATGATGAATTATTACCAGATGTATTACAAGATGCGGTTAATTTGTTTGAAAAAGAAGCAAATGTTGGATTTATTTATATGGATTGTGCGTGTGTTTATGAAAATGGTAATAATCAATGGTATGGTGATTTTATTTGTAAAGGTTATGGAGGTTATTATTCTCAAAAATATAATAATAAATGGCTATTAGTTTATATTACTCCAAATATTAATAATATTACTATGAGTCATTTAGTTTGTTGTCCAAATCATCCTAGAATTTGGCGTAAGGAAACTTTACTAGAATTAGGTAGTTATTGTGAATATTTACCAATATGTGATGATTATGAAATTATATTAAAAACTAGTATAAAAACAAAAATAGCAAAAATTCATAAATTAGGTTATATTCAATATATGAATAATTCCAATAATAATTTTTCTATAATAAGAAATGAAGAAATTAATAGAATTGGTCCTAACTATATTTATCCAATTTATTATAAAAAATTTTTAATACATGAAAAAATGAAAGAACTAAATGCTTATGAAGATGAAAAATATATTGAAAATCATTCTAAAATTTGGGAAAGAGATATATATAATTATAAGCACAAGTTTTGTAATAGTATAATAAATAATGATTATGATACTCAATATTGTATAATTGGATTAGATAGTTTAATTTATAATATAGATAAAATAAACGAATTATATAAAAACTTAAAAAATGATTTTATAGTTTTAGAAAACAAAGTTTCACTTGAATATTTACAAGAAAAATTAGAAGAATATAATTTTAGTAGAATGAAATGTTATACTCTTATTGACACTAATAGTGAACAATTAATTAATTATTTTAAATTATTATATTTATCCACAGATAATTATGAAATTTTAAATATTGAAATAAAAAAACCAATATTTAATTCTAGTTTTAATAATAGATATCAAATTATTAATAGTTTAACAAATACAAACCAAAAATATTTGGAAATTGGTATAGAATATGGAGATACTTTTAAAAATGTTCATTTTTTAAATAAAATAGGTGTAGATCCAGATATTAAATATTTATCAGAGAATGATAAATTATATAATATATCATCTGATGAATTTTTTATTAATAATAACCACTTTTTTGATATTATTTTTATTGATGGAATGCATCAGATTGAATATGTTATAAATGATATAAATAACTCTATTAAATATTTAAATGAAAATGGAAAAATTTTTATTGATGATATTATGCCTTTAAATTATAATGAACAATTAAAAATCCCAAAAAAACATTATTATGAAAATAATATATTAAAATATGGGGAGTCATGGACAGGAGATGTTTGGAAAGTTATTTATTATATATTAACACAGTTTTCAGATAAAATTACGTTTAAATATTACTCAAATATTAATTATAGAGGAGTTGCTTTAATTCAAATAAATGAAATTTTTTATATTAATACAAATGAATTAACTATTATAAATAATTACAAATATTTTAATGATTATAATAACTATTTAGAACTAATTGAAAGACTTAATAATAAATAGTTTTATACATATTAATTTTATTAGTAATTATTTCTTGTATATATAAAAAATCATTATCATCTTTTATTTTATTTAAGTATTGAATACCTTCATCATATTTTTTTAATAAATAACATATTTCAGATAATTCTAAATACAAATATTTTCCATAACATTTAATATCTACATTTTTATATTTATTTTTTATAGATTCATATGAACAATTTAATGCTTTATGTAATAAGTTATAACTTGTTTCATATTTTTTTATTTTAGTACAATACATACTTAAATAATAATATGGTTCAGCCTTATCTGGACATATATTAATTGCTAATAAATAATAATTGTTAATTATATTATAATTATTAATTGTTTGATTTGTTAATAAAGCTAAATTAATATATATTTCATAGTATAACTCTAATAAATCTTTGTTATTTGTTGATTGTATTTGTTTTTCACATTCTTTAAAAAAAATTATTGATTCATTTATATTATTATTATATTTTAACAATAATGCTGTATCATATAATGTATTTATTAATGTATCATTATTAGTCTCATATTTATTAATAAATTTATAAATATTTGTATTTATTTTTACATAGTTAGTTTCATTTTTAAATATTAATATTTTTTCTTGATTTGGTATTATAAAATTAATTTTATCCATTTATATAATTAATATTAAAATACTTTTTATATTATTATTAGTTAAATATTAATATTTTAAAAATATTAATATTATATTTATGAATTTTACTTTATCAGAAAATCTAACAATATGTTTAAATATGATAGTTAAAAATGAATCTCATATAATTAAAAATACACTTGAAATGTTATGTAATAAAATAAATTTTTCATATTGGGTAATTAGTGATACAGGTTCAACAGACAATACAACCGAAATTATTACACAATTTTTTAAAGATAAAAATATTCCTGGCGAACTTTATATAGATAAATGGGAAAATTTTGCTCATAATCGAACATTAGCATTAAATTATGCATATAGTAAAACAGATTTATTATTTATTTTTGATGCTGATGATGAAATTTATGGTGATATTTTAATACCAACTAATTTAAACTTTGATGGATATTATTTAAATTTTGGTTCAAAAGATGGAATTTCATATCAAAGAGTTTTAATTATTAATAATAAACTTGTATGGAAGTTTAAATCTGTTATACATGAATATATTTATTGTTTAAATTTAAATGCTACTTTTACAACAATAGAAGGTAATTATTATATTGTATCTGGTAGAAATGGTAATAGAAATAAAGACCCTAAAAAATATTTAAATGACGCTAATTTATTAGAAGAAGCTTATATAGTAGCTAAAAATAATAATGATGATATTTATTTACGTTATGGATTTTATATAGCCCAAAGTTATTTTGATTATGGTGATTATATAAAAGCAATTGAATGGTATAAAATTACTTTAAATAATAATAATTGGTATCAAGAAAAATATATATCATGTCTTAAATTATTTGAATTATATAGTTTATTAAACAAAATTGAAACAGGTATATATTATTTAGTTGAAGCATTTAAATATGATAAAACTAGATGTGAATGTTTATTACATTTAATTAAATATTATTGTAATAATGAACAAAATGATATAGCATATTTATATTATTATAACTTTAAAAAATTTTATGAAAATGAATATTTAAATCAGATTAATATTGCTAATAATAAATTATTTGTAGAATGTGATAAATTTAACTTTTATTTACCTTATTATATGATAATAGTTTCAGATAAAGTAAAAAATTTATATAGTGAAGTAACACACACTATTTGTAAAATGTTTGAAATTATTTTTATAAAAAAATATAATATTTTTAATGAGTTTTTTATTGGTAATTTATTATATAATTTACAATTTTTTATTGATATTTGTATTATAAATAATTCTAATTTTATTAATTTATTTCAAGAATATATTACACACCTTGAAAATAACAATTATAATTTATTTAAGCACGATTTTATACAGTTGTATTTAAAATATAATATTAAAATAAAAAATATTGATTTATCTCTGCCTAAAACAAAATTTACAATAGAAGAATGTAAAAAAAGTAATAAAATTTTATTTTTTACTGGGTTTTCAAATATATTATGGAACTATACGTATAGTCTTACAAATGGTTTAGGTGGTTCTGAAACTGCTGTTATTAATTTATCACAATACTTTCCTAGTAATTATGAAATTTATATTGCTGGAGAAGTTTCTGAAGAAAAAATAAATAATATTACATATTTAAATTTTCAATCATTATCAAATATTATTAATGTAGTTCCATTTCATACTGTTATTGTATCAAGATATATTAGTTTTTATGAATTATTTCCAAATACATCATTTTATCAATCATTTATATGGGGTCATGATATTAATTTACATAATTATGGATGTAAATTAGATGTAAATTTTATTTTAAAAAAATGGTTACCAAAGATTAATCTATGTGTTTGTCAAACTGAATGGCATATAGAACAATTTAAAATATTATATCCAGAATTAAAAAACAAATTAATACATATTAATAATGGAATATCAGTTGAAAAATTTGTTTATAAAACTAATAAAATAACAAATAGTTTTATTTATTCATCTTGTTCTGAAAGAGGTTTAGATAGATTACTTGAATTATGGCCTCAAATTCAAACTGAATTATATGAACCCAAATTATTTATATGCTCATATAATAAATTTCCCAGTAATAATTATGAGAATCAATTAAATGATATTATAAAAAAATATAATAATATTACTCATCTTGGTTCTTTAAGTCAAGATAAATTATATGAACTATTATCTTCTATTGAATATTGGTTATATCCTACAAATTGGCCAGAAACATCTTGTATTACAAGTATGGAGATGTTAATGTCTAATGTAATTTGTTTATATTATCCAATTGCTGGTTTAGTTAATACTTTGCAAAATTATGGTATTATAATTTCAAAAGAAAATGAAATAAACACCATTTTAGAATTATCAAATAAAACAAAAAGTCAAATAATAAAAAGAGGTAAAGAATATGCCTTATCTTGTAGTTGGGAGAATAGAAGTAAAATATGGCTAAGTTATTTATTTAATAATAATATTAATAATAATTCTATTAATAAAAGATTACTTGATTTACATGAATACTATACAATACCAAATGAACATATTAATTTTTTAAAAAAACTTAAATTTAAAGAACAATTTGAACCACTAATAATATATGATATTGGAGCAAATGTTTTACATTGGACACGAGAAGCAAAGAATATTTGGCCAAATTCTGAATTTATTGTATTTGATGCAATAAAAAGTGCTAGTTTTTTATATGAACAATATAATTTAAAATATCATATTGGTGTTTTAAGCGATAAAGATAATAAAATTGTAAATTTTTATGAAAATTTTGAACATCCTGCTGGTAATTCTTATTACCAAGAAATAGGACATCCAAAATCAAGTGAAATATTTCCTGATAATAGTTTTACAGAACAAGAATCTATGACTTTAAATACTATTGTAAAAACAAAACAATTTCCATATCCTGATTTAATTAAAATTGATGTTCAAGGGGCAGAATTAGATATTATTAAAGGTAGTTTAGATATAATTAATAAAGCTAAATTTTTAATAGTTGAACTTCAACATATACAATATAATAAAGACGCACCTTTATGCCATGAAACAATTTCTTTTCTTAAAAATAATGGATGGAATTTATATGCTGAAAAATTTAGTGATAATGGCCCTGATGCTGATTACTGTTTTATAAAAATATAAATAAACATTTTTTTATTTTTCTGTTGAGAAAAAAAATACTTGAAATAAACGTCCATTTTCTTTTGAATCACCAAAATAATCCATTGACATATGAAAATTATTAGAATTAAATAAAACCAAACGATTAAATATATTACCAATTGTATCAATTTTTGTCCATTTTGTTAAATCTTGGCTACAATTATCAATTTCTAACTTATTATCTAAAATTTCCATATCTCTTTTACAAGTTGTTCCATCATAAAATTTATAAAAAGATGTTCCTGATGATAAAGGAGCATTTGGTGTTAAATATAATACGCCTGCCCAATTATTGTTACTATCTATATGTACCCAGGAACGATCTTTACTTGTAGTATATTGAAATGAACCATTATATATATCTAACTTATCTAAATTATCTTCATTTGGTATAGGAAAATCTATTATTTTTCCACCAAATGGTTCTACAAATTTTTCTATAATATTTTTTAAATATGTATTTGCATAAGAAATTGTTCTTTGACCTGGATAATTTCCTCTAACCATAAATTCCTGACTTAATACAAAATTTCTAGTTTCCATTGGATTATTATAAAAATTATCTATAACTATTATTCCACAAGAGGGATCTCTTAATTTAATATCTTCAAATAAATTTTTTATTTTTTGTCTTTTATTTAGTTTATTTTTTATTTGTTCTTGTAATTCTTTACTTATATTATTAATAGTATTTATATTTTTATTTAATAATTTACTTTTTAAATCACTATCTGCTTCAGAAATTTTTGTTAAAATAGGTATATACATTTTATCACCTTTAGCATATAAACAATTATTAGGAATTAATATATTGTATTCATTACATGTTATATTAATACAATCTATATTATTATATTTTGTAACAATATTATTTGTAGAATAACAAGAAATTTTTGAACCTATTTTTGTATGTTTTTTAAGTATTTTATATAAGAATAAATCAAATCTATCATTTAATGAAAAAAAATCATTTTGGTTTTCATTTAATATATAATCATCAAAGTATATACAATCAAATACATCTGTTGTTTCTAAAACATCTTCCCATCTTCCTTTAATTAAATTTATCTTTAATTCTGGTCTTTCTAACAACATTTTTGTTTTAAATTCATCAAACTTTTTCCAAACTATTGGAGTACATTCTATAATATTATATTCATTTACTTCTTTGTAACTACATATTTTTGTAGCACTATAACCTAAACCAAATCCTATCTCTAATACTTTTCCATATGGCTTTAATATTTCTATACTTTTTTCCATATAAGGTTTTTCCCATTCCATCATAACTTGATGTTTTCCATCTTCATTTGATAATATATCCTTACCAAATTCATCTTTTTTATAAGTTATTTCCATTAATTAGTTTACTTTACTTATTTTTAATATCTTATTTATTTAATATATATTATGGATGAATTAGAAATAATTATTAAACAAAATTTTATTAATTCTTATAGTCAAAATATACAAATTAAAAATAATTTAAAAAATGTATTTAAAACATATTATTCACAAAATATAAAATATCATATTTTATGGTTATTTTTACATTCATTTTCATTTTCATATCCATTAAAGCCTAGTGAAGAATGTATGTTAGAAACTGTTAATTTTATTTATAATATTATTCCAAAAAATTTAACTAGTTGTAGTGTATGTCAAAATGATTATAACAAATATATAGAACATTTTAATATATTTACAGTTGTTTCATCCCGTAATAATATTTCAAATTTTTTTATTGATTTACACAATCATATAACTATAAAAAAGATTGAAAATAGTAATAAATTATTTTATGAAATCAATAAATTTGATATTAATATTAATAATTTGACTCAATTTAATAATAATTTATATGAATATGATTATGTAAAAAAAATATATACTGATATAGATTATGTATCTTTATTAGAAAATAAATTTAATATTAATATGTTTAAATTAATTGAAAATAAAATGTTATCTTCATTTTTCATTGAATTTAATAAAATTAATATTGAAAATATTAATATAGATTTTAATATTAATCTACAAATTACATAAATTATATTTTTTTATAAATACAAATAAAAATATAATTTTATTTAATAAGTACTTGGACTATGATTTGTTACTTTTAATAAAGGTATTAATTGACCTGTACCTGGTGCTGGAAGTCCATAAATATTAGATAATATATCTCTTACACTAGTTGGCGTTCCCATAACATTTGTAATATACCACTTAATATAATCAACTGTCGCAGCCCATTCAAACTGAACAATATCTTGTACATCTGCTATATTTCTAAGTGGTGATTTCCAATAACTTCTAAAAAAGATAGGAAGTAATTCATCACCTACTACTCCTACATCTATAAATGCCTGTACAGTATTACATACACTTGATGTAACCGATGGAGTTATAGAACGACAACTTCTACCTAATGGTAAAGCTAATTCATAATTTGGTGATGGATTATCACAATAAAACAAATAAATATCATATAATTGCGATGGTTGACATACACCATTTTGATTAGGTGAAATCGCAATTAAATCACCTGGTTCTGTAGTTCCATAAGCATAAAATGCTTCCCATGTAGCAAATGAACCATTTCCATCATAAACTTCTCTAAAGTAATGTGTATTTAATGGAAATAAAGTTACTGGGCCTATATTACCTTGAGAACCTTGTGCTCCTGTAGCACCTTGAAACCCTTGGGAACCTTGTGCTCCTGTACTTCCTTGCACACCTGTAGCACCTTGAAACCCTTGGGAACCTTGTGCTCCTGTACTTCCTTGCACACCTGTGGCACCTTGAAACCCTTGGGAACCTTGTGCTCCTGTACTTCCTTGCACACCTGTG
>JACCDY010608402.1_pt1 | contig 15102 bp, 18 predicted proteins | sample 7446391 | NCBI WGS metagenome assembly JACCDY01 (sample SAMN15323451, study PRJNA562643) | freshwater metagenome | isolation source: river surface water | place: USA:Blue River Watershed | collected 2017-08-18 | reverse complement strand
TTATTGATGGGATTGACCCAATTGAATTGGGCAGAGGTATTTGGTTTACAAGAAATGGCCACGGAACTGGGCTATGGGATATGGGCCTTGGTGATGTTGGAAAAAAACTTTCAAATATAGCCAGACCAATGGGAGAAAAATATGTTTATGTAAATGATGATGGAGAAATAGAAATTGTATAAATTAACTATTTATTGTAATTTTTAAGAAATGGGCACGAAACATCTATACAGAGGAGATGATGGAGAAATTTATATTGAATAATTATGAGAAAACTAATATTTATTATTTTAATTGTATTGACTGCATTTGTTGTTTCTGGTTGTGCATCTTCAGGTCATTGTGATGCGTATAGAAAGAGTGATGTGACAAAATATGAGAAAACAAAAAAATGTCATAAGACAAATAGTAAAAAATTTTAGTAAATAAAAATCTAATTATCAATTACTTAGAAGATAATTTAAAATTTTTTTGAAAAAACATTTGGATTATTGTAACATTTATTACTACATTTGCGTATAAGTTAATAACAAGCAGATTTTAGCAAGTCCTTGTCGATATGCCTAAGCCGCAGGAAGGAAAAAAATAATAAGGTGAGACAAAATCTGTAGAAAATTAAAAAAAAGAAACTATTTAAAGAAAAATACAAGATGTACTTTTTGAATATACATACAACGATTAATAATACGATTAAGAAACATAATCGAATGGTCGGGGTATGTATAAACGCTAAGTCATAATTTGAATTGATAATTTAAGCAACTTATATCGAACCCCGACTGACAGTCGGGGTTTTTTGTTTTTAGGTCCTTGCAAAGCGTTGCAAGCGCCTTCCGAAAGGAAAAGTTTTGAAATATATTTGGACCTGTGGTGAAATGGTATCACTTCAGACTGTTAATCTGCGTTTCCTGGTTCGAGCCCAGGCAGGTCCGCAAAATACAAGGTGGTGATAGCTATGAGTTACTTCGTACAATTTAGCTCGATGTCGAGCAATTCACTTTTATTGAATCGGTTGCAGGTATCAACTCCTGCAATTGCACAATTACCTCTGGCACCCTTTCCCCTTGTATTTTTATGATGGTGTAGCTGAACTGGTTTAGCGAGCGGCTGTTAACCGCTGACTGAAAACATTGAAATAAAGGGGGTTCGAGTCCCTCCTCCATCGCAGTTTGTTTGGGGTGTTTGTTTCCACTTTCGGGTGGCAAATCAAAACTCAACATTTGTTAGTTAGGCCTAATTTTCCCTGCAGGAAAAGGTCGGATGTGAAGTTATTCACGGAAGAAATTGGTTCGAATCCAATCTAACGAGCAAAAAAGAAAACGTTCTTTAAAATATTGAAAAAATTGTTTGCGGCTATACATTAAGCTACTTCTATTGCCTTTTAAGCACGGGGTCGCAGGTTCGAGTCCTGCCCGATTCCTAAGGATTTCGGTAGCTCAGTTGGTTAGAGCACGAATTGCAGGTGTTTTTTCCGCAAACAAAATTATTGTTCGTTCTACCTTTAATTGTAATTGGTAGAATCTCGGCAGTAGCCGAGTTGTTGATGGTTCGAGCCCATCAAGGTAAAAAGTGCAACCTGTATTCTGGTTAATGTAAAAACGGACGAACAATATATGGTGGTCGTAGCTCAGTTGGTGAGAGCGCTTGTCTGTGAAACAAGAGGTCGGGAGTTCAATTCTCCTCGGTCACCCCGAATCGTTGATTTTGTACTTTTTGGTACTATTTATTTAGAAATAGATAAGTATGCCAAGAAGAGAAAAGAAGTATCACTTCATTTACAAAACGACAAACTTGCTGAGTGGCAAGTATTATATTGGAATGCACTCCACGGATGACCTTGAAGATGGTTATTTGGGCTCAGGCAAGAGACTGAGATATTCCATTAATAAGCATGGAGCTGAGAATCATGTGAGGGAAATTTTGGAGTTTGTTGATTCCAGAGAGGAGCTCAAAAAAAGAGAAAAAGAAATTGTTAATCTAAATGAGATTGCAAAAGAAGAGTGTATGAATCTTACAGTTGGTGGCGAAGGTGGATTTACGCCAGAACAACAAAAATTAAATGCTGAGAAGTCTAATGCAAGACAGAGATTTCTTAGGAAAACAGACCCAGAATGGGCAAAAAAAGAAAGCGAAAATATTTCCAAAGGAAATAAAAAAGCTTACGAAGATGGAAAGAGAGAAAGGTTTTATTTTTATGATTGGAACGGTAAAAGTCATAATGAAGAAACCAAAAAAAAGATTGGAGAAAAAAACTCTAATCACCAAATGGGAGAAGGTAATTCTCAATATGGAACTTGTTGGATTACCAGAAATGGAGAAAACAAGAAAATAAAAAAACAAGAGTTGGAAAACTATACTCAACAAGGTTGGGAAGAAGGCAGAAGACTTAAGTAATATGGTGTTTGTAACTCATCAGGAAGAGTGCTACCCTGTGAAGGTAGATGATAGGGTTCGAGTCCCACTAACACCCAAAAAATTTATGCTGATGTAGCACAGTAGGTAGCTGCGTTTCCTTGGTAAGGAAGAGGTCACGAGTTCGATTCTCGTCATTAGCTCAAATAAAAAAATACGCACCCTAAGCAGAATAGGAGATGCACTCGCCTTGTAAGCGAGAGAGGGCGGGTTCGACTCCCGCAGGGTGCTCAATAAAAAAATAATAATTGCCGATGTAGCTCAGATGGTAGAGCAGGTGCCTTGTAAGCATCAGGTCGCAGGTTCGATGCCTGTCATCGGCTCAAAAAGGAAAAAAGAAATATGAAAATGAAAAAGAAATATAAGAAACGATAAGAGGCTTGCACAAACGCAAAGTTGCGAGCCTTGCTGACTATATCATGCGCTCGTAACTCAGTTGGTAGAGTAATAGACTTTTAATCTATGAGTCACAGGTTCGAATCCTGTCGGGCGCACAAAGAAGATGAATAATCTTCAGCATGCATCCGAAGCTCAAGTGGACGGGCTTCCCGCTTTTAACGGGAAGGTTGTGGGTTCGAGGCCCACGGGATGCACAAATGTATCTGTTCGCTTAGTTGGCCGAAAGCACCAGACTTTTAATCTGGAGAGTTTATGACTCCATCGCAGGTTCGAATCCTGCCAGGTACACCAAAATTGCGTTTGTAGCTCAGTTGGCAGAGCAGCTGACTCTTAATCAGCGGGTCGTGGGTTCGAGCCCCTCCAGGCGCACAAAAATATAAATAGTCGAGTAGCTCAGTTGGTTAGAGCGCTACACTGATAATGTAGAGGTCGTGGGTTCAACTCCCGCCTCGACTACTAAATTGGCCTGTATACAGCCCATCCTGATAAGATGGAGAACTTGTAATTTGGTATTGAAAATGTCGGTTCGAGCCCGACCTGGCCAACTAAACTAAGAATTCAAATTTTTTGTACTATTTATTATCAATAAATGATAATAAAGGTTTAAAAATGAAAGAAAAAATAATTAGTTTAAGAAAAGAGGGGAAAAGTTATAGGACAATTGCAAAGGAATTGAATTGTAAAAAAAGTCTTGTTTCATATCACTGTAGAGCTAATGGTCTTGGTGGGGAGAAAACGGAAAAGTTAGATGATGGAGAAAGAAAAAGCAGGAACTATGAGCGTGTTAAGAGTCATAGACAAAAAGTAAAAGAAAAAGCAGTTGCTTATAAGGGCGGCAAATGTGAGAAGTGTGGTTATGATAAGTGTATTTGGGCGTTTGATTTTCATCATTTAGATAAAAACAAAAAAGACCTCACCCTATCAAGTAGTTTAACTTTATCTTGGGATAAAATAAAAAAAGAATTAGATAAATGTATAATGATTTGTGCAAATTGCCACAGAGAAATACATTATGAAGAATATAAAAATGGGTTATAGCCTAAGGAAGGCGCTGAGTCCCCGTAGAGAAACCACTCAAGCGGGTCACAACACAGGTATTTGCAGTTCGACTCTGCTCTAATCCACAAAAATAAAAGAAGATGGAAGACGATATAGACATATGTATATGCGGATGTAGCTCAGTGGTGAGAGCGGCAAGCTTATACCTTGCGTCAGTCGTGGGTTCAATTCCCTCCTTCCGTACAAATTATTTTGAATTGTAATTTTTTTGATTACATTTGTATTATGAGCAAAAATTCAGAAAAAAAGAAGCGTGTTAAAGAGAGATGGGAATCTTTGTATAAAGACATTAATGATTTATTTGAATCTTTAGAATTTGAGTCATTTAGTGAATGGAAAAATTTGATTGAAGGTGAAATAATAAGACTGATAAAAAAACGAAATGTTTTATCATGGATGGGCAGAGAATGGAAAGTTTATTCTTCATTAAATATAAAAGATAATACTTTTACTTTTGATGTTAAAACTGTAAAAAGTTATTTTAGAGTGCTTAAAATAGAAATATAAAATAATGAAAAAGTATAATTACACTCCAGGTTGTCTTTAGGTTAATCCCTAAATGATGACCAAAATGTCAAAAAACAGAAACCGAGCTAAGTTTAACAAAGCTCAAACTTCAAAAGAATATAAACTTTTGATGATGCATTATGAATATAGCTATTGCTATATTTGCACAAAAAGATGTGGTTCTTTTTATTATGATTGTTCTCCACAAAATACACGTGTGAGACACAGGCATGGAAGTGGAAAACCAATTTATACTTGGAAGTACAGAAGTTATAAAACTTGGAAGCATAGCAGAAAAACCAAGTGGAAAGAGCAGGTCTGATTTAGTGGTTTTATTCAGATTAGGTATACCAAATTAAACCATTCGACCTATCAGTGTCGTTAAGGCTGGTTGAAAAAGGTGGTGTCCGCTGACATTGGAATACACGGCATAGTACTTGTCGTGTGTATAGCGGAACTTGGGCCCTTAGCTCAGTTGGTCAGAGCAAATCGCTCATAACGATGAGGTCCCGTGTTCGAGCCACGGAGGGCCCACAAATTATGATTATGTAGTTTTTCATAATTCTATACTATTTATTAGTATGGAAACGAAAAAATGCATAGAGTGCGGAAATGAAATTTCTGGACAAAAGAAGATGTATTGTAGCAATAATTGCAAACAAAAGCATCATTATAAAAGAGTAAAAGAACAGACTAACACCTATCATTCTCAAACCGAACGGTCTTTGAGGCGAAAGATTAAGTTGATTGAAATGTTAGGAGGAGGTTGTTCTGCATGTGGTTATAAAAATAACTTGGCAGCTTTAGAATTTCATCATGAAGACCCAAATTTAAAGGATGATAAATTGGACATGAGGACATTGGCTAATAGGTCATGGGATTTTATACTAAAAGAAGTTGAAAAGTGTAAGTTGTTATGCTCTAATTGTCATAGAGAACATCATAATCCAGAATTAGAAATTGAAAAGATTTCTTTTATTCTTATGGGACATGATAAAAGAATAGAAGAAAAAGTGGTAGTTAATAAACCTAAATGTATTGATTGTGGAGATGAAATAAATTATAGACATATAAGATGTTCTGATTGTAGTAATAAGAACAAGAGAAAAGTTGAAAGACCTGACTTGAAATTATTGCATGATGAATTAAATGAGAATGGTGTTACTTGGTGTTCAAAAAAATACGGAGTATCAAGAAAGACTATTCACAGATGGCTTGAAAGGCAGATACAATAAATCCTGCAGGGCCCACAAATAAAAAGAAGAATGAAAGTTGAAGTATATACATCGGATTCTGAAGATTCAATCACCGTTATCCCAAAGGGTGGCGAAGATAAACATCTTCTTCCAGCAGATGCAGTTCTTCTACGAGAGATTGAGGGCGAAACTTGGGAGGATTGTATGCGTCAGCATCATGAATTAATGGGGTGGGAACCCTATGTTCCATTTTATTCGTGATAAAATCATTTGTATTTATACATAAACGAAAGAATATGTACGAATACAAAGCAAAGATAACTGCTGTTTATGATGGTGATACATTAACTGCAGAAGTTGACCTGGGATTCAATATCAAGATAACTGAAAAGTTTAGACTGAGTGGTTTGAATGCTCCAGAAGTTAAAGGAGATGAGAGAGGCGATGGCCTTATTTCGAGGGATAGGCTTAGAGATAAGATTCTTGGAAGAGAAGTCATTATTAAGACATTTAAGGATAGTACAGAAAAGTATGGTAGATATATTGCTGAAATCTATCTGGAAAGTGAAAATGTTAACGAGTGGCTCATTTCGGAAGGCTTAGCTGAAAGAAAAAAATATTGATTTTGATAAATTCGTTTTCTATATTTAAAGAAAACAAATATGTCAAATATATATTGGGAAGAACATAAAATGGGCGAACATAAGGAGCCCGAAAAACAGGTGGCAACAATCTCAATGATTGAAGCGCCAAAGAAAAATGTAGGTGGATATGACATCACAGGCAACCATGGCGGACCATATTCCGTCATGTTCATGATGACAAAGAAGCCTAAGTGGTTTCACCGAGTTTGCACAAGATTTTTTCTTGGGTGGAATTGGGTAGATGAAAAGTAAAAAGTAAAACTATTTATAATAAGTGAAAACTAACATGACATATTGGAGAGGCTTATCGCAAGCGATTGATTGCGGTGAGGGCACACTATGTCCTTTTGGAAAAAATGTTAGTTTGAGCATGAGTAAATAGATTACACATAAAAAGAATTTTGAAAAGCTCAAACTATCATGTGTAGTTTGAGCTTTTTTTTTGCAAACAAATAAAACAAATAATAACAATGATTTAGACTGGAAAAACTGACAACTTTTCGTGCCTATTAAAAAACGAAACAGAAATGGAAAGGAAATTCAAAAAATTTGGAGGCGATGTTATTACAGACCTTGGTGAGTACGCACGGGAACACTTGAAGAAGTTCCCAGGTGAAACTATTTATATTGGTTGTGACTCTGATGTAAGAAGAAATGGAAGAAAGGTAATGTATGCTGATATAATTGCGTTCTATAACAATGAACTCAAGACAGGTGTACACTACATTTACAACAGAGAACTTGTAGATGGTATTCAAGTAAAGGCACCTAAGACTGGAAACGCTGCAGAAGACAAGAGGGCTCAAAAGAAAGCTCTTACTTCTGCTATCTTTCAAAGGATTTGGGGTGAAGTTATGAGGCTTGAAGAAATAGCTGAGTACTTCGAGAAGGAGTTGGAAGGTGTTTATCCAAGAAAGACTGCCGAGGAACTTGTTAAGGCTGGCTATAACGCCAACCAAGATAAGCTTATGGACATCGACATCGACATCAACCCAAACCCAGGTTGGAGCTCATATCAAATTGAGCTTATTAAGATGGATAAGGACCCAGGAATTCCAAAGAACAGGTCTTTCATCGTCTATGACGCTGCAAGAAGTTACCTTGAAGGAAAGGGTTACAGAGTTAGGTTTAAGCCTCACTCTTGGGCTGCATCATGTGCAGCTGATATGATTTGCAAGGGAGGATAATCTCCCTTGCTTTTAAGACAGTGTACTCAAGTGGTTAAGAGAGCAGTCTGCAAAACTGCTATTCGGGGGTTCAAATCCCTCCACTGTCTCGATAAATTTTATGGTCCTGTGGCCGAGTGGAGGCTTTAAAAAAGCCGACAGGCAGAAGTCTGCAAAACTTCCAACGATTGTTCAATTCAATCCAGGACCTCAAGTTATAGTGTTGATTTAATTCACTGCCTACCTACTCAGCCATTTTAGCTTTTTTTGACTATTTATAAAATAAAATGGTTAGGAAGAAATGGTCTAAAGAAGATGAAGTATTGATTTCTTCTCTTTTTAAAAGTGGTAAAACATACAAAGAAATAGCTCTTATTCTTGATAGAACAGAAATATCAGTATCAAGTAAAATAAAAAAACTCAATCTAATTATAAGTCCAATTTGGACAAAAGAAGAAATTGAAAAGGCAGTTTGTTTATTTGAATCTGGGATGAATTTTTTACAAATTTCTAAAGAATTAAATAAAACTCAAAATTCTGTTACTAAAAAACTAAATAGACTTGGTTATAAATATTGGGAATCTAATTTATCTTGTAATTGGGTAAATAAACAAGAAAAATTATATACACACAGAACTTTAAAACGTGAAATTATTGATTGGGACAAAGTTCAAGATTTTTATACAAATTCTAATTATAGAGGTTTACAAAAAGAATTTTCATTAACACCAAAAGATATTAAATGGGCTCAAGATAATGGAAAATTGAAGTTGAGAACATTAACTGAGGCTGTACAAAAAGCAATAAAAGAAGGTCGAAAAAATATTAGTTCTAAAGAAGGTATTGAAAGGTATAGGCAATTATGTGAATTCAAATTCTCAGTTAAAAATTATCCAGAAGAATTTGACCTTAAGTTAATCCAGGAGCATGGGTGGTATAAGGCTGCAAATCGAGGAAATAATCTTGGCGGAGTCAGTAGGGACCACATTATTTCAGTCAAGTTTGGTTTTGAAAATGGTATTAGCCCAGAAATAATATCACATCCAGCAAATTGTAGGCTTATGAGACACGCAGACAATCAGGTTAAAAACTCTTATTCTGGAATGTCTATTGAGGAGCTTGAGGAAAAAATAAGGGTATGGGATAAAAAGTACTCACAAAAATTAAGTTTTTAATCCATATTTATTGATATGGATTCCTTAAGGAAAATAATACGAGAATCAATTCAAATAGCCGAAAACATTCAATTGGCTGATAAAGTATATTTTAATACTGGGAAACTTCCGCCATTGGCAAGAGAAGCTGTCTTAAAAATTACTGGGGGTGACCCGTATACAAAAATTATTTCTGATATAGCTTATGCTTATTTTGAAAATTCAGCAAAGACTGGAAGATGGTCAGTATCTGGATTTGACGGAGAAAAAGATTATGATGAGTCTGAAGTGATTCAATTATCTAATGATTCGGTCAAAGATATAAATACCTGGAAGGAAATAAAAGAGCTTTATAATCAAATTAAGACATACAATAAAAATGTATTTCCAATTGAAGGTTTTGACATCAATAATCCAAAAAATATTTGGAATATAACCAGCGCCCTTAAAAATAGAGCTAAGATTTTAGAACTCATGAAAAAATTACCTTCTGTAGCTGCAAGAAATTTGAGCAAGGATAAGAATGTAGTGAGAAACTATAATCAACTTAACATATACAGAGATGAGCTTGAGCAATTTTTGTCTTATTATTCTCTATTAAGTAATAGAGACCCTAAATTTAGAAAATTCATAGAGGATAAGATGTTCAAGTCTGGTGTTACACTGGAGGATTTGCTTGATTTTGTGCAGGAAAAAGAAAATATGTTGGGAGGTAAGCCTTTTACAAAAAATTCTGTAAAAAGATTGGTTGGTGCTAATAGTTATGATATGGAGATTGTCTATGACAAAGGAAATGTCATGGTTGTGGATGTAACTTCTCCAGATGCTATTAAGAAAATTGGTTGTAACTCATTGTGGTGTTTTACTTATGGAAAAGGTTTTGATGCAGCATATAGACAATGGAATCAATATTCTACAAATGACCATGTATATGTAATAATAGATTTTTCTGAGTCAATGGATTCTCCTGACTTTATGCATGTATTGATTCAGCCACTTGATTACAAGGCTGAATCAGAAGACGAGAATGATAGCAAGCTATTCAATATGGCAAATGAAGAATCTTATAATGCCGTTGGAATTGTAAAACAACTTGTAGGAGATGATGCTCCATTTATTTTGAACTTTGGAGAATCTGTAGATATGGAAGGTCCAAGTTCTAAGTGGCCATACGAAGACCCAAATCAGTTGAAATTGGATTTACAAGAAGTTAGAAAATTAATATCTGAAGTCGTAAGGGAAGTGTTTAGTGAGAACGAAATAGTTCCGCCAAGCATTCCAAACTCTATGAATTTTTGGCATGGAGGAAATCTTGATGACTATGGAGATGCTATCGCTCAAAAGAATGGAAGGTATGAGTATGGTCCTGGATTGTACATCACCACTCACTATGATACAGCAAAGAAATATGCTAAGGGGAGCAGGAAATTATATCTTGTAACTGTTGCAAATGGTGTTGACATCAGTGATGCAACTCTTGATGAAAATAAAGTAAGAGAATTTGTTGCTTCTTATGTTATTGGTGGCAAGAGAAAAGAAATTCTGGCAACAATGGAAAAATACTTTTCTGAAGGTAAGATAAAAGCAAATACATTCAATGTAATTCTTTTGAATAACAAAGCTATTAAACCAGCAAATACGATAAACTTGAGGTCTTTTCTTGTTGATAATGGAATTGACTATGAGATAGTAGATAACGCCTTTGGATGGGGCGAAAAAATGATAGTTCTTTATAATATGAAGAAAATCTTAAATGTAATTCAGGTAAAATCAGGCGATAAAATCGCAGTCTTTGATTTATCTAAATCCAGTTCGTAACATTTTTTCTTTTGTCACGTATAAATGTTTATGCAGACGATTAAAGAAAAGCAGAAGTTTATTACAGAATCTTTTTATAAAGGTTTTGATATGGAAATTGAATACAAAGGACATAGACGTGTTATTAGTAGCCCTTCTATGTTGAGTTCTAATTATTCTGAGGATGATAAAATATATGCTTATCATATTTCTGGATATACCAGTTCTGGGAGTGATAGAGAAAGAAGTTTTTTCATTAAATACATGAAAATAATTCGACTTATTTCAAAATCGGAAGAATTGCAAGAATATCTTGACAAATTAGGCTTAATTGCTAAAACAAAGATTCTTGAAAATTTCACAGATTCAATAGGTCATAAAAATGATATTATAATTACAATAATTACTAATAAAAAAGGCGAAGTTCAGTATACCCTAATTCCAGCAGATTATGCAGGAGCTTATGCTTTATTTGACGGTAAATGTGATGATGAAGATGAGATTGATTATATTCTTGGAGTAGATGGTTATCACATAATTGATGGAAGTTCTATTAAGAATCCAGAGGGTGATGATGATTTTGAAAATGATGGTGGTAGTAGTAAATACAGATTTTACAGTATGTATGATGTATATTTGGCAATATCACTTGATAAGGCAAAGAAAAGTCGAAAAAGGTAATGGAGACAAACGAAGAAAAAATAGGCTGCAAGACTCTTGTTCGAATTGAATCAGACGGTACGAAGATTTTTAAGTACAAAAAGAAATTTGACACTCTTGATGAGGCAATTGAGGAATGTAAAAAACTTAATGCACAGCCCCACAGAATTAGCAAAGTTGTTTCTTATAAGTGCAAGTCTTGTTGCAAGTATCATGTCGGAAGAAATGGAAAGCAAATTTCAGATAAATACAGAAGCAGACTTCAGGCGGAGCAATATGTACCGACTCCAGAAGAGATTGAGAAAAAGAAAATACGAATTAGAGCAGTTGATATTGAGCATGCAAACTTCAAAGTTGTAGGCAAGATTGACCTAAGTAAAATTCCAAAAAAATGAATATGGAAAATTTAATAGCACTCAAAAAACAGAGAAATAAAAAATTCTTTTCTCTCGATGAGTTATCCAAATTTAATACCAAAAACTTGCTTGCTTTTTACAAAAAAGAAAGAGCAAGATATTATAGTTTTATAGGCGGGATGACGTGTGAGTGCTGTGGTGAAAGAATGAGTAATTTATATCCAAATGATGATTATTACAAAAATTCAAATAAGATAGAAAAAGAGTGGGAGCTTTATTTGAAACAAATAAAAGATGTATTAAACACAAGAGAACACGTTGAAAATAAAAAATATGGCAAAACTAAAAATAACAGGTAAAGAACTTATGGAGTTCGGTTTCGAACCAGGAAGAGTTATGGGCGTTACTTTGAGAATTGTAAACAAGGAGTACAAGCATAATTCTCTTGATGAAGTTGAAACCATCTTAAAGGGAGTTCTTGCAGCTCCAGAAAGCTTCGTTGAACACGAAGTTCTTGGTGAGATTGCGAAATTACTCATTCCAGAAGTTAAGGAGGAGCCAGTTGAAATTCCTCTTAATGAAAAAGGTGCTCCATACAATGTCTATGGTGCCGATGGTATTGAGAAAGAAGCTTTAGTTCAAATGAACTTGGCCTCAAGATTGCCTGTTGCCGTTGCTGGAGCTCTTATGCCAGATGCACATGCTGGATATGGTCTTCCAATCGGTGGAGTTCTTGCAACAAAGAATGCTATAATTCCATTTGGAGTTGGTGTTGACATAGGTTGTAGAATGTGCCTAACCATTTACGATGAAAAAGCATCCTATATTGGTGGAAACAGGGATAAACTTAAGAATACCTTATTGGAAAACACATTCTTTGGAATGGGTATTGAAAATGATGGAATCAAGGAACACGAATTCCTTGACAGAAAAGAATTCAATGAGATTCCAAACATCAAGGCTCTTAAGGATAAGGCCTGGAAGCAAATTGGTACTTCTGGAGGTGGAAATCACTTCGTTGACATCGGGATTGTTAAGATAACCGACCCAACCAACGATTTTGGTCTTGAAGTTGGTGAGTACATCGGTGTATTGTCACATTCAGGTTCAAGAGGTTTCGGTGCAACACTTGCTAACAAGTATACCGAAATTGCTATGCAAAAGACACCACTTCCAAAGGAGGCTAAGCACCTTGCGTGGCTTGACCTTAACTCCGAAGAGGGTATGGAGTATTGGATTGCAATGAATATGGCTGGTGACTATGCGCAAGCTTGTCACGATGAAATCCATAGAAGGATTGCTAAGTCTCTTAAGATGAAGCCAGTTGCAAAGATTGAAAATCACCATAACTTTGCATGGAAAGAAACCATCAATGGTGAGGAGGTAATTGTTCACCGTAAGGGAGCAACTCCAGCTGGTAAGGGAGTTCTTGGAATAATTCCAGGCTCTATGGTTTCCCCAGGATTCATTGTAAGGGGTCGAGGAGTTGTTGACTCTATTTCTTCTGCATCTCACGGTGCTGGTAGAACAATGTCAAGAACCAAGGCAAGAAATTCATTCACTCAAAGTGAAATGAACAAGATGCTTGATGCACATAAGGTAACACTTGTGGGTGGAGGTCTTGATGAGGCACCATTTGCATATAAGGACATCTCCAAGGTTATGGAGGCCCAGGGAAGCTTAATTGACGTTCTTGGAACATTCACTCCACAAATTGTTAGGATGTCTGATGATGATTCAGAATTCTAAAATTAGATAACACTCAAAAAGAGAGGCGGGTCCATTGGGTTTGTCTTTTTTGTTTATATTTATTTACATGGGAATAAATCTAAGAAAATTGGTTAGGCAAATTATCAAGGAATCATTGTTTCAAGAGACAATGGAGACTGGATTTGATGCTTATCATGGAACAGACCATGAAATAACTGAGTTCAGCGATAGTTTTCTTGCAGGAGAGAAGGTGACCCAGCATCATGGAGCTGGTATTTACTTTACGACAAACTTTGATAATGCCAGGATGTTTGGAGAAAATGTATATAAAGTACACATCAAGGGTAAATTCATAGATACAGATACTCCTGCTGATTCAGTAGATATTAACGAGGTAATTGCTCTTATGAAAATGAGTGATGAGGAGTGGGAAATGGAGGCTTATAATTACAATGAAGACCCAGAGCGTGGTGTTCAGATTGCTGCAGAAAAGGCTATAGAATATGGAGATAATGAGGTTGATGTATTCCTGAGAGTTCAATCCAGCTGGTATCAATATGACCCCTTAGGATATGTGAGAAGTATGACCAGACTCGGATATGATGGAATGGTTGTAGATGCTCCAAGTGATTGGGTTGGCGAAAAGCATATAATAGTCTTTAATCCAAAGGCTATAACTATCGAGAAAAAAGTTAAATAAGAAGCTTTTTTATGCCCTATTTATTTGTATGGATGGCATTCGTAAAATAATAAGAGAAGTTTTAAGTGAAATTGATTGGGAAAGTGATTTCAGTGATGTAAAGCAAGTTTGTATAAATCCTGCTGACGTTGTTGATTACTTAAATAGAGTTAGAGCCAACGCTGACCTATCTACTGCCGAGAGAGAAAAATTTAAGGCTGATAAGCCTTTTGTACACGCTAAGTCAACATTCTTTAATCCAAAGAGCGAAGGTGTCGATATTGATTACTTCATCAAGAGAATGACGGAGCCACCTCAAACAATTATAAACACAAATGATAAGATACTTCACAGTGGAGGGCCTCATGAATATGTGTTCAAGACTGGTGTTCCTGCATTTAGAGGTATCGTATATGATGAGTCAAATAAAACATTTCACTACATAAATACTTGTCCAGGCGCTGGTAGTTGTGCAATAATTTGTTACGCCATGAAGGGTAGATATATTCAATATCCAGCTTCATATGATGGTATGACAAGAAGGCTTAATTATCTACTAAATCATCCAGATAAATACGAAGAGCAACTATACAATGAACTTAAGGCTAAGGCTGAAGAGTTCAAGACATTTGAAGGATACAAGTCAAAAATATTATTGAGATGGAATGACTCTGGAGACTTCTTTACAAAGAAATATGTAGAGATAGCGGAGAGGGTTATGAGAAGGCTTAAGGAAAATGGATACAATGTCTCTGGATATGCCTATACAAAGGTGGCCGATGTTGCGAAGGACTCAAATATTGATACAACATTTTCTGCAGGTGCAAATAAGGGAATGGAAAAACAAATAGATTTTGGTAAGCACAAGACATCTATTATAATTCCTAAGAAGTTGTTCAGTGGACTCGATTTAATGAGAGTTGCTGATGAACAAACTCTAAAGAATAGAGTTGCTGATTTTCTTAAACTCAATAAGGATGAAGTAATTACTTACGATGAACTCATGTCAACTCCTAAGTCAGATATTCCTAAGTGGAATGTTATTGTAACTCCAAATGATGGAGATGATGCCGCATTTAGACAAGATGTAAAGAAAATTTTATTAACTCAACATTAATGAAGGGAAAAATAGAATATAGAGAAGAACATGTTGGTCATCATCATGGACAAGACGATATGGAGCTTGGATTATACATAGATGATGAAATAATCGGCATGGTTCAATATACTTTATTTGATGGTGAGCTTACAGTAAGAGATATTATTGTAAGGCCAGAATTCAGAAGACAAGGATATGGCTCCAGGATGATGAAATACATTAAGCAATTGCATCCAGAGCACAAGTATGTTCCATCACTTAAGA
>JACCDY011223876.1_pt1 | contig 15106 bp, 19 predicted proteins | sample 7446391 | NCBI WGS metagenome assembly JACCDY01 (sample SAMN15323451, study PRJNA562643) | freshwater metagenome | isolation source: river surface water | place: USA:Blue River Watershed | collected 2017-08-18 | reverse complement strand
CCTCCCCAACCACATAAAAAAATTATTTATTTTTTTTATTTATTCAATCACAACACTTTATTCTGGTGGTCCTTCAAGGGCCCCACCGAACATATTTTTCAGCGTGGCTTGTTCCACGATGTGATTGATTTCAGGTGAATCACCTAGGATTTCCGACCCGGCCCCGCCACCCGTCTTAGGTAGTTCTGAAATGAACCCAGCCTTCTTCAGACTCTGGTTAAATTCTGGCCGAAATCCCATTCCCTTCATGGTATCATTCATGATGGCCTGGAATAGTTCCTTGGGGATTCCCATTGCTTCTGCCTCGGCTAATTGTGCCTTGAGCATAGCTTCCATTTGAGGCACAAGTGCCTTATCTTTTAGACGCGTCATAGTTGCGCGTTTCGATGCCTTTGTACCTGGAAGGTGTTGCATCTCTTTTTCTTTTTTACGTAACATTGATGATGTGTACGCATGAGCGTGACTCATGCCGTTTTCACGGCGCTTCAAGTAGTCCGCCACCTGCATGAATTTCTCCTTGTTTGGAGGACTCAGGTTACGGGCATTAATCGAGTGATATAGCTCCTTCATGCGCTTCATATTACCTGGGGTTGGCTCCCCGTGTTGCAAGAGACTGTTCATCTCTACAAACCTAGCGTTATGTTCTTCTATTTTCTTGGACATTTTTAGAAGTTGTTGTAACATATACTACTATATACTAATGAAATTACACTGTTTCAAATTTTTTTGTAACAACTGATTTATGTCATCACTAATAAAAAAATTGAAACAGTGTTTTTTCAATAAAATCAATCAGAATTCGATAAAAACTAGCAAGAATGAGCTCCGAAAAGATATTCTACATCACCTGTGTAATAGTCACGATTGTGGCATTGCTAGTAAAGACCAGCTACGAGCTGGTAGAAGTCCCCAAAATTATTGGGGCGGCTATGCTGATGTGGTTTTGCTACATCGGCATAACGACACTTATCCTCAAATGTATTACAATATGTTTTGAGGAGAACCTTCCTAACATTTCATTGGAGGAAAAACAAGAGAGACGTTTAGAGCGCCATCAAAGAATAAACAGGAATACTAATCATTGGACAATAGGATACCTGATGTCGGTGGTGGTTATGTTTGTACTACCCCTATTGGCTCAGAAATCAACTGAACCCAGCAAACCTATCATCCCCACAGGATTCGTCCTATTCCCGACAATCATATGGGGAATTGGTGCATTAGTAGTTATAATTAAAGAGCTCTGCACAAAAATCCCAACACGCGAGGAAATACTTCAAGCACGCTGGGACAAATATGAGGAGTTCCTACATCTAAAGGCATATTATGGTGGTAAAGGGCTATGATGTAACACAACAAAATATAAAAATAGGTGTCTCTAAAATTGAGTCTTTTTTTTTTGATTGAATAAAACAATTAGAAGAAAGATGGCAACCGCAGTTCAGGATTTTAAACCCGCTATTATCGATGCCCTAACTGTCCTCATGAAGAGTGACCAAATTAGGAAAGAGAAATTCAAAGCAATTGCATATCAAAAAGTCATCAAAGAACTCAAGAACCATGAAGGTCCTATCCGGTCTATGGATGATTTAGAAAACATTAAAGGCGTCGGTACAAAGATTCGTGCCAAAATCGAAGAAATCCTTGCCACCGGTGAACTCGCTGCCGCTAAAGAAGCAGCAGCCTCAATGCCAATCAGTGTCTACGATGACCTACTAAAAGTCCATGGTATTGGACCAGTTAAAGCACGGAAACTCGTAGAAGAACAGGGCATTAAAAGTATTGATGACCTTCGAGCACGTGTTGCTGCTGACCCTACAATACTTGATGCCGCTCAGAAAACTGGCCTCAAATACTATGAAGAATTTAATCAACGTATTCCACGTGTCGAAATGACTATGCACGAGAATATGCTTCTAGCTACTGCACCCGCAAATATGAAATTCGAAATTGTCGGTTCATATCGCCGCGGTGCCGAATCTTCCGGTGATATTGATGTTCTTGTCAATTTCCCAAGACTTAAAACGGAAGAAAATATTATCAAACATTTCCATGCCTTTGTACAATCATTACAAGAAGCTGGATATATAACCGATATACTTGCACTAGGCAACCATAAATGTATGGCTGTTTGTCAAGTTCCAGACGCTGAACATCGTCGTCTAGATTTACTATTAACACCAAATGAAGAATGGGCTTTTGCTATTCTTTATTTCACCGGCTCTGACCGTTTGAATGTAGCCATGCGCGCTCATGCATTAGAGCAAGGCTATACACTTAATGAGCATCGTATTGCACGCACCGATGGTAAAGAAATGGCTTCAATGCCGACTTTCAAATCTGAAAAGGATATCTTTGATTTCCTCGGACTCGAATACGTTAAGCCAACAGAGCGTACCGGACCCGAGGCGCTAAAACCATTATAAATTCACTGAAGCTACTGCCCGGTGTACCTTTAAAATAATTCGCGGATGCACAGACAAATAAATCAACTGCTGCATCGCTCAAACTTGTATGACGAAGACCAGATGCCCCTGAAGAAATTTTTTTATTCACAACCACTCTGCCCACCTCATCACCCCCTAATAGTTCATCCTGTGTCACCCTGTTATCCGTCGCCAAATAGACTGGTCTATCAGCTTCTTTTATAAACTGATAGATTTCTCTATCAAACTCTGTGGAAGCACCTAGGTCTGTTCTTCGAAGATGTACTGCATAGAAATCTTCCCCTAATTGTTCTATCAATTCGATAGCGCGTCTTCGAAGCTTCTCTTGCAATCGAAGTTCTGAAGCACAAGAAGAGAAATCTCCACAAGCGTAGCATCCTTCGTAGTCTAATTTTTTAGTTGTCCACTTCTTCACTACCATACCAGGAAGAGGAAGGAAGATGTCTTCGAAGAATCCATTGCATGCTGGAGTCACTTCCCAAATTACTTCTAATTGTTTTCTTTCGGAACGAGCTTTCTGAAGATAACTAAGTGCAACTCGAAGATAATTGCAAAGACCCCCTGTTGGTTTTACTCGAATAATATCCATCTACTGTCGTTTTACTGTGAATTTTTTTTTGTGCTTCGGAGCGCTGCAGCTACAGCAATCAAAAATTGAACGGCAGCCAGGGTACTTAAAGCCACTATCCCTAACAGTTAGACAATGGATTCAATACATCACTCATGGTCTTCCTTATTTACATCACATGACCTATCATGGGTTGATGCACTATATACAACCGATGAGATTGTTTATCCACAACGTAAAGATGTATTTCGCGTCTTCTCAATGCCGGTCACTGACATTAAATTAGTATTAATTGGCCAAGACCCTTATCATGGTCCTGGTCAAGCACATGGGCTCAGTTTCTCCGTACCACATACAGTTGGTGTCCCACCCTCACTCAGAAATATTTTCAAAGAACTAAAATTAGAGTTCGAAGAACGCAATTACGATTTTAAACATGGAAACCTCGAAAAATGGCATCAAACTGGAATCTTCCTTCTTAATGCCGCACTAACAGTTCTTGACGGCGCAGCCGGCTCACATATGAGCAAATGGCAACAATTTACAGACAATGTAATTGATTTCATTGTCAAAAACAACCCTACATGTATATTCCTGTTACTAGGAGCATTTGCACAAAAAAAAGCGGATATCATTGATAACCCTAAACGTTGGGTATTCGGAACTCATCCAAGCCCTCTTAGCGCATCACGCGGATTCTTCGGCTCCAATATCTTTCAACGCGTTGAACAAAAATTAGGAACATTTATTGATTGGCAGAATTAACGTCCTTTGACAGAATTTTCAATTGAAATCATTAGAGCTCGATGCAATTCATCAGCACGCTGTGTCTGTTTTTTTAGTTCTTCCTTCAATGCACGATTCTCCACCTCTAATAGTTTATTAATTGGTGGTATTACTTGTGCTGCTGCTGATGCCACTACTGGTGCCGCTGCACGGCGTATATACTGGCGTTTCTTCTTCGGCCCCTGCTCATCATCTTCCATATCCTCTCCACGCTTCCGCTTTTTACCAGCAATTGATATCTTCTTCTTAATCAACCATCGACGCTTACCGTTAGGGGAATGAAGCTTAGACCACACTGCTGTATATCCAGGTGGTACATCTGGCTTTGGAGGAATAATCTCATTTTCATTATCTGCCTCCTTGATAGCCTCTCTTACATAATTGTCAATAGCTTCCTCAATTTCGTCGTCAATAATCAATTCATCCACATGTTTCTGCATTTTCGTGTATTTATTTGCTTTCAATTAAATACATAAAAATATTCAATTTTTTAATAGAAATAAAATTGATATGCATATTTTTTAACACAACTAATGCAATATATCGATAATAAAGCATCAATAATGAACCTTTCAATCTTTGACGCTGAAACACAACGCTACCCGTCTGTCTTCAGACAGACTTCAGTAATTAACCCATCAACGGGTTTTATATACAGATTCTACCCTACAGGTGAACTGTATATGGTCGCCAGCATCTTTGATGGCGAACTAAATGGCTGTCTCAACACATACCACACTAACGGTAAAATAATGGAATTAGTTCATATGGAAGATGGACTTCCTTGGGGAACATTTCAATCATACCACCCTAACGGTCAACTCAAGTCTGAAGGAGACTTTCGCTACCAGCGATTCAATGGCTCCTCCAAGCCAACAGTCTTCCTTAGAGATAAATATTGGGAGTTTGATGATGTGGGATTTGTCACATGTCATCTTGAATTTGACATCCAAGGAAATCTCGTAAAAAACTACTTAGCAGTCTAACTAGTTAAATAAATTTCATAAAAAAACAATGAGACACAATTTTTTATTTGTACAGGTCTAAAAAACACTAAACATAATTCTATATATCTATTTGCTCTGCAATATAATGCCATTACAGCAACAAGAAAGTATATGCTATATATGCCATGACGATGCAGGTGAACATGGATTCATACCCCCTAATTGTAATTGTCAGGGTACAATAGCTGTTCATGAAGCCTGTATTGCACCTATTCTTAGAATAAAAACACATTGTTCAATTTGTAAAAGCATCTATATACCCCCTGATGGTCCATACACACTTTTTTGGGAAAACACTAATAATATTAGAAAACAAGGTACCGTTATTAATGGTACCTTTAATGGTATGATAAATACTTTTTATAAATCTGGTGAACTGTTAAGTCGATATTTTGAAATAAACGGACAGAAAAATGGTATTGCACAAAACTTTTATAGGAATGGTCAAATCAAAACTGAAACAACATTTGTTGAAAATAATATTGAAGGAATTGAACGGGCATGGAACGAAGATGGAACTCTGGATATCGAAATACCCTATGTCAATGGAAAAATAGAAGGTATAGTCAAATATTATTGGCCCAATGGTTCGATTTCAGGAGAAGAGATGTGGACAGATAATTTACCACATGGACTATCGCGTCTATTTAATGAAGATGGCTCAATTGAAAAAATATCTCTTTGGGTTGATGGGAATGAACATTTTTCTCATACCCCCTCTCCTAATTAATGTGTTAAAGGTATTTCAATCAAATATGTCTTTCGTAAATGATTTCCAGTTATATCATCGTCCGATTTATCCGAAACTAATTTAATAGTTGCGCCTAAATCCGAAAACAGCTTCAATTGCGGCTCACCCTCACGGTCATTATTCGTCTCCAGTAGTATATGACGTGCATGACGAGCAGCATCTAAATACACTTCACGCCACTTCTTAATCCATGAACCAATTGACAGCAGGAAAATAATATCAGGCTTCTCCGCCTCATAAATGTCCGTCATAGTCTCCACCTCCAAATTTCGCTGATAGAAATCCAAATTTAAATTAAGATTCAATTCACGCTTAATTCCAATACCAGCAGCAATGCAATTAGCATCAAAATCAACACAAACGCCCCGCTTAATTTTATCCATTAGATGAAATAACATCCCACCATTATTACCCCCCACATCTATAACAGTCTTCCCCTCGAAATCATAATGTCCTTCGAGCCTAGATAACCGTTGCTTCGGATTACGTTGTCCAGGAAAATTTATATTATGAAGATTGAAACTATGATATCCATAACGCGTCTTATTCTGCCAACCATTAGAAGCGTGATAAATCTTTGTAGAATCCTCTAATAGTTTTCCTATATTTCGTATGACAATATCATCATATAACATATCTATATACTTTAGAGGTATTACATTATCTTTAAGATATCCTTTATGTCTAAGAATACATAAACGATGTAGACCATCACGTGGAATAAAATAATTACAATCAAAATATACTGGTATTAGCGGCATAGCTGCAACAGAAAAATTATCCGTTATGGCCTTGAATTTTGTTTCATTGTGGTCTTTCTGTCCTGCACTTGCAACATACTCGTTATACAATGTGAAGTCACCTGTGCGCAATGCATCCATATTAATAGTATCATCTAAATGCACATAGTGCATTCGAATATCCCTAAATTCAATATCAACATATTTAAAATAATTTATTATATTTGGATTTCGTCTATTCACCCATTGTTTCAAAACTACACGCTCTAATGGTATTGATGCTGACATTAATTTTTCCAGTCAAAAAAAAATAATATATATAAACGCCGGACTCACTTCACAGTCACATTAATTTTATCATAATTGTACGAACTCGGAAAGGGTGTACGTGATACTCTAAAACCACGTAATATAGAATTAGCTACAACAATAATAATTATTTGGATGAGGAACATGGCAGCAATAATTGTATATTCTGATTGACCTAATAGTCCACCAAATGGTAGAATAGCATGATGACTCAAAATTTTTAATGAATCTCTGTAAAAGTATGTGTAGTCGTATACCAATATATTTGCATATTTTTCATTAATACATGTAATAATAAACTCTAAAATATTTACTCCCTCCAATTTAACAGTATCTGGAAGAGCCAAATTCACGTAGATTGGCTCCTCTTTTTGCAACTCTTTAATCAATTCAGAAGTACCAGGCATCCATTGAGAATTCCATCGAACTGAATTAGTTACAACACATTTAATAGGATAAACTGGGTCAAACTGTTTTAGAGCAACTGTTTCATTCAAATAAGTAATTGATTCAACATGAATAGACTCGTAAGGAATATTTGCATGACATGATAATACTTCACGGAATGTGGACAATGAAAATGGACGCAATAGATATGTCATATCTAGCCCCCTAAAAGTCAATGTAATTGATGCTGTATGAGCAGAAACAAATAATATGATAAGAAGTATAATTTTCATTGCAAGCGTATCGAATAATAAAACAATTAAAAAAATCAAATTTATTGTTCTTATATTTAGGTTATAAATCATCATAAGCTAAACCAGCAGGTAAAGCACAGCATTCTTCAAAACAGAACGGATAATGAGCCAGACTGTATTGAAGACTTAGTCGCAAACCTACATCAATGTCTTCGCGAATAAGAATGATTTTATTTATAAATGCTCGCCAAGCATCCTCCAGTAGAAATGAATTATCAAGAATTGCTTTGCGACGCTTAGGGTCTTTTTCAGCCCGAACCTCATCATGAATTCCTGTAGTATCAGGAATCAATGTTGGGTAATCTTCAAATGGAACCTCTCTATAATGGTTCCTGGGATTGTAAGGAATATTAAACATTCTGTAAAACACAACGTATGTAGACCCTTCAATCTCTTTTAATAATTCTATTGTAACAAGTACAATCGAATAATATGTTTTACAACGGTCGTATGAATATTTATAATCACGCGTTGCATCTAGATACTCAATACCTTTAGTCAGTAATTCTAGTGCATCTATTAATAGTCTTTCCGAGAGCATTTTGACATAGTATTCAATGAATTCTTTTTCATCTTTTGATGTAATATGCTCTGGTAAATGATAGTAATGGTTTAGTACATCTTTTGGATGGACTACATCAAAAGGAACGGCAATTCGTTTATCGTTCTCTGTTGTAGGTAGACGTGTATTTATTAGTTTCATTTGTTCGCGGTGTGCGGACGTATCCTGAAATATTTTCTTAGTTGCTTGTTTCTTCACCATTTTTGACATTATTATTTATTCTACTAGTCATATTTAATGAATGTTACTATCAAATTTTTATAAAACAATAGAAATGGGATGAAGAGACCAAAATTTGAGACCGCAAATACAAGTATGGATATTAGTTAGGAAAATGGATTACACAAATCCCTATGAGAATTATCAACGTCTTTTACAAACAAAAAAATTTCTAGAGTCTGGTAACGAAGTACATGATAAATATTATGATTTACATATACCGCTTATTAGGAAATATTTAGATGTAGTTGAGGCTTCCGAATGTAATCAGGATGCAGCACCACTATTAAGAGTATTGATTACACAGTATGAATGTTTTGAATCATTTGAATTAAAAATATATTTAGAAGCATGTAATATCCTATTAAGTAATGTAGCTGAAGTGACTGCTATAAATTTACTAGAAAATATGTGTCTTTAAGTCCTCAGTAGCTAATTAACTTCCAACGACTATTAAATAGTGTTGCGACCATTTGTATTGCACTCAAAAGGCATGATGCCTTCTCCAACTCTAATTGTTTCTCCGCCTGGCGCTTCTCTGCCAAAATTTTTTGCGTCAACATTAATTCCAATGTATCATGTTCCAAATACAATTTACTTCTCAACTTCTCTATTGCAGCATCCTTCATTTGTAATGCAAAATCATATTTGGCAATTACCTTTGCACGCTCCATATATAATAGTCCACTCACATCCTTTGCACGGAAGAACTTCTCCTTATTTATTGCATAATTTGATGCATTCAATCTCACCCACTTATATTCATGAGTTCTATACTCTTTTCCAGGTGTTGGTTTGACAGTAACTACTATCAAATAACGCCCTGCTTTTGTCAATACACGTGTTTGTATATTTTCTGGTCTTACATCTTCCAAATCTGTGGTGTAAATACTTTTACAATGAAAGATATTATCAAATCGTAAAAGGATTTTATCCATTTCAATACCATCAATGTCCATCCATACCATCTTACGGTCTTTATCACGAACACCACATACAATGTATCCACCATCACCATTCAGAAATGCACAACACGTTTGTACAATTCGTTCAAATGTCTTCGGCGGATTACTAATCTCTCCTGGGGCACACATCAATTTGTTAAATGTCTGTTTGAACTCATACTGCTTCCCCTCCAAATAAGGGAAGGTATCCAGCGTCATCAACTCTTCATCTGTTGGAAAAGGAGGTAGCGACATTTTATTACATTCCAAAATTTACAAACAAAATTAATCAAATTTTTATTGTGTGTTCATAGTATAAGAGAAATGTCTAGCACTAAAGGAATCAGCAACGGTCAGCTCGCTAATGGTATGCGTACTTCATACATATCACAGACAGCATTCAATAACGACCTTTTCACTTACACAACAACACAGAGTCCTACTACATTCATTACTACCGGCTCTCTTGCAGTAAATGCTGATGCAACTGCCGGCAACTGCCCTGCTGGTCGTGTTCTTCGCGATAATGGTAAACGCCTTTATCCCTCTGCACATCCTGGTGTAACAACTTATATGGTTGGTGTATTTGACCCCATTAGCTTCTTAAGCGGCTTCATTGACCCCAATTCACCTGTATTTGCTGTATATAACGGTAACAAGCCTGCATCTCTTGATACAACACAGCTCGCTAAGGGTGTCAACCCTAATGGTGGTGGTGCGGACCTTGCCCCTACAGTCTATACCTCAGGTAATATCGAAACAACAACTGGTAATGTTTTAGCAACAACTGGCTCTGTGCTCGCTGGTGCTACTCTCGGTTTCACTACTGGTGCAGGTGGTACTGTTACTCAAGGTACAAACAAATCAACTGGTGTTACACTCAATAAGTCATGTGGTGTGATTACAATGAATAATGCATCACTTAACGGTGCAACTGCTGTTTCATTCACAGTCACTAATAGTACTGTTACTGCTACTGATTATGTAATGACACAGATTATTGGTGGTGGTACATTCTACAATTATCGTGTAAATGCAGTTGCTGGAGCAGGAAGCTTCGTCGTTACTGTCTACAATTCAACAGGTGGTGCACTCGGTGATGCTTTACAGATTCAGTTCGCTGTAATCCAGGCTGTTAATGCTTAATCAATTCAAGCGTCTTTAAAAAAAATATCAATACACAAACTATTATAAATAGTAAATGTATTCATAAACACATCCCCTTAAAAGTCCTCATCAAGAGCAAACCGCTTCTGCTCAGCAGTCGCACCAACACCAGCCTTCGCATAAGTCGTCACACGCTTCTCGAAGAAATTGTCCTTTCCTTCAAGCGATAGACGCTCCATAAAATCAAATGGATTTGCTGTTCCATATATCACTCCATACCCTAATTGTTTTGACAGACGGTCTGCCACAAATTCAATGTACTGCGACATCAACTCAGCATTCATACCAATAAGGTCGCATGGAAGTGCCTTCGTAATAAAATGCTTCTCAATGTTCACAGCCTCCTTTATAATTTGATGCACTGTCTCCTTTGCTGGTTTGTGCTTCAACTCCTTGAATAAAGCACATGCAAAATCAGTATGCAGACCTTCATCACGACTAATAAACTCATTACTAACTGTTAGTCCAGGCATAAGACCACGCTGCTTCAACCAGAAGATTGCACAGAAAGACCCTGAAAAGAAGATTCCTTCCACCGCTGCAAATCCTATTAGACGCGTTGCAAATGTTGCTTCTTCAGATTCAATCCAAGAAGCAGCCCAATCAGCCTTCATCTGTACAGATGGAATCGTCTGAATAGCCCGCAGAATATCCACCTTCTCCTTCGGGTCTGTAATATAAGTGTCAATCAAAAGTGAATACATTTCACTGTGAATTGACTCAATCGCCATCTGAATCGTATAGTAAGCACGCACTTCAGGTAATTGTACTTCGCGACTGAATCTTGTTGCCAAATTTTCATTAACAATACCATCAGAGCCGGCGAAGAATCCCAAAACATGCTTAATAAAATGCCGCTCTCCATCATTCAACTTCACCCAATCCTTCATGTCCTTACTCAAATCTACCTCATCAGCATGCCAGAAGACCGCAATATGGTCTTTGTACCGCTTGTATAACTCTGGCTTCGAAACAGGAAAAAGCGTGTAACGGTTAGGATTTTCCCTCAAAATCTCCTCATCTTCCTCTATTTTTTTAATTACAGGTGCACTTGTAATAGTATTAGCAATACCAAAGTCACCGGGCATTTTCCTAAGATATTCAGACCGGAGAAAATTCATTTCTTGGTCTTAGCCCGCCAATCGAAAAAAATCAAATTTTAACCCAGCGCACATTTATGATATTGCATTATATGCCGCAGTTGATAAATGATAAGGATTTATACCTGCAGCAGAAAGTGTCACCTGCTTCAAATAAGTCCATACAATATTTGTACCTGATTCTGTAATAGTCCATACATATAATCGTGCAGTACTAGTATCACTCATCCCTACACGATTCGTTGATATATCAGGGTCTCCAGTAAAAATACGTTTTCCAATAGGGTAATATATCATTGCATCACCATTAGTTGGTCCGGTCACCCCACCAGAATAAGAACTATCTGTTGCTTTATTAGCCCATGTGCGTGTATCCATATTAACAGTCCATGATGTCATTGACTTGTTATTTCGTGAATAAGCTAATCCATAGTTATTATTAAAACCAGAAACCGCCCTCGGCACAACTTCAACACCATATATCTCAGGTGTTGTTCCAGCTGTCCATGTCACTGTATATACAGCCTGTACTGAGGTCTTGGTCGAATTAAATTCCAACACCCTAATTGTCCCTGCATTAAAATTACCACCAATAATTGCACCATACCCTGTACCGGTCCACATGCAAATAGGTGCATAACAAAATCCAAGTGTATTTACTGGACCACCACTATCAGTATACAAATCTGTCTTTACCGCTGTACCACCACCTTTAGGAAATGTATATCTACTTAATATATTTCCTGATTGTGGTAAAAAGTAATAAACGTTATTATCAGCATCCTTGTCATGCGCTAAAGTCCATGCACGTGGACTAACCTGAATATTACTAAATGTCGCTAATACTGGTGTACCAGTTGCAATATTACTACTATTAATAAGTGTTGCAGAAGATGAAAAAGCTCCATAATTTAATAAAAAACCAGAATTACTTGTATAATATGCTGGAACATTTCCAGGGGTTGCCGTCACCCTCTGTGGTCGCCCGTATCCAAATGATGCTGCTGATAATGATGCTACTGGCATAACTATAATCACATTATATTTATACAATAGCATTATATGCCGCAGTTGATAAATGATATGGCAAAGCACCATTAGCGCGTGTTGTTACCTGCTTCAAATATGTCCATACTATATTCGTCCCTGATTCTGTAATAGTCCATACATATAGTCGTGCAGAGCTAGTATCATACATTGCAATACGATTTGTTGATGTATCAGGGTCTCCTGTAAAAATCCGTTTACCAATTGGATAATATATCATACCAAGACTATTAGAGGGGCCTGTTGAACCCGCTGAATAAGACGTCGGTGTAGCTCTATTAGTCCATGAACGTGTATCCATATTAACAGTCCATGATGTCATTGAACGTGCATTTTGACCATTACGTGTGTAGGCTAGTCCGTAGTTATTATTAAAACCCGATGCAGCCTTAGGAACAACCTCTACACCATAAATTTCATTTTGTGGTGAACCAGTCCAAGATACCTCATATTTTGTTCCATATCCAGTTTTTGTTGAGTTTAACTCAATAACATGAATTACACCTTGACTGTATCCACCTATGCATACTGCACCATACCCCGTACCAGTCCACATACATGCTGGTGCATAACATGCGCCTAACACTTCTGATGTTGGAGCAGGTGTAAATTGCCCAAGTGATGTATTTGTCGCTGCTCCTCCACCTTTAGGAACCGTTATTTTATATAATGTTCTATAAGGACTTGTGTCTGGTATACCCCAAAATACATTACTATCAAGGTCTTTATCATGTACTATAGACCATACATTTCCCTGAAGACCAGTATATGTTGCTAATGCAGGAGTACCGGTAGCAATATTACTACTATTTACTAATGTTGCTGATGTTTGAACATACACTGAATAAAAAAGAAAACCAGAATTACTTGTGTAATAAGCAGGTGCATTTCCAGGTGTTGTTGTAACCCGCTGTGGTCGTCCATAACCAAATGATGCCGCTGCTAATGATGCTACTGGCATATTACTCTAGTTTACTCTTCGAGTTTGTAGCTTCATAAAATGCGCATACTTGTGGTGAAGCACGAACAGCCTCCGCTGCAAATTCATGAACATACAATGACTCCAAGTTTTTAACACGGCTCAAAGCAACATATGCTTGTCCATACTCAAATGTACTACGCCCAATATCTATTAGCGCACAATCTAATGTCGCCCCTTGACATTTATGGATTGTAATTGCATAGGCAAGGCGTAATGGAATCTGAGAACGAGAAACACCCTTCAAATCATCAATTTCCCATGAGTTACGCTCAATTATCTCTCGACGACCATTTTTGAATTGTACAATCGGCAAAGGCTCTGCACCTTTAGTGTCAAATCCAATAATAACACCGCGCGAACCATTAACAAGACCACTATCAATATCAATATTTGTAATCAACATTACCTGAGCCTTATTTCGAAGCTCTAGAACTTCATTATATGGTGCATCTTTATCATATGATGCAATAATAGCCTCATATTCAGGTGGCATAGCGCCGCCGCCGGCCCCACCCCCACTACTAGTCAGAAGTGTTTTAGCCTTCCATATAATAGTTTCACCCTCAAGTGCAGCTAAATTCATTGCATTAATTTTATCAACCATTGCACGTCGTGAGAACAATAAAGTCGGTTTAATTTCAAGCTCCTTCCATGGTAGTCCTCGGCGAGCCCCCAGTAATGAAATATCAGCCTCATTCAATTTCCCTATACGCGCACGCCCTAATAGTTCCCTGAAAGAATCATCCGTCTGTCTATGCATTGTTTTTAGCTCAACAACCGCATTGACAACTTCATTCCATGATACTGATTCAAATGCAAATGTTGGTGCTCCATCTGGTACTCCATTCATAATTGGTGGCAATTGATAGAAATCCCCTACTAGTAGCACTTGCATACCACCAAAAGGTGCAGTAGAACGACGAATCACCTTTGCTATCTGATTCAATTTATCAAATAGCTCTGCAGATAACATTGAGATTTCATCAATAATTAATAGATTAGTTGTCATCCAATTTTTTAATGCTTTTCTATTACGCCTAATACTCAAAACTATTTCCCCAACTGAACCCCGTCCCAACCCAATCCCTGACCATGAATGCAATGTTTTAGCTCCACTCCCTAAAAGTATTGCCGCACAACCAGTAAGAGCTGTAATACCAATTTTAAATTCAGGTAGCTCTGTATTATATCTACGCTTCAACTCCTCAATAAAATATGATTTACCAGCCCCACCAGGGCCAGTTAAAAATATATTCTTATAATCACGTATCAAATCATACGCTAATTGTTGCTCCTCAGTAAATTCAGAAGAAGCCGCCATACAATACTTAGAATAATATATTATATACTAATAATCTATTATTCTATCAATTTTTACCCCCAAAAAACCCAATGTATCCATTGAAACCAATTCTGTCCCTCTTTACGTTTAATTGCAAATGGCTTCAATCTCGAAAACACTTCGCGCATATCAAAAATTGTTAATGTCTCCTTCAATCCAGCACCCATCCATATCTGAGACCGCTCCACATCATCCTCTAATGGTATCTTTAATATAATTAGCATATTTTTAATTTGACCCTCCATTGTCTCCAATTCACCCATTAATTTATTTAAATTATTCTCAATAGCAACAGCCCCTACATGTCGCTCATAATCTGTTTCTTCTTCATCAGATGACATTTTATTACTCACCTAATAATTGCTAGATTGCTTTATATAGCTTACAAGCTTCTAGTAGCTTCGAGTCGCCTAAAAGGCTTAGCGACTAGCAAT
>JACCDY010834742.1_pt1 | contig 15106 bp, 13 predicted proteins | sample 7446391 | NCBI WGS metagenome assembly JACCDY01 (sample SAMN15323451, study PRJNA562643) | freshwater metagenome | isolation source: river surface water | place: USA:Blue River Watershed | collected 2017-08-18 | reverse complement strand
GGTGCCGCCACCTGCCACAAGATGCCGTCTTGGCAAGACGGCGCTACCTTGGGACGCAAGCGGCAGCAGGCATGATTCTCAATGCAGGAAGCGGTTCAGCAGGGCGTAGAATGCCAGGTAGCGCGCCCTCGCCGAGGGCGCATGGATATGTGCCGCCACCTGCCACAAGATGCCGTCTTGGCAAGACGGCGCTACCTTGGGACGCAAGCGGCAGCAGGCATGATTCTCAATGCAGGAAGCGGTTCAGCAGGGCGTAGATCATCAGCCCCAGCAGGGACAATCCGGTGCTCAGGAAAAGGAATCCCAGCGCCTTGTAATATCCGCGGCGTTTCTCCCAGGTCTGATGGATGACGCGATGCTCGTCCAATCGTCCACTGGCCACCAGACGATCATACCAACGCCGCCGCTCCTGCAACATTTCCGTTTTCGTGATGTGTCCCGAGAAGATGACCATATCCATCGGGAAACGGTCGATGCGGAAGTGGGTGTTGAAGAAGTGGAAGGTGAAGATGAATCCTGCGGCCAGCAGGGCTTCATCGGAGTGCACGACGACCGCGATGTTGATGACCCAGCCGGGCAGGAAGGTGGAGAAGAATTGCGGGAACCAGAGGATGAGGCCCGAAAAGCCGATGATGGCGACGCCCCAGAACACGGCGAAATAGTCGAAGCGCTCCCAGTAGGTCCAGCGGTCCCATTGGGGTTTCGGACCTTTGCCGATGAACCATTTCACGTGAGCAATGAAATCCCGCAGATCCTGGAATGAGGGCACCATCGAGTCGGGCCCGAAGATGCCGGACCACACGCGCTTGAGTTCGAATTTTCCGGTTGCGGGATCGAAAAGTGCTCCTTTTTTCTGCCGGAAGTTGCTGATCAGCGAACTCAGATGGAGGCCGAAATACAAGAAGGTCACCAGCGCTGCGATGTGATGCAACGTGCGTGCCGAGGTGGGTCCGCCGAGCACGTTGAACATCTGTTTCGCCCATTCCGTGTCGTAGAACTTCAAGGGCATGCCGGTGATAACGAGGATCAGGAAACTGCTGGCGACGAGGATGTGAAGAAAGCGTTCGAATGAATTGAACCTCCGGTAGGTCTCGCCGTCCTCGTGAGCCGCCAATCTGGCGGCGCGGAAGGCCGCGGGGTTCCTCAGGAATTCTACCAGTGACCGGCAGAGCCAGAACAGCGTGTGGATACCGAAGAACACGAAGACGCTGATCAGCAGGCTGGTCATGAACCAGTAGGCCTTGTTCAGCATGGGGAAATTCTTACCGTCATGCGGGTCGGCGTGCGGTTGGTATTGGGTGAAGGAAATTCCGGCATCCGGATGGCATTGCTGGCATGTCGAGACGATCCGTTCCTTGGATAGCATGGACGCCGGGTTGTCCACCGGCAGCACATCGTGGTGACCATGGCAGTCGTAACATGCCGCGACATCCGGAGCCACGCCCGTCTGGCCGAGGGCCATGGCCTTGCCGTGGTAGGTTTCATGGTATTTCTCCAGCCGGTCCTCGTGACACTTTCCGCATCGTTGGTCACTGGTGGCCTTGAAGTGGGCGTTGCCGGGTGTTTCGATGTCGTGGGCGGTATGACAGTCGGTGCAGACCGGTGCCCGGGCATCACCCTCGGCGACCAATTTGCCGTGGACGCTTGCGGCATAGGTTTTCTGGATCCCTTCATGGCAGCGGGTGCAGGCTTCCGTGACGTGGTTGCGGTTCACGCGCGATTCGGTGTCGTTTTTGCCGCGGATGTCATGGACGCCGTGGCAATCATTGCAGGAAGGTGCGAAGATCAGGCCTTTCTTGAACAGGGATTGGCCATGGATGCTGTCGCGGAAGTGGGCAATGGCGTCATGGTTGGACAATTTCAATGCACTCGCATTCTCCTCGTCCTCGTGGCAGTTGCCGCAGGTTTGCGGCAGGTTGAACTTGGATACCGGCGAATCGACGTGTTTCACCGACTGTGTTTCATGCGGTTTGGTGTGGCAACTGGTGCAACTCGCGGGCTGGGGCATGCCGTTGTTCCGTTTGCCACCATGGATGCTCTGGCCGAATTGTTCCTTGGCGTTCTCGTGGCAGCTGCCACAGTCGACAGGGCCGGGTGATTTTTGGTTGTCCGGATGTTCGGTCGTCATGCCCGCATGGCAATCGACGCAGCCCAAGTCCTGATGGACGGAGTTGGCGAACTTTTTCTGGTCGACGTGGATGGAGATCTCCTTGCCGCCCGGTCTTTCCATGGTGAGTTCCGGATCCTCATGGCACTCCATGCAGGTTTCGTTGCTGATTGCCTCCTCCTCTGCCAGTGTGTGAGTGAGGCTGACGAATGTGCTGGTGATGATCAAGGCGCCCACCAGCCGATGTGCTAGAACAAGATTTAGCTTCATGGCTCCACAGCAAATTATGCGGAGTGCCGACTGGGGTGGCAACTGCGCACGCTGCGCATAAATTGCTATACTCGCACCTTTAGCTGATCACGCGCCTTTGGCGGATCACGCCTCCACCAGATCCCTGATCAGGCGGGGGATGGCCGACGGGTGATCCGCGAAGCATTTGGCACCGGCGCGCAGCAGCCTGCTGCGGTCGTGGTAGCCCCAAGTGACAGCGATGCTCGACATCCGCGCGTTGTTGGCGGTTTCGATATCAGCGCTGGAATCGCCGATGAGGATGCAGTTTTCCGGTGAGCAGCCCATGGCGTTGGCGATCTTGAAGGCGCCAGCGGGATTCGGTTTGTGGGGGACGCCGGCTTGTTGCCCGAGCACCAGGGTGAAGTGGATGGTGGGAAACACCTCGCGGGTGATGGTGCGGGTGAATTCGTGAGTCTTGTTCGAGAGCACCGCGAGTTGGTGGCCGCCGCGCTGAAGTTCACGCAGCAGGCTGGTGATCGCCGGGTAGGGTTTGGTGCCGTCGGACCAGCTGATCGCGTAGTCCTTCTTGAAGTCGTCGACCACGGCATGGACCAGAGCGTCGTCGGCATCCTTGTGCAGGGCTCGTTGCACCAGCATCTGCAGGCCGTTGCCGACAAAGCCGCGCACCGCCTGTCGCGGGTGCGTCGGGTGGCCGTGTTTTTCCAGGGCGCGGTTCAGTGAATCCGCAATGCCCGGCAGCGAGTCCACCAGGGTGCCATCCAGATCGAATATCAAACTCGGGATCACGCCTGAAGATGTACCGGATTGCCGCTGATTGCAAAGCGATACCTTGCCGGATCCGATCAGAAGCCGATCAGCGCGACGAGCTCCTGGTCGGTGAACTCGTTGAGGTTGTCGCTGGCGGCGATGAGCATCTCGGTTTCCGCGATGTCCTGGATCGCTTGGGCCTGCGGCGATTGGTGCTGGGCGATACCGGAGTCACCATCGCCCGGGGTGGTGGTCTGGAGCACTCCGCTGACCGTCAGGGCGATGGCTGCGGCAGCAGCAGCCAGACCGCCGAGTGGCAGTGCTTTGGTCCACCAACCGACCCACCATGGCTTGGCTTGCGGGGTTTCCATCGCCAAGCGCGTCGTTTTCTGGACGAAATATGGGCTGGCTGTCGGTGCGGGTGCCTTGGCCAGCAGCTTCCAGACGGCGTCTTGTTCCTCCGTGGATTGGGGATCTTGCGGGTCGCGGTTCATGGTTTCAAAGGGATTGATTGCATGTGAAACCCCGTCCTCAAGGGAAAGTTGCGGGATTTTTCAGACTCCCCGGCGGTCGCCCCAGAGGCGGACGTGGAGGCGGTCGCTGAGGCGCCACCCGAGCTCGCGGCAGCGTTCCGCCAGCCAGGCCGCGCGGCGGTCCAGGGTGTCGGCGCTGCGGCCTTCGGGCATCAGCAGGATGCGGTCGGCGGGCAGCTGGAAGCGCTCGCGGACTTCGATGACCTCGTCGAGGTCGGCGGGCTGACTGACGACGAATTTGAACCAGGCCTGGGGCAGGGCGGCGAAGGCGGCCAGTGCCTCCGGGACGAGGCGCAGGGAGGCCGGCATGCCGGAATTCGCCAGCTTGGGAGAGACGTTGAATTGGTCGACTGCGGCGGCCAATTCCGGTTCCGGCACCCGAGTGCCATTGGTTTCCACCTCGAAAACGGTGTCGGGCCGGGTCTGGCGGACTTGGCGGATGACGTCGAGAAACTCCGACTGCTGGAGCAGGGGTTCGCCGCCGGTGATGACCACCCGCGGACAATCGAAGGCCAGCAGGGCGCTTGCCGCGGCCTCCGGGGTCATTTCCACGGTATTCGCCGCGGGGTCGTGCTTGCGGTAGCCGGGAGTGGCATCCTTCTCATGAGGCCAGGGGCTGCCGGCGAAATTCCAGGTATGGTCGGTGTCGCACCAGATGCAGTGGAGATTGCAGCGCGAGGCGCGGATGAAGACGGCTGGGCAGCCGGCGCTTACCCCCTCACCCTGCAGGGTGTGGAAGATCTCCGGGCCATGGCCGAGTTTCGCCAGCTTCATGCGCCCCCAGAAGATGCATGGATGAACGCGGATGGACATCGAAAATTCCGCGTTCTAGGATCCGCCCATGAGCATCATCACCGGCCGTGGCGACCAGGGGGAGACCGATCTGCTGTTCGGCAAGCGCGTGGCGAAAACCTCGCTGCGTGTCGAGTGCCTCGGCTGCGTCGATGAATTGAATGCTGCGCTCGGGGTGGCGCGGACGGCTGCCCCGGATGCCGAGTGGGTGGGGTTTGTCGATCAGTTGCAGGAAAAGCTGGTCGGCCTGATGGGGCAGTTGGCGACTTTGCCGGAAGATGAGGAGAAATACCGCGAGAAGGGATTTCCATGGATTGCGGCAGCGGATGTCGAATGGGTGCATGCCGAGGCCAGGGCATACGAGGCGCGGGGTGTGCGCTTCACCGGCTGGGCGAGACCCGGCGCGGAAGGATGTCAGGGCAGGGCGGCGATCGATCTGGCGCGCGCCGTTTCTCGCCGTGCCGAACGGGCGGTGTGGAGGCTGCATGAATCGGGCGAGCCGGTTCCCGAGCCGGTGCGGCTGTTCTTCAACCGTCTCGCCGACCTGTTGTGGATCCTGGCGCGCTGTACCGCGGGTCTGTGAGCGTCGCTGGTTATCTCTCGCTGGTTATCTCTCGCAAAGTGCGACAAACCAGTGGGAGTGGCAACGACCTCCTCCAAATGCGAAGCCACACCGGTTGGTCTTGCGCAGCAAGACAATCATAGACCGCCGCTACATTTCATAGACCGCCGCTACATTTCCCACCATTGACGCGGGGGCGGGGATGGGTTCCCATCCGCCCATGTCCGAGGGTCGCAGTCAGAAACTCAGTTCCACTTACCGCTGGATTGCCGGCTACCTGATGCAGGAGAAGGCGATTTTCCTGCCTTCGGTGGCGGCGCTCTTGCTGACGGCCTGTCTGTCCCTTGCGTTTCCCTATTTCCTGGGACAGCTGATCGGTGGTCCGACGGACGCATTGAACCGCGAACTCGATCCGCAGCAGGTGGTGGCCACTTCGAACCGGATCATCCTGCAATTGGTCGCCGTGCTGGCCCTGCAGGCGCTGGTGGCCTTCTTTCGGGTGCAAGGTTTCATCCTGTCCGGCGAATCCGCACTCAACCGCATGCGGAAAGACCTCTTCGCCCATCTGGTGCGCCTGCCGATGAGTTATTTCCAGGAGCAGCGCTCCGGTGCCCTGAGCAACCGGATTTCTTCCGACCTCGGAGTGGTCAGGGAAACCCTGCTGACCACCGTGCCGCAAGCGGTCCGGCACACGGTGATCCTGGTGGGTGGTCTGGTGGCGATCTTCATTTTCTCATGGAAGCTGTCGTTGATCATGCTGGGCAGCGTGCCGATCGTGGTGTTGGCGATCGCGGTTTTCGGGCGCAAGGTGCGAGGCTATTCGAAGTCGGCGCAGGATGCGCTCGCGGATTCCGGCACCGTGATCGAGGAGACCGTGCAGGCGATTGCCGACGTCAAGGCCTTCACCAATGAATCCTTCGAGCAGAAGCGCTATGCGGGGGCGCTGACGCGCTTTCTCGATGTGACCCGCGGCGGTGCGCGCAATCGGGCGGCCTTCCTTGCCTTCGTGATCTTCGCCTTGTTCGGCACGATCAGTTTCATCGCCTGGTATGGCGCGCGGATGCTGGCCAGCGGCGAGGTGAATGGCAGCAATTTCACTTCCTTCATCCTGTTCTCGATCTTCGTCGGTGCTTCGCTGAGCACCTTGCCCGAGATCGTTTCCCAGATCAACCAGACCACCGGCGCGACCGACCGGCTGCGCGAATTGTTCAATCTGCAACCCGAGCGCGACGGGAAAGGGGAGGCGGCCACCCTGGGTGGTGTCCTTGCCTTTGAGAACGTCGCCTTCCGTTACCCGTCGCGGCCCGAATCGCTGGTGCTCGATGACGTGAATTTCGAAGTGCTGGCAGGTCAGCGCGTTGCCTTGGTCGGTCCGTCCGGCGCCGGCAAGTCGACCACTTTCGGGCTGATTCTCGGGTTCAACGAACCGGAGTCGGGCAGCGTGCGCTTCGATGGGCGCGACGCCCGCGATCTGCCCCTGCAATCGATCCGTGCCCAGATTGCGATCGTGCCGCAGGAAGTGATGCTGTTCGGCGGCAGCATCCGCGAGAACATCGAATACGGCCGGCCCGGGGCGACGCTCGAGGAGATCGAGTTGGCGGCAAAGCAGGCGAATGCGCATGACTTCATCGTTGACCTGCCGGAAGGCTACGAAACCCTGGTTGGCCCACGCGGCACCAAATTGTCAGGTGGCCAGCGGCAGCGGATTGCCATTGCCCGCGCCATCCTTGCGGATCCGAAAATCCTGCTGCTCGATGAAGCGACATCAGCCCTCGACTCCGAAAGCGAGCGCTTGGTCAATGAGGCGCTCGAACACCTGATGAAAGGCCGCACCAGTCTGGTCATCGCGCATCGTCTCTCGACCGTCCGCCACGCCGACCGCATCCTTGTCTTCAATCATGGTCGCGTGGTCGAAAGCGGCACGCACGACGAACTCGTCGCCAAGGGTGGCACATACCGTTATCTGGTCGATACGCAGTTGGTGTAGCGAAGAAGAGACACAAGACTTCAAGACACAAGACGCAAGAGAAGAGAAGTAGGGAAGCCGTTGCGTGATTCCTGCATCCTGATCAAGGTAGGGCCGAGCGGCTCGCTCGGCCGACGATTCTTCCCTAGGCGGACCAGAGGTTGAAGAGGTTTCTTTTTTCTTCAGACTTACGACTTTCAGATCTTTGGACTCATCTTTACCCCGATCCCCAGCAGCGTCTGGAAATGCGGCGGGGTTGGCTCCTTGTCCGCGACCACGGTTTCGATGCCGGTGAACCCGGATTTTTCGAGCATGAGCGCCAGATCGCTTTCGGCGAAGCCGAGCCAGCGGTCGGCATACAGTTCGCGGGCCTCTTCGAATTGGTGCTGCAGCAGGTCGAGTACGATCAGTCGTCCACCCGGTTTGAGCATCCGGTAGGCGGCATCGACCGCCCGTTGCGGGTGTTCGGCATGGTGCAGTGCCTGACTGAAAATCGCGAGGTCGAGCGTGCCATCGGCGATCGGTGGAGCTTCGATGTCTCCCAGTCGGTATTCGAGATTTTCCAGACCGTTCTGTCTGGCAAGCGCCTGTCCGTATTCGACCATCTTCGGTGAGAGGTCGACGGCGATCACTTGCTTTGCCCGCTGGGCGAGCAGTTGGGCGAGGGTGCCTTCACCGGCGCCGAGGTCGGCGACCACCTCGTAGTTGAGCACCTTGAGCAAGGCTTCGGCCAGGGCCTTCCACGAGCGGCCGGGGACGTAGTCCTTGCCGAATCGACCGGCCAGCTCGTCGAAGTAGGCACGGGCCTTGTCCTGGCGCTTGCGCTGCAAATGACGCAGTGCCGAGCGGTCGGTTTTGAGCTCCTGCAGCTCGTCGGCAGCGAGTTGGGCGACTTCGAGCAGATCCTTGCCCGCCGTGCAGGTGTAGATGTTGTGTTTGCCGCTGCGCTCGTCGGTGACCAGCCCCGCGGTCTTGAGCTGGGAAAGCTGGGTTGAAATCCGGCTCTGACCCATCCCCAGAATCTCCTGCAACTCCGCCACAGACAGGGATTCGGCCTGCACCAGCATCAGGATCCGCAGACGGGTCGGATCCGACAACAATTTCAGGGACTTGAGCATTGACGGCATGGCAAACAGGGTTATATCAACGAATCACGATTTGACGATACGAAAATTCCACATCCCCATGAGTACCTACATTTTTTCTTCAGAATCGGTCGGTGAAGGCCATCCGGACAAGGTTTGTGACACGATTTCCGATGCCATTCTCGACGCCTGTCTGTCGGTGGACCCGAAGAGCCGTGTGGCCTGTGAGACCTTTGTGAAGAGCAATATGGTGGTGGTCGGTGGTGAAATCACCATTCCGAGCATCGGACAAAAGCCGATCGGATCGGTGATCAACATCGAGAAGGTGATCCGTGATGCGGTCGCTGGCATCGGTTACACCAACGACGACGACGTGTTCCACGCCGACCGGATTTTCATCAACAACTACCTGACCACCCAGTCGCCGGACATCGCGCGGGGTGTGGATGCCAAGAAGGCAAAGGGCAAGAAGACCGCGGAGCAGGGTGCTGGTGACCAAGGGATCATGTTCGGTTATGCCTGTGACGAGACGCCCGAGCTGATGCCGGCGCCGATCATGTTCGCGCACCGCCTCGGTCGCGAGCTGACCCGTATCCGCAAGGAAGGCAAGTTGGCCAAGTGGCTGCGCCCGGATGCGAAGTCGCAGGTTTCCGTCGAGTATGTGAACGGCAAGCCGACCCGCATCGTCAACGTGGTGATCTCCACGCAGCACGCGGCTGGCGTTGAGCACGCGATCATCGAGAAGTTCTGCATCGAGAAGGTCATCAAGAAGGTGCTGCCGAAGAAGATGCTCACCAAGCAGACCGAATTCCTGATCAACCCGACCGGAAACTTCGTCGTCGGTGGTCCGCAAGGGGACTCCGGTCTCACCGGCCGCAAGATCATCGTCGACACCTACGGCGGCAGCGGCCGTCACGGCGGTGGTGCCTTCTCCGGCAAGGATCCGTCGAAAGTCGACCGCTCTGCTGCCTACATGGGCCGTTGGGTGGCCAAGAATGTCGTCGCTGCCGGTCTGGCCAGCAAGTGTGAGGTGCAGTTCGCCTATGCGATCGGTCACCCGCTTCCGGTCAGCGTGCACGTCGACACCTTCGGCACCGGCAAACACAGCGATGCGAAGATCCTCGAGGCCATCCTCAAGGTGTTCTCCTTCAAGCCGGCCGACATCATCAAGCAACTGAAGCTGCTGCAGCCGATCTATTCGAAGTCCACCAACTACGGCCACTTCGGCAAGGAAGACTGTGAGCTTCCCTGGGAAAAGACCGACAAGGTCGCCGCGCTGAAAAAAGCCATTCGCTGAAGCGAATGAGACAGAAGACTTGAAGACAGAAGACAGAAGACCGGAGATGCACAATTTTGAGGAGCTCGAGGTTTGGAAGCGTTCATCCCGCTTGGCTGTGGACGTTTTGACATTGGTGGATCCCATCAAGCTTTTTGGCTTGAGGGATCAAATGATCCGTTCCTGTTTGTCGATTCCTTCGAATATTGCCGAAGGGGCCGACCGGGATAGTGATCGTGAGTTCCGCAGATTTCTTTCTATTTCCAAAGGCTCAGCTGGCGAGTTGAGAACCCAGCTCTATATTGGAATGTCCTCAGGGCATCTTGGGCAGGATGTTGCCAGACGCCTGATTGCAGAGGTGAAAGAGCTTTCCTCAATGATTGAAGGGCTTCGCAAACATCTTCGTCCACGAATGTTCAACGCTGTCTTTGGATGGCTTTTCTAGTCTTCTGTCTTCTGTCTCAAAGTCTTCTGTCTATCCTTCGCAACTCAAACAACCCCCTAACATCATCATGAGCACTACTACCGACAAACTCGACTACAAGGTCGCCGATATTTCACTGGCTGACTTCGGCCGCAAGGAAATCGAAATCGCCGAGCACGAAATGCCCGGCCTGATGGCGACCCGCGCCAAGTATGGTCCTGAAAAGCCGCTGCAAGGCGTGCGTGTGATGGGCTCGCTGCACATGACCATCCAGACCGCAGTGCTCATCGAGACGCTTGCCGAGCTCGGGGCCGATGTGCGCTGGGTGTCCTGCAACATCTTCTCGACCCAGGACCATGCCGCTGCCGCGATCGCCAAGGCCGGCATCCCGGTGTATGCTTGGAAGGGTGAGACGCTCGAGGAATATTGGTGGTGTACTTGGGAAGCGCTGCAATTCCCCGGTGGCAAAGGCCCGCAACTCATCGTCGACGACGGTGGCGACGCCACGCTGCTCATCCACAAGGGCTACGAAATGGAGAACGGATCCAACTGGATCGAAACTCCCTCCGGCAGCCACGAAGAGCAGGTGATCAAGGATCTGCTCAAGAAGATCAAGGTCGAGCAACCCGGCGTTTTCCACACCATCGTCAAGGACTGGAAGGGGGTTTCCGAGGAAACCACCACCGGTGTGCACCGTCTCTATCAAATGGCCAAGGCCGGCACGCTGCTGGTTCCCGCCATCAACGTCAACGACTCGGTGACCAAGTCGAAGTTCGACAACCTCTACGGTTGCCGCGAGTCGCTGGTCGACGGCATCAAGCGCGCCACCGACGTCATGATCTCCGGCAAGGTGGCTGTCATCTGCGGCTACGGCGACGTCGGCAAGGGTTGTGCCCAAGCGATGCGCGGTCAAGGTGCCCAGGTCGTCGTCACCGAAGTCGATCCGATCTGCGCTCTGCAGGCAGCGATGGAAGGTTTTCGCGTGCTCACCGTCGAGGACACCCTCGGCTGGGGTGACATCTACGTCACCACCACTGGCAACAAGGACATCATCCGCCTTGAGCACATGCAGAAGATGAAGGATCAGGCGATCGTCTGCAACATCGGCCACTTCGACAACGAGATCCAGGTCGACAAGCTCAACGCTGTTCCCGGCATCGAGCGCGTGAACATCAAACCGCAGGTCGACAAGTACACGTTCCCGGATGGCGGCACGATCTACATGCTGGCCGAAGGCCGCTTGGTGAACCTCGGCTGCGCCACCGGCCACCCGAGCTTCGTGATGTCCAACAGCTTCACCAACCAGACGCTCGCCCAGATCGACCTCTGGAAGAACAAGGATAGCTACAAGCCCGGCGAAGTCAAAGTGCTGCCGAAACACCTCGACGAGGAGGTTGCCCGCCTGCACCTCGCCAAGATCGGTGCCAAGCTGACCAAGCTCACCAACGATCAAGCCGACTACATCGGCGTGCCGGTCGAAGGCCCGTATAAGCCGGATCATTACCGGTATTGATCGGTCGGAGACCGATCAATGATCTCAAATTTCAAATTTGAGATGGCAGATTTAGAAAGGCAGGATGGTCGTGAGGCTGTCCTGCCTTTTTGCTTTTTTCGGTGGAGCGCGGACTTCAGTCCGCCCCCGAAGTTTTGGTGGATTGGCTTTTGGGAGTCGCTCGGTGCTCTGGGGCGGACTGAAGTCCGCGCTCCGTTCAGCACATGCAGCTGCTTCGTCTGATGAATGGGTTCAATCCAGTCCGAGGTCTTTGACGAAATGCCCATCCTCGCGGTAGAGATGCGGTTTACAATAATTCATCGTGATGGCTTTCACGATGGCGGCAACCTGATCGCGACTGAACGATTCGTGAGGTTCGAGGAGGAAATGTGCCGAATGGACTGAGGTGTAGGTGGCGAGATCGACCATGCGGCGATATTCCTTGGGTAGGTGAATGGCAAATGGCCGGGTCAGGAGATTGGCAGTCATACCCAAGGTGAGGATGACGATCAGAATGACCCATAAGGTGTTGGTGTTCGCATCGGTGCTGTTGAAGGCAATGATCATGGCGCTGGCGTTGATCAATACCATGAGGCTGATGACCAGCCATTGAGGGCGAAGCAGTCGCGGGAGTTTGAGATGGTATTTCTGGTCGAGTGTGGACCAGATCTGCCTGCGTTGGTGTTTGGGAATCAGGGATTCGAGTGTTGATTCCGGGTGGATGGCATCACGGCTGGCAATTCCCTCTTGGATGAGGGCATTCCTCAGCTTGTAAAACCCGCGCATCGAAAAGCACTTGAACGTTTTTCCCTCATGCTGTTGTTGCATGATATGATCAATCACCATGGCCGGTGTCTCCAACGTCCAGGCGACATCATCCGGAATATCGATGCCGAATGCTTCCTCGAAGGAAACCAGGATTTCAACGGTGTCCAGTCCCATGGCATGCTTTGCCGGTTGCCTCAGCGGGGAGGCGTCGGTGGTTTCTTGCTTTCCAGCATCCGCTCGTGTGCTTCGCGTTCCTGCTGACGTTTGCTGGCTTGCACCATCATGTCGGTGCCCTGCTTGACGAAGCTGATGAAGATCGATGTGAGCAGGCGCAGGATGATCAGGCCGATCAGGCACAGGAACATGTATTGGAATGCCTCGCTGGCGTGGATCTCGAAGGTTTCGCCACCTGAAGTGCCACCGAGCACCGCTTGTTTGCCGGCGACGGTTTTCATCACCCAGTTGATGAGTCCGGCCCCAGTCGGGTTGCGGATCATCTGCATCACGGAGACCACGATGTAGAGGAGGGCGAGTGAGCCGATGCCGACCAGGATCATGCCGACGTAGTGTTGCGGATCCGGTTGTTCTTCGTGGTCGGGCCTGCGCATCATCGTATCGTCTTGTAGCGGCGGGCGATGCCCGTCGCAATCTATTCTTCACGGTTGCCGTCAACCATGCCTGTTCCTAACGATTTTTCTCGATCCTCGCCGCGTAAGCGCCGTCGGTTTCGTCTTCGAAGGGCAGGATGATCCGTTCGCCGGCCAACTTGAGCTCCGGGTGATCAGCGAGGAAGGCGGTGATCAGGTCGTGGTTTTCCTGGGCTTCGATCGAGCAGGTGGAATAGACGATGCGGCCGCCGGGTTTCAGGCAGGGCAGGGCGTTTTCGAGGATCTTGCGCTGGGTTTCGGTGATCTTGTCGATGTCGGGTGCCTGCAGTCGCCAACGGACATCGACGCGACGGCGGATCACACCGGTGTTCGAGCAGGGGACGTCGAGCAGGATGCCGTCGAAGGCGCCGTGCCAAGCGGCGGGTGCCGCCTCGGTCCAGTTGTGGCAGCTGACCTCCGCACTGCTGGCGTGCAGACGTTGCAGGTTCTCCTTGAGTCGCGGCAGTCGCTTTTCGTTCGAGTCGGTGCAGGTCAGGGTGTCGGCCGACCCCATGGCAGCCGCGATCAGGAACGCCTTGCCACCGGGGGCGGCGCAGGCGTCGAGGATTTCCTCACCGGCTTGCGGTGCGAGCAGTTCCACGCAGTGGCGGGTTGCCGGGTCCTGGATGTAGACCGCGCCTGACGCGAGCAGGGCGGTGGGCAGCGGGCCATCGAGCAGGTGGAAGCCCGGGGCCTCCTCGAGTGGCATGCCGGGAAGGTCTTCCGGCGTGTCGACTAGCGGGTTGCTGCGGAAATAGGTGTCGGCGGGCTCGTTGTTCCACTCCATCAGCTCGATCGCCTGCGCTTTGCCATAAGCGGCTTTCCAGCGGTTGAACAACCAGTCCGGATGGGAATGCAGGATGGCGGGAGGCAGGTCGTGGCTCTCATCGAGCAAGCGCTGACGCGAGCTGATGGCACGGCGTAGCACGGCATTGATCAACCCGCGCACAGCGGCCTTGCCGGCTTCGACGGTCTCATTGACCGCCGCGTGGTCGGGCAGCCCGAGCAGCAGGATCTGGCACAGGCCGACGCGCAGGACGTCGCGGGTTTCGGGGTCGAGTTTGCCTTCGCGCAGCACGCTGATCCAGTGGTCGAGCAAGCGCCGATGGCGCAGCACCGAGAACAGGATCGCCTGCAGTAGGCGGCGGTCGGCAGGTGAAAGCATTCGCCGTTGGGCGTGGCGTTCGACCAGTGTTTCGGCGTAGTCATGCCCCTTGGCCCAGGCGCGCAGGGCGGAGACAGCGGCTTGGCGGACGTGGAAGTTCTTGGCGGGCATGGGGAAATAAAGCTGAAAGCTGAAAGCTGAAAGTTGAAATAATGAGATGGGAAGAAGGAAACCACGGATGGACACGGATGGACACAGATTTCAGAGGGCTTCCGTGGTGTACAAGTGCTAGGGTTGAGTGATGGAATGATGGTTTGGATTGGTGATCGTAACAGCGAATCGAAGACTACCTTTTCAATCAGATCTCAGATCCGTGTCCATCCGCGTTCATCCGCGGTTAAATTTCTTCAAGGACACGCTCGTCGAGGAAGTCCTGGCCGTGGATGAGGTGGTCGAGGAGGGGAACGCCGCCGAGGTCTTCGATGACGCCCTTGTTGGTGATCATGGCGGTGTCGAGTTCGTCGCCGAGCTGGTTGAGCACAAGACCCACGCAGGTGAGCCCCTTGGCGCGGATGGCATCGAGGCTGAGCAGGATGTGGTTGAGGGCACCCAGCTTGTTGGCGGCCACCAGCAGCACCGGCAGGCCGAGGTCTTTCGCTAGGTCGGACATCCGGTAGTCCTTGGTGATCGGCACTTCCCAGCCGCCGGCACCTTCGACGACCACGGTGTCGTGGTTGGCGGCAAGCTCCAGATAGTGGCGGATCAGAGCGGCCGGATCGACCGGCTTGTTTTCGAGCATGCTGGCAACGTAGGGGGCGACGGGGGTCTTGAGGTGGATCGGGTTGATCTGGTCCAGATCGGCCCCGCCGGAGGCGTGGGCCAGGCTGTGGGCGTCATCACGGTCTCCGCAGGCGATCGGTTTGTAGCCGATGGCATTGCGGCCGTTTGAGCGCAGCCCCTGCAGGATCAATTGGCTGACGTAGGTTTTGCCGACCCCGGTGTCGGTCCCGGTCACGAAGATGCTCATGGCCAAGTCGTGGCCGCCCGTGGGCGGCGGGTCAAGCGGGGGGATGGAAATTTGCCTTTTTCACCGGCCGATCCGCCGCCATGCTCGCGGCCCCATGACTTCAGACTTCCTGGTGATCGGAACCGGCATCGCGGGTTTGTCCTTTGCGTTGCAGGCGGCGAAGCACGGCAAGGTGCTGATGATCACCAAGGGGAAGGCCGAGGAATCGAACACCGCCTGGGCCCAGGGCGGGATGGCCTCGGTGCTGGCCGAGAACCTGCGCGACGCCGGCGACTCGGTCGAAAACCACGTCGCCGCCCCGCTGCCTGCCCGCGCCGCGCCTT
>JACCDY010256136.1_pt1 | contig 15118 bp, 25 predicted proteins | sample 7446391 | NCBI WGS metagenome assembly JACCDY01 (sample SAMN15323451, study PRJNA562643) | freshwater metagenome | isolation source: river surface water | place: USA:Blue River Watershed | collected 2017-08-18 | reverse complement strand
CCAACTAAAACGTCCATCTCAAACTGCCACGGCATGTACTTACTGCTTAAGGATACAACTGCTACGAGCTGCGAGAAGTAGCAAAGCTGTATTCCGTACTCAACTCTTTTATCTTCTGATCCCTCGCGCTAATAGCTTCTTGAATGGTCTCAAAATGACCAACGTAAAACTTTTTGACTACAACTCGATACGGCCTGCTCCCGCTGATATATGGAACATAGATAATATTTACGTGACCAGTATTCCCATTATTGCGAAGCATTCTGTTTTCGGCATTTTGCCTTGGAGTTGCAAGCCTGAGATTTGACGGTCTGTTGTCCTTTACGTTTCCATTGATATGATCAATTGAAAATTCTCCGGGATCACTTCCATTTGCCATGGCCCATACGATTCGATGAACCGGATAAGTTTTCCCGTCTAGCGTAACGCGGTAATAACCATCAATGTTTTCTGTCGTAATTTGCTTGCCAAGTGCAACGTTACTGGCTTTGGGATGCGGCTTGGCTTTCCAAAATAAACATCCATTGTCATCGACTGCAAAAACTTCGCGCAGGCGACAAAGCGGCGGCAGCGGCTTAGACTTGATCATCAGCTCATCTCCAGTGAGTTGGTCACGAACCGGGAGGTGGCACTCGCCGGTTCACACAATTATAGACGGTGCTTGCTGGCGAAAGTATTTAACGCTACAGCGACAATTTGCTCGACACTCGCAACGCTGCCCTGGAAGTGGAACACTGCCTATCGGAACAATGCCACGAGCGGCATAATTAATGCAGCTTTGGCAATGCTTTGCTTGCGAATCAAGAATGCGCCGCATCAAGGAGTATCCTTGTTTTTCTTGCCGAATACTAGCTCCTTCCCAAAAACTGCCGCGTATAGCTTGAGCGTATAGGCCGATGCGAGCAAGAGACTGGGCAACAGAAACGCGACCGCCCAGAAGGTCATTAGCAAAATTCTGTAAGTAAGCATATTCCACACGGAGACGCTGCCCGATGCGCCCCCAGTCGGTAGCCACCATTGTTTCGCGCCCGCCATTGCCGATGATTGCCGCTTGTACGTGAACAAGCTTAAGTGCTTCCCTCACGCTTCCTTGCCATTGATCCAGCGTAATATCACCAGCGCTAAGCATACGTGTAAAACGCCGTAGCTCAGCGCCAAGCTTATTAATTCGACCATCCACCAGTGCTTCCACTGCGCGAGCGCTGAGAAAGCGTCCGTTAGTGCCGCGATACCGACCACTGATAGGGTCATAACGCCAGGATGATTCGTCAAAACGAACAATGGCTTCAGAGAATTGAGAAAGATCATTGAGGCTGGACATCCTCTGCCTCCAGGATATCCTTGAAGCGCTCAGGCGCTTCTTCTTTCCATTGATTCAATGCAGCAGAAATGTCCTCTTCGTCAATCAAAGAAGCTTCGTCAATATCAGCAAGAATGAGCCCGCTAGTCTTCAGCGGCTCGATGGCATCTTCTTTAAAATATTCGGCAGTAGTCTTTTTGCCCTTGAAAGCTCCTTCCATTGAGCCATGCTTCCGCTTATACAAATCTTTGTATTTGCGCGTGACATAAGCTCCAGCAACGGCACTTGGCCATTCCTTGAACTTTGCTTTTGCTGCTGCGATGGCTTGTTGATGCAGCTCTTTATCAGTAAATTCAACATCGCCACGCACTTTCTCTACATCACGCGGAAGATAAAGACCAGCACTGTCTTCCACTTCCCTGCTTCCATCCATTGGAAGCGTGCCATTTTCTTCATTCATTGGATCGCGCCCACCAGGCGGCACTGCAAAGCCACCCCGATTAGGGGTGGCTCCGCCCATTTCTTGAGTGGGCATTTCATTAGCCCGTTCTACTGACGGGTCTAGCGTGAGTTCCATACTCCACTCAGAACCGCCGTAACGGGCATCTGCTACTTCCTTAGGCGTAAGGACACCTAGTTGGATGTAGCGACCGTCTACAGCCGCTACGCGAGCCCTTACGTCAGCCATTTCGCGCTCATTAAGCTCGAACAATGGGTTGAATGCAATGCGCCATGAATTGGGCATTTCTCCCTTCGTTGGACCTTCCTTACTCAGCATGATGTATTCCATCAGCTTTTTCATTGGGCGCTTGAAATGCACACTCTGATAGTCAGCAAGTGTCTTAGCAAAATCACGCTCTTCACTTCGGCCAGTGGAACCAAGTCCGCTTGGACTTTCACCAAATAAAACAGTATGAGGAATTTTGCTGGCGCCAATAATGTCCACGCGAAGCTTCTCTAAAATTTCTCCAATGCCACCAAAATTACGACTAATAAATTCAAGCTCTTCTTTTTCAGCATCAATCGCATAGCCACGATAAATGCTCTTGCTCATATCATTCACTTGCAAGCGATCACGAATAGAGCTTTCCTTGCCAGCAGCAAGCATCGCTGCGAGTCCCCTCACCTTGTGAACAAAAATATCAAATTCAGTAAGAAGCGTTGCAGCAGAATTAAGACCAGTCCAATAATGACGGAAGCTGTCATAAACAGTTTGCAAGCTGCTCATGCCCCAGCCATAATTGCGCTGCCTCACGCGATAAGGCAGCCAATCGCCATCAAAACGCAAAATCCTATCCTTGTGGATATAAGTGAGCGTAGGCTCATTAATTAAATCGCCAGAAATAATTTGATAGTAAGTTGCCTTGGAATAGTCATAGAGATTTTCTTCGTTGATAACTGGAGCAATTTGCCAACGATCAAGGCATTCAATTTCTTCAATGCGTCGAATATTGCGCTTATCAACAGGCATATAAGCAGGGCGTCCATCGTCAATAAATAAAAGCAGGCATGCCCCTCCATAAAGACGTGAATTCTTTGCGGCGAGATTTAAGTGCTCAAGAATATACAAATCTTCAATTGCCTGCTCAATCCCTTGTACTTCCTCGGCCCTTACACCATCGCCACCAAACAACACCTTGAAACCCTTACGCGTGGCTTGATCTGCATAGATATCCACAATACGACGAGGCAGCCATTCGCCGTAAAGATTTTCAAGCTCTTCCTGGGCAAGGAAGACAGTGGCAGTGGTCTTGGTGTACTGGGCTTTGTCGCGGCCAGTTCCCATGCCAATCAGCACGTTTTGAAGGCCATCCGCGCGAATGCCGCCCGCACTGGCATGACCTAAATCAATTGCTTCGCCTTCCATAACCAACGCTAATGGCTAAGTTGTATTGCTTTTAGTCTAAAAGCTGGATACATTATCCGTAGAAACTAGCCATTATGGACTTCTTGGCTCCGCCACTGACTTTTGCTTTTAGCGAAGACCAGCGACAACGCGCTCGCGCTGAAGCATTTCGCCGTCAGTCTCTTAATGAAAAGCAGGGCAGAAAAGGCAGAAACAATGGCGCAGAAAACGGCGAATTAGCTCTGCGTCATCACTTGCTCGGCGCTGCAGGCGAAATGGCAGTAGCCGTCATGCTTGGCATGGAAGATAAGCTCTATCAAGAAACCGAAGCAAAGCGCGGTTCCGCAGATCTTCCTCCCAACATTGACATCAAAACTCGCTCCAAGCATTGCTACGATTTAATCGTTCAACTAGATGAAAGTCCAGATAAGATATTGGTGCTCGTCACAATTGAAAATCGCATTACGCTCATCCATGGTTGGATAAAAGCAGCCGATGCGATGAAGGAACAATGGAAGAAAGATCCAGCGGGTGGTCGCCCCGCCTATTTTGTTCCCAAGGCTGAGCTACTTTCTTTGTCCCTATTGAAATACAAGTGAATTTAACTTGCAGTCAATTCGCTAAACACGCCCTCGGCCTTGAACTCTATCCAGCGCAAGCTCGCATCTTGGATGAATTCTTCCAGCCGGGCAAGTCTCATGCAGTATGGGCGCTAGGGCGAAGAAGCGGCAAAACATTAATGGCTGCAGTGGCATGCCTCTATATGTGCTTTGTTCTAGAAGAGGAATACCGTCGCAAGGTAAGAAAAGGGGAGCGATGGTATGTGGTGACAGTGGCAAACAGTCAAGATCAGGCCCGCATTGCTCTAAACAATATTCGCCAATTAATCATTGAAAGCCCTTTCGCGCAAGAAATTGTCCGCGAGACCGCCGACATTATTGAGCTCAGTAACAATTGCGTGTTTAAGGCTATTCCTACGTCAGGCCGAGCTGCTCGTGGTCTTGCCTGCGCTGGAGCAGTATTTGACGAGCTTGCATTTGCCACTGAAGGCGATGCAAACAGTGGAGGCCGTGGCATCTATGACGCACTCTCTCCCGCTATCGCTCAGTTTGGAGGGAAGGGGCGCATTCTTGAACTGTCTTCTCCATGGTTGACTGACGGTATTTTCTATCAGCATTTCAAAGAAGCATCGTCGGGCCGATTCCCTTTCATGCAGGCAGTGAATCTTCCCACATGGGAGATGAATCCAAATATTTCGCAAGAGTTTCTTGACACAGAGAGACAGCGCGATCCCGAAAAGTTTAAGGTTGAGTATGGGGCGCAATTTGCCTCTAACCTTTCGGCGCTAGTCAATAGCGATGTGATTGATGCTTGTATTGATGATCGCCGCGCAGCATTACCACCACGTCCTGAATTCCAGGGAGCTTACGTCCTTGCCCTTGACCCCGCCCGTGGTGGCGTTGGCCGCGACGACTACACTGCTTGTATTGTTCACTACGAAAACGGCACTCTCGTCGTGGATAAGTTCCATTCGTTCGTAGCTGATTTTGAAATCAATGGAAGAAAGGAGGTGAATATCAATGCAGTGGAAGATTGGATTAAGGAGCAACATCGCCTATATGTATTTGACACCATTGTGATGGACCAGTTCAACAGCGCTGGCACCATTCAAAGCCTGGCCAGTGATTTGCCCATCACGGAACTCACTTGGACCGTTAGTTCAAAAATGAAAGCTTTCAGCAAAATGCGAGAGCTTTTTAATGCAGGGCAAATCAATATCTATCGTCACGAGAAGGCAATTATGCAGCTCAAAAATCTAACAGTGATCTACAAACCAAGTGGACAATGGAGTGTAACTGGCGGTAAAGCCACTGGTATTGACGACTTGGCATTCGCCATGGCTGGCGCCATTCTTGCTGCAAGCAAAGATGATGACATTGGTTGGATCGAAAGCTTAATCTCCTAGTATGATTTTCAAACAATAGTTCTGTCATGAAGTGACTTATTGCAAATTAACTATGCAGGAAACAAAGTTTCTTGTGGCCTTGCTGGAAAATGCTCCCACTAGCAAGCAAACTTCTCTTCAGCTTCTTGCTGCCGAACACCTATATATTCCCACATTGCTTCCAAAACTCAAAGCTCATGCCAAGCGCCTGAAAGAAGAGGAGCAATTGGAGCGCTCCTGGGAAGCGGAGGCCACTGCCGACGACTATATGCCAGATCATCAGGGTGATGAAAGCTTAAGAGAATATGACGCCTGATCATCGTCGTGTTATGATTTCAAAGCTTTCGCGAAGCACGCTGGCCAGCGTTTTAAAAGAACAGTATCGGGGGATGCTGTTCGTTGCCACAAAATGGAGCCAAGGCCATGGGCCGACCCATGGTTAAACGCTGTGCAAAGGCGGATTGAAGCCCCGCCCTCAGCACCTTTGCTCCTCACGCCCCTATAGCCCAATAGGCAGCAGGCAGGTCGCTTAAAACGACCACAGTGCAGGTTCGAATCCTGCTAGGGGCATCATGTTAAGCTGAAAGGACGTTCACCCCAGCGATGGGGCGCATGACTCGCACGGTACGGAACGGGACCGCGCATCATCGGGAACCATCATGAACCCTCTTGCCCTGATCAAGCAACAGCTTGAGAAAGCTGCTCGTCTGCGTGAAGCTCAAATGGCTTCGCTTGTCTATCGTGGCGTTGCTTATGTGCCCAAGCCGCACTGGTTTTGAGCACTAACCCTGGTATAGTCATGGGGGCGCGAGTCCCCCTTTTTTTTATTCCCTCTCAATGGCAAGAAAGTTTCGGCCTCTACAACCTCGCAAGCGCGGAAGCAAAATGTCGGACCTACGACAATGCTCGCGCCATGCACGCAAGCAAGGCAAGAATAAAAAGCAAGGCAGGGGCAGCGGAGGGATATTGCTACTGGCTTTGTTATTTGGCTTTACTTGACCGAGATGGGAGGGTAATGCCCTCCTTTTTTTATTGCCTGCACTGTGCATTCATTATCATTCCAATGCCTCACCGCATTGGCAACAATGGCAATATTGGTGATCAAATAAGAAGCAAAAATAAACGTGCGGACAATTGCGATTGTATCTGCTTCGCGATTATGCTTCCCCGCCTTCTCGCCCAGCGCCTTCGCCCAGATTCTCCACATTTACTTCTTTCCGATGAATGTAAGATTTTAGTTCATGAAGATAAGCCCTAAGCATGGCCGCCTTCTCTAAATGCCACGGGTCGTGACAGGTAAGATACAAAGCCATGTGGGCATCTATGGCCTTAAGAATATTGTGAATGGGAGCGTTCCATGGCTCCCTGATGGGCGTATTAAATGTGCGCCTTTCTTGAGTCACGGAAGTAATCCTTCACCCTTTCAAACTCTACTGGAGCGAAGTCATTTGTTTCTAGACAGGCGCTGAAATAACGCTTATCAATCTGTCCATTGTCATCCAGAATACGATGGCAATGCAAATGGCCATGTACGTTGCCAATGTAACGGCCTTGTAGATTTTCGGGATGCACGGGAATGTGAGTGAAGATTAAACCATCGCGAAAGAAGGCGCCACGAATATCAGCAAAATATGGAAGGTAATCTTGAATCTTGAAAATATCATGATTGCCCCGAATGAGAACTTTGCTTCCATTGAACCGATCTAAAAGCTTTAACGCTGAACGAGGGATGGCTACATCCCCAAGAATATAAACACGGTCCTTGGCGTGCACAAGCCTATTGTGACGATCAATTAGCGTTTCGTGCATCTCTTCGATGGAAGAGAATGGTCTCAGCCGTTCTCCGTCTGGACGCAAAAACCTCGTCATTCCAGCGTGACCCAGATGCCAATCTGACGTGACAAAGGCGCTCATTTCTCTTTGCTCCGCGCATGCTCAAGATAGGTGCTTAATTTACATCCCGATAGTTGTCCGTCTTTTTCAACATTAACAACGTAGGAATCCTCTCCTTGTACCTTCACTGCTTCTTCTACTGCTGCCACTCCCATTCCAATGATGGTGCCAGTGCTTACATTCAGCCTTCTTGCCAAATATTTGAGTACTGTCTGCAAATCTTCGCCAACGTCATACGTGGCCGCACGAGGTGATGGTTTGAACATTATTTATATTCACCTACCACGCAAGTTTTCACAAATGGCCGATCAAGACTTTCAATTAATTTGATTGTCCATTCTTCGGCTTCATTTAAATCGTTAAACACGTTACGAAAATTCCACCACCAAAGCTCTTTTTCCTGCACTTCATACGTGGGCCTCCGTGGATCTAATATTGAAGGCTTTTGGACGATGCGAAACCGTGCCATGGTTCAATGGAAAAGAAAGCTCATCATAGGACAGCCCCAGGAATCGAACCTGGCATTCTGGGCTATCTGCCCAACGTGTACCACAACACTTAACCGTCAGATGGTCCAAGCGTGAAGCGCCTCAAGGACGAACAGAGGCTTGGACTCTATCAAAACGCAAGCCAGGAAAGGCACTCCACAACCAACGGTGGACCTCAGAACTGGCTGCACACTGCCGACAGAGCAGCAGTGGTGGTAGCCCGGTGCAAAGCAGAGCGGGAACTCACTAACTATATCATGCCCGCCCGTACTGGGGCAGGTCATTGTTAGCAGCTTCAAAGAAAGAAGGCATGCGGCTACGAGCAGTGTCATTTAGCTCTTCGGCTTTGCCCTTCTCAAACAAGCTATCACTCTGGCGCAGCCAGAAATCCTTGTTCAGCCACTTGTCGTTACTTGCCTGCAGCGCATCAAAAGCCCACAATGCAGTGGCCCGACGTAGTTTGTTCAAGCTCTGACCAGCAGTTTCGCCCAGTTCCCGAGCAACAAGGCTATGCACGCCTACGTGCGTAATTTCATCCCGGCTAATGTCGGCGGCCACAGTGCGAATGCCAATATCTCCATTGAAACGGAAAAAAGGCAATGCAACAAAGAAAATACTCCGCTCGAGAATGGCAGCTTTCAAAATGGGATGGGCAGGATGCTCTTGCCATGCCTTAAGGATGTTCGCCACTTCCTTTTCGGCCTTCTCATTGGTGCCATGGGCAGCCGTCACATAGTTCAGTGCCTCATCATGCCGCTGCTCATCGTCTTGGTTATGACGCAACGCTTCAATCACGCCAGGAGTGGCAGGAAGATCGCGCTCTAGTCCCTGCTGTAGAAAGTCCTTCACGGGCAGTTCCAGGTGGCGCAAAGCCAGCAGATTGTAAATCGTGTCCTCGCCACCTTCCTTAAGCTTGCCCTTGCTAACAGGCACCGCTTGCCAAGGACGCTTCTTGGCAATCATGGACAGATAGGGGCTCTTGACAGCGTTCATGGTCGTAGTATCGTGCAGGTGTGTGAGGAGAAAGGGGGCTCTAGGCCCCCTTCTTTTTTTATTCGGCGCAGGCAGCGCAAAAGCCAGCCTCTAAATTGCAAGACGCAGAAGATCCATCAGCTTCAGACTCTTCGTCTAAGCCAAACATGCTCTTAAAATCGTCGTCCAATGCAGCATATGCATCGTCCTTGCGCTGAGTATCAGGCAGGACTTGCAGGCTGTAATAGAGGCTCGTCTGAGAAGATTCTAGCCAATCGCGAAGGAATGCTTCGTCGTAAATGACCATATCGCTCCACGAATTAAACGAATAACCATGGAAGAGACCAGTGCGTTGATAAAGAGAAACAATGCCATCAGCAACGCGCTTGTAGTTAGCCCAGCCCACTTCAGCAGCAATTTCCACATCACCATAGTCAAACGTTTCCACGCCAAAAGTGCCTGAATCCCGGTCAACAATGCGGCCAATGGGAGGAGCAATTTCAGGAGCAGTGGTAAAGCCGCGAGTGTCTAGATAACGATAGGAGCACGATGCAGTGGGAGCGATACAGAAAGCACGTTCCATGCCATGCTCACGGGCAATTTCAGCCGCCTTTTGAATGCCTTGGTCTAATTGCCATACTGCTTCGCCAGCTACAGTCTCTTTCCACTGCTCAAACCATGCACGAGGATCCTCGGCCAGAAATGCATTCAATGCATAGCCAAAATCTTCATAGCTAATGCCATGGATGGCAAGGAAATTAGCCAAGCCCAGCACGCCTAGGCCAATTTGTTTATCAATGGTGGGAGAAAGATATTCTCCAGTGTCGCCAACTCCAGTATTGGGATGGAGATCAACTAGCTGCTGCATGCCTTCAATAAAGGCTCCTTGCAAATTATCAAAATTACAGGCGCCAAGATTTACATGCTGCAGCAAACAAGTGCCACGATGCGGAAGATAAACTTCGAGGCAGACATTTGCCCGAATCCGCTCTCCTTTCGCATTGAAACGAATTTTGTTCAACCAAATATCACCGTTGCCAATTCCCCTCAGCAATGCATCGATAAATTCTTGAGAACTATTCTCAATAAACTTCTCATCTACATTGATACAACGCTTCACCCAGGGCAGCTCACTTCGTGATGCATTTATAAATTCCAGCGCATCGGGATGGTCATAATCAAGATGCAAAACTACAGCACCATTTTTATAAACACCACCCCTACGCAAAATTTCATTAAGCGTGGAATAAATCTTGCCAAAACTTACTGGCCCACTTGCCACCAAGCCTTTACCATTTTCAGCATTCCTTTCACGGAGAGAAGAAAGATGAATAGCGACGCCCGCACCATTGCGCAAACCGTGGCTAACAAACCGCCAAGACGCTTCAATGCCATCTGGCCCTTCCATTGAATCTTCTACGTTAAAAACCGTGCAGCTTACGGGAAGGCGGCTTTCAGAATTATCTAGCCAATCTTGCACCCTACCAGTACGTGCAATTGGCTCGCATTTTGCTTTTTCTTTCAGGCTCATGAGACGACAAAAGGGGGCGCTGCCCCCTGACGATCAACTTAGGAAGGCTAGCGTAAACGCCCTTTTCCAAGGGCTTTCTTAAGGAAGACGACATAACCAAATGGCATGCCAAGTGCCAGCCATCAATGCAGCGCCAAGCAGGCCGGACCATAGTGCCACGCGCAGCTCATGCTCACGAATGGAACGATGGACAAAAGCTTTCATTTCTTCTTCAGTCATTAGTCGCAAAGATTTTCAGCATCTTCCATGGAGAGACGATCTTTAATAAAAAGCTTCGCCTCGTTCAAAGTACGAAAATAATAAGGAGCGTCATCTATCGCTGCAAACCATTGAAACTCCGGCTTACTAAAACATGGCCAAAGCTTATAGGGGCCATAGTTAAACGGCTGACGTTCTGGCAAACCGAACATGGCAATAGTCCGTAGTTTTACCACGCTAGTTCTTATTGCAAACTGTGCATGCATTATTTAATACATTCTTCAGCAAACCGGCATCTACCGCTTAAATCCTTAAGAAATTCTGTAGAAATTTTGGTTTTTGTATCACCATGATACGAAAAAGCCTGCATTTTACTCACACCACGAGATACGATAGCCGTAAGCGGAGCCTCGCTTAAATTTACTAAGCGCTCCGCAAGCCAGTGCAGGCATGATTAGCCGCGCTTCTAGACCAGTGAGCCCCAAAGGCGAACGTTCTATACAAGCGGCGGAAACCAAAAGGCTTGACTAGCTGCGTTCTCTAGACAACTGAGCCCCCAAAGGGCGAAGGTCTCAGACAAGCAGCGAAAATCAAAAGCCCGCACAAGAAAGGCTGGTCCAGCTCCTAGGTAATGGGCCGCCCGTAGTGTGCGTAGCCTCCAGGAAAGCGCTTTTTTTGTTTTTCTCTATCTTTAAAAGCTTGAACGGCGGCTTTGGGCCGCCTTTTTGTTGAGAACAATGGAAAGGAAAATGCGCGATTTTGTGCGTCATTACGACGGCTTGGGGCCGTCTCCATTAGAGAAGCTAATCGTCTGAAATGCCTCAAGCGGCGTCCTGCGGACTTGCTTTCGGCATAGTGCCACTAGCTTTTTGCTCGTTAATATTGTCCAAGATTTTTGCGCATTCATGAACTACGACCACGATTATGATCGCCAAAATCCAGTGATGCGCCAAACAAAAGATATGGTCGCTAAAGCCAGAACACGAGCAAAAGATAAAAATATCCCCTTTGACATTGACCTTCCTTATATTCGCTCAATAGTCCCTTCTCATTGCCCAGTATTTAATATTCCCTTGGAATGGTCACGACGACGTGGCGTTGGCCCCGTTGCTCTCTCTAACAGCCCTTCCCTGGATCGCATTGATCCAGAACGTGGTTACGTCAAAGGCAATGTATGGATTATTAGCTTTAAGGCAAATCGCATTAAAAACGATGCCTCTCACGAAGAGCTAAAACTAGTCACAGAAGCCGTAGGACGCGCTATCACTAATTCGCTTGATTGGTAGGTATAAATACTGGGGCAAAAAAGCAGGTGAAAAATGGCTCCACTTTTCGGAGTGGATACCGCAGCCCCATAATTTAAATTTGCCGTACTATCGCGCCAGGGCTCAAACGTCAAGCGTTTATCACAATATTTTACGTGGCAGATTGTTGCAAAGCTTAATCCCGAGCTGGGAAGTCGGGATTAAATTGAAAGTTAATCCCTCATCCCCACAAGATCGCCAGTTGTGAACTGCCTGCCAGTAGCCTCTAGCGTCGCCACCCTGCCACGTTAAAGCCCGGCAAGTCATAGCCTACCGGGCGATGATAAAGGCCGCTTGTGCGGCCTTCTGAGAGGGTCTGGCTATTCTTGATTCTCAGTCATAAAATCTACAATTTGCTGTTTAAGTTCAGCGATGGAACATTCGCGAGCGTAACTGTAGGAATCATCTTGCGCATTTTCTAACATGTTCAGAAAATCGCAGGCATCATCGAAGCTGGAAAATGTTTCGGCATTGAATGTTTGACCGTATTCAGTGGCGCTGATGTAGAACATGATGCAACGGTGAGAGGGTAAACAATGGGGCCGCAATTGCGGCCCGCTAGGTTAAGCGATGCAGAATGCTTTTTTGTCGGCGTCAGTGTAGTTAATGCCGTGGGGTAGTTTGAAGCGAAGGCCGATGATATTGCCGCCGCTGATATCGGCTGGCCGAAAATCGCTTAAATCGCCATCGTAAACATTGAACACGCGGCCCGTCATTCTGTCAGTGGGGAGAAAATCAAACTGCGAGCAATCTACATAGTGGGGCAATTGTTGCCCTTTTTTGAGCATAAAAGCGGCTGCTACGTTAACGCCATTGCGCAAGGCATCGCGGCAAATTGCGAGGTTAGCAGTATTTTGCCAGCCATCAAACGATGCCGTTAGGTGATAGCCAAGGCGCTTACATTCTGCCCAATTGCGTTTGATTTTAGTGTAATCATAGAAAATAGGACTGTTTGGAGCATGTTCTACCGTTGCGTTGAATATTTCAAAAATATTACGCTTGCCTAGTGGCAAATCGCGGCCAAACTTGCGACGGCAGAATGTTGCAAACTCTGGCGTTACGAAAAAGTCTATATTTTCCCACGTAATATCGCTTGTGCCATTTAAGCGGATTGCAATATTTTCATCAGTGTTCATATTGAGTTTGGCGAGAATCGCCACAACTAGCAATTGCGCGAATCGCTGTTTGTCGGCGCTAAATGCCAGAGTCCGGCGAATGCGAGCCTTTTGTTTGTTTGTCATATAAACTGGATTGCCTGCAAAATGTAGGCAAATCTTGCGACAATTGCCAGCACCGGGGCAAACATTAACGCCGGATATATCGGACGGTGCTAGGTGGAGAATGTAAGTTTGAATGCGTGATTTTTCGGTTTTAGGATTAGTGGAGAGGATATCGCGATAGGAGATTTTATACTGTTTGCACATTGAAGCCAAATCAGCGGGCAGTTTGGCGCGGGAATTCAGAACAGTGGTAGGCATTGTTTTTTGTGAGAGAATGTTTTTTGAGGCTTGAAAAATCAATAAAGGCCGTTGGCTGTCGCCTGCATTTTTGTTAGGACGGTCTCTTTATGGCCGCGACAATAAAGTTCAAGCTGTTTTTGATTGAACGGCAGCTCAATTTCTCGCCAAACAAAATAAAATCTCTTGCCGTGCAAAATTTCATATTTCGCCTCCCATCGTTTGTTTGTAACTTGCGAAAGAAAATCGCAGGCCTGTTTGATTGTTGAGAATTTAGGCATTTTGCTAGTGGGAATGTTTACGGAATGTTTGAGAGAATCAGCGGCCAGAGATTTGCAACAGGCAAGCATCAGCGGACGCGCCAGAAGCGCGGCAAGCGACAAACAGCCGCTGATCCTCTACAGCAAGGCTTGCGACAAACAGGGTCAGGAGAGAACCGCCAAACAAGGCGGCAAGCTTAGCAGTGGTTGAAATGGCGTGGGTCATTTTGATCTGGTGGAGAGGGTCGGCGCGATCTCTCGCTCCGATGCATGCATCCTGCCAAATTTCAACGGCTTTGCATAGTGGACGGTTTGCCTAAGTGGCCACTATGCAGCGACGTTGCGAGATGGTATGGGGCTGAGCGATTCTGAGCGCAACGACAAATAAAAGAATGATCGCGCACGCGCGTACCATCTCTCCCGCCAAACAGTCAACCGCTGCAACATTCCGCAACATTCCAGCCCATAACGCCATCGTGATAATGCAAACAACGCAAACGGCATTTAACAAACAACGTAAGCGTGATAGTGCAAACAACGCAAACATGATAATGGTAAACCGTAGGGCACATAACGCTATCGTGATATCACCATCTCGTGGGCAAGCCTTTGTAACATTTTGTAACATAAGCTCAGCTTATCTGTCATATAGGCTCAGCTTATGTAGTACGTTTGTACTATGTGACACTTCAGGATTGGCACTAGTACGCTTGTACTATAGTACGACTGTACTACTATGCCTGTATGCGCATATGCGCATATCATCATATCGTTATAGGATCATATGCTGATAGCCGCATGTAACAGCAGCGTGATGAAACGATATAAAGAAGCCAAAAACCAGCCGTGCCCTAAACAAGCCGAAAACCAGCCGTGCCCAATTTTTTTTCAAACAAGCCAAAAACTGGCCGTGTCTAATTTTTCTTAAAACAAACCTTTTCCTAGCCGTGCCCTACCAACCATGGCCATCAAAAGCCGCCTTTAGGGCGGCTTCTTCGCTTGCAAACGGCCCTCCCACTGCATTCTCATCATCATCGTCATACCAATACCAGCCTTCCACTAGTTCAGTGCCTTTGCAGCAATCTTCAGAAAAGAAATCAATGAGGATCATGAAAAGTCTCCAATGATGTAGTCAAAAGGTCCTTCACCATGGCCAATGCAATGCCCTGCAAGTAAAGCATGCCTTGCAAGACCATAAGGCCCTATTTCTGCATAGTTATCCTTTAACCATTGTTTATCAAAGAGCTTATCGGGCTTTCCGCTCCTATCCCAGACAATGGAGAAGAATTTTCCGTTATCAACGAAGTCTCCATATTCATCTCTTATTTCATAGTCATGATCTTTCGTTAAATAATCAATGCGACTCCATAGTTGCTGCCAATTGTTGATGCCATCTTCTGGATATACGTGGAGACCAAAGCACCAACCATAAGAGCTTTTACCAAGATGCAAAGGAGGCTCTTCTTCTTTGCCGCAATGAGGGCATTTAGGAGCGTGAAGATAATAGTTGCAGCCCATTATTTCACTACCTCCTGAAGCCTGTTCCACATCCATTGTTCCTTGGTATCAGGGCGCATCAGCTCATAGCCTTCATGATCAATGATGGCATCGCCAGCACTGTCTATGCAACCTTCAATGTCCCTACGCCAGATACCCCTACAAGCGCCTTGCTGGTCAAAGATGGCAATAATATCCTCCCGATCCTCCATCGCTTGCCTGACGTGGAAGAGAAGGTCTCTCAATCGGGCCGCCTGGTAGCGGCCTTTAGTGGGAGGAAAGTACGGGCCGTTGTCTTGATAAGTGGAAATAGTTAGCATGGCTCAGTCCTCAATAATGCGAAAATCAGGGTCGTTGTTGCGTTGTATCCACCTGCATTGATTTAGCTCAGGAAAAACAACGAAAAGCTTATCGTGATGATCCTGTT
>JACCDY011279200.1_pt1 | contig 15151 bp, 15 predicted proteins | sample 7446391 | NCBI WGS metagenome assembly JACCDY01 (sample SAMN15323451, study PRJNA562643) | freshwater metagenome | isolation source: river surface water | place: USA:Blue River Watershed | collected 2017-08-18 | reverse complement strand
TGCTGGCTCTGGCTCTGGCTGCTTGCGGCAAGAAAGAAGAAGCTGCTCCGGCCCCGGCTGAAGCACCGAAAGCTGAAGCTCCGGCTGCTGAAGCACCGAAGGCTGACGCTGCTGCTCCGGCAGAAGCCCCGAAGGCTGACGCTGCTGCTCCGGCCGCTGCTCCGGCAGAAGAGAAGAAGTAATTCTCGGCTTATCAGCAAAAAAGCCGCCCTCGGGCGGCTTTTTTGCTGTCTGCGATTTCAGGCGGCCTGTGGGACGCAGACCTGCGCTCGCCGGCCGCGCGCCTGCCAGCTAATCGCAGGGCAGCCAGTCGAAGCCCTCGTCCTGCGCTGCCACCACCACCTCGACCCCGTCGGCGCCGAGCACGCCGTCAATCGCCGCCAGTGCCAGCGCCCGGGTATTGTTTTTTTTCGACAGGTGCGCTGCCACCAGCCGCTTGAGCCTGGAGCGGTCCAGCGAGGCCAGCAGCGCGGCCGAATGCGCATTGGATAAATGGCCCAGCGGGCCGGCAATGCGACCCTTCAGCCAGGCCGGATAGGCCGACTGGGCCAGCATCTCGCTGTCATGGTTGAACTCCAGCACCAAGGCATCACAGCGCGCCAATGCAGCCACCAGGTGCGGTGTCGTCTGGCCCACATCCGTCAGCACGCCCAGCTTGCTGCCGCCATCGCTGGCGACATACTGAAGCGGCTCACGCGCATCATGCGGGACTGTATAAGGCGTCACCTGCAGGTCGCCGATATCGAAAGCCTCGCCATCGCGACAGATGCGAATATCGATGCCCGCCATGTCGTTGCGCAGCGAACCTTCAAAGCTGCCATGGCTCATCCATACCGGAAGCTTGTGGCGGCGCGCCAGCTTGAACACGCCTCCCACATGGTCCGAGTGCTCGTGGGTGACGAGGATGCCGTGCAGCTCTTGCGGCGCGATGCCGGCACGCGCCAGGCGACGCTCGGCCTCTTTCAGGCCAAAGCCGCAGTCAAGCATCAGATGGGTGGTCGTGGCACCGGAACCGGCAGAGATCAGCAGCGAATTACCTTCGCTGCCGCTGCCGAGGCTTGCAAACTTCATGGCCTTGCCTCGGCAGCATCAGGTGGTGCAGATGACAGGGGACAGCGTAGCCGTGCGCCCTGCTTACTTCAGCTGCTCGTTGAGCAGGGACAGGATGCGGCCGGCAGTGTCGTTGGCCGAGACGGCGCCCTTGTCGTCCTTCACGCTGACGCGGCTGGACTCGCCCGTGCCCTTGACCTCGATGCGGTAACGCTGCGCAAGCTTGTCGTCGTCCTTTTTCGAGCTGAACAGTCGCGAGAAGAAGCCATCGCTCTTCTTGGCTGCATCCGTTTCCTGATCGACGTAGCGCACGAAGTACACGCCGCCCGTACGGTCACGGTCCTCGACGGTGAAGCCGACACGATCAAGCGCCAGGCCGACTCGACGCCATGCGCGGTCAAAGCCTTCGTCGACCTGCACGAAGCTGATGCCGCCATCCTTGACGATGCGCGCACGGTCGGCGGCCGAAGTCGCTGCCTTCACATCCGCTTTGGCGGACTTGATGTCGCGACCCGACAGCGCAGCCATCAGGCGGCTCAGGAACTGTGCCTCCAGATCAGGATCCGACGGACGATTGGTCCAGACCACGCTCTGGTTCATCGCTTGGCCTTGCATCTTTTCTTCGAGGCCTCGGTGGCTGATATAGATCTCGGTGCTGCCGTCGGCGGTGCGTTCGAGACGGGTACGGAACTTGTCGCGCTCCGACGTCGAATACAGGCCGTCAAACACCTTGCCCAGGGCTTCGCGGATGAAGTCCTTCGGGATCTTCGCCCGGTTCTCGGCCCACTCGGTTTCCATCAGGCCGGCTTCCGGCTTCAGGATCACGAGCTGGAAGCCCTGGTCTTCCCAGAAAGTCTTGAGCTTGGGCCACAGCACGTCCGGTGCCTGCTTGGCCACCAGCCAGCGCTGCTTGCCGGCACGCTCGATACGCAGGCCGGCCTCGACATTGGCTGCCGGCGCCACAGCGCCCTCGCCGGTCGGCTTGGGGGTCGCAGCGGCGGCGCCTGCGGTCGCCGAGGTCGATGCAGCAGCACCCGTGCCGCGCTGCGCGCTGTAGTCGGATGCCGTCGCGGTACCGCTCGGGTTGTTGGAGACGGTGTAGCGGCTGTCGCCCTTGGGCGTGGTCAGGTCCGGCGGCACGTCGAGCTTGTTGTTCTTGGCACTCTTGCTGACGCTCTTGTAATCGATTTTTTCGGGTTCCAGCATGTCGCCGACCGTGCTGCAGCCAGTCACGGCAGTAACGACAGACAGGGCCATCAGGCTGGACAGCAGGCGCGAAGCCTGGAACGGTTTACGGGCAAAACTCATCGTGAATCGATTCCTGGATAGTGGAGGTTGGCGCTGACTGGTGCGACGGGAAGCTGTCGCGCTTATTTCAATCCTTATTGCAGCACACCGGACTCGCGCAGCGCATTGCGCACGACGTCGTGCGCACCTGCGCCCAGCGGCACCAGCGGCAGGCGGATGCCGCCCTTCATGCGGCCCATTTGCGCGAGCGCCCATTTGACGGGCACCGGGTTGGGCTCGACGAACAGCTTGTTGTGCAGCGGGATCAGCTTGTCGTTAATGGCGATCGCATCGGCGATGCGGCCTTCCATCGCCGCCGCGCACAGATCGTGCATCGCACGCGGTGCGACGTTGGCCGTGACGGAGATGTTGCCGTGGCCACCGCAGAACATCAGCGCCATGGCAGTCGGGTCGTCACCGGAGTAGACAGCGAAGGATTTCGGCACCGCACGCAGCAGTTCAGTGCCGCGGCCGATGTTGCCGGTCGCATCCTTGACGCCGATGATGCCCGGCACCGAGGCCAGGCGCACGATGGTGTCGTTGGCCATGTCGGCCACGGTGCGGCCTGGCACGTTGTACAGGATGACCGGCAGGTCCACCGCCTCAGCGATACGCTTGAAATGCTGGAACATGCCTTCCTGCGTCGGACGGTTGTAGTAAGGCACGACCTGCAGCGACGCATCGGCGCCGACCTTCTTGGCGTAGGCCGTCAGTTCGATCGCCTCGGTGGTCGAGTTGCCGCCGGTGCCGGCGATGACGGGAATACGGCCGGCCACGTGGTCGACGGCCAGCTTGATCAGTTCGCAGTGCTCTTCGACATTGACGGTCGGCGATTCACCGGTGGTGCCGACGATGACGACACCGTCGGTACCTTCAGCGATGTGCCAGTCCAGCAAGGCCTTGAGCGCCGGCAGATCCAGGCTGCCGTCCTCGTGCATGGGGGTGACAATCGCAACAATGCTGCCCTTGATCATGGTTGATTCGCCGCAAAAATCCAAAACCGTGATTGTAGCGGATAGCCCCTGCGACGGGACAGAATCAGCGGTGAAAGCCGTGTTTCAGGATATTTCAGGGGACGGCAGGGAATTCGGGCACCAGCCGGGAGCGCAGCCCGACGAGCCAGTCACCGCGCATATGACGGGGCAGGCGTCGTCAGCCTTTGCGAGGTCCAGCGAGTCGGCAGGCGATGCCTGGCCCGCACCGTCGTGGCGCACGCAGATGCGCTGCACCATCGCCGGTTTCGGCTGTTCGGTATAGCCGTCCTCATAGGCCAGCACGCGTAGCCGCAATCGATCGGGATGGTCAATCACGGCCTGCAGCAATTCGCCCGGGGCCAGCAGGAAAGCAGGATTGGAGGGCTTGCCAAACTGGCCATTACCTTGGGCGAAGGTCTCGTAGATCAGCACGCCGCCTTCAACCAGGCTGGACAGCAGCAACGGCAGCAGCGGCCGGTGCAGATAGTTGGTGACGACGATGCCAGTGTAGCGCCCCGCCCCCAAAGGGAAAGCCGGATCGGATTCGCAACACGGCTGCTCGAGGTCGAAGGCCAGCGTGCGTATGCGTTCGCCCGACGTCGCAGTAAGCGCCTGCGGGTCACGATCCACGCCCAGCACGTCCATCCCGAGGCCGGCCAGCAACCGTGAATGACGACCACCGCCACATGCGAGATCCAGCACCCGCCCGCGCGGGATCAGCGGCGCGAAGCGCCGCACCCACGCGGAGGGCTGGTCTTGCTGCAAATGGACACACACGTCAGGCAGTGAAGTGGCAGGCATCAGTTGTATGCCAGGCCCATTTCCTCGCGCACGTCGCGCATGGTCTCCTGCGCGTACTTGCGAGCCTGATCGCAACCGTCGGCAACGATGGCGCGCACCAGCGACGGATCGTCGAGGTATTTCTGCGCGCGCTCGCGCATCGGCTCCTGCTCTTTCAGGATGCCGTCGATCACGGGTTGCTTACACTCGATGCAGCCGATGCCGGCCGAGGTGCAGCCCTTCACGACCCAGTCCTTGGTCGCCTCATCCGAATACACCTGGTGGAACATCCACACCGGGCATTTCTCCGGGTTGCCCGCATCGGTGCGACGCACGCGTGCCGGGTCGGTCGGCATGGTGCGGATCTTCTTGGTGACGGTATCGCGATCGTCGCGCAGCGCAATGGTGTTGCCATAGCTCTTGGACATCTTCTGGCCGTCGAGTCCGGGCAGGCGCGATGCTTCGGTCAACAAGGCCCGCGGCTCGGCCAGGATCAGCTTGCGGCTGCCTTCGAGGTAGCCGAACAGGCGCTCGCGATCGATCATGGACAGGTTCTGTGCATCGTCCAGCATGGCCTTGGCCTGCTCGAGCGCATCTTCCTTGCCCTGCTGCTGGTAGTCGGTGCGCAGCTCGTTGTACAGCTTAGCGCGCTTGGCGCCGAGCTTCTTCACGGCTTCCTGCGCCTTCTCTTCGAAGTCTTTTTCGCGGCCGTACAGGTGGTTGAAGCGGCGCGCGATCTCGCGCGTCATTTCGATGTGCGGTACCTGGTCTTCACCGACCGGCACCATGCTGGCGCGATAGATCAGCACATCGGCCGACTGCAGCAGCGGGTAACCGAGGAAGCCGTAGGTCGCGAGGTCGCGGTCGGCCAGCTTTTCCTGCTGGTCCTTGTAGGTCGGCACGCGCTCGAGCCAGCCCAGCGGCGTCGACATCGACAGCAGCAGGTGCAGTTCCGCGTGCTCGGGCACCTTGGACTGGATGAAGATGGTCGCCTGCGAAGGATCAATGCCGGCCGCCAGCCAGTCGATCACCATGTCCCAGGTGCTGGTCTCGATGATGGACGGATCATCGTAGTGCGTCGTCAGCGCGTGCCAGTCGGCGACGAAGAACAGGCAGGGATGCTCGGACTGCAGCTTCACCCAGTTCTTCAGTGCGCCGTGGTAATGGCCAAGGTGCATCGCGCCGGTGGGACGCATGCCGGAGACAACACGATCAGGGTACATGGGGCTCTCAGGTCAACAGAAGTTTGAGGGGGGAGGTCAGGACATTCAGGACAGCGCTTGCTCCTGCAATGACCGGCAACATCCAGAAGTGGAGCAGGTTCAGCATCATCAACGCAAGGACGATGAAGAATCCGTAAGGTTCCAGCCTCGCAAACCGGAAAGCGTAGCGGTTCGGCAGCAAGCTGGTCATCATTCGACCGCCATCCAGTGGCGGCACCGGAAACAGATTAAATGCGAACAGAACGAGATTGACTTCGATCCCGGCACCGGCAACTTTGAAGAAATAATCTTCTTCAACTTGGGCGGCTCGCAACACGTAGTAAAGCGCAATCCAGCCGGCAGCCATCAGGAGGTTTGCAAACGGACCGGCGAAAGCGACCCATAGCATGTCTTTTTTGGGATGCCGCAGGCGCGAGAAATCGACGGGTACCGGCTTTGCATAGCCAAACACGAACGGGCTGTGGATGAGCGCCAGAACCAGCGGAATTGCAATGGTGCCGACCGGATCAATGTGCTTGGCCGGGTTGAGGCTCATGCGCCCCTGCGAGTACGCGGTCAGGTCGCCGAAATAACGAGCCGCATATGCATGGGCCGCTTCGTGCAGCGTGATCGCAAAAATGATAGGCAGCGCGTAAACCGCTATCGCCTGAATAGTTACGTTCATATCAGCGGGATTTTAACAGACGGGCAAGCATCAAATCCGTGGCTCACCCTGCGCTTAGCCGAACAGGCTGACGTCGCCCCTGCCCTCGCGCAAGACGACCGGCGCGCTGCCGGTCAGGTCGACCACGGTGGTCGGCTGCAGGCTGCAGGCGCCGCCATCGATCACCAGCTCGACCTGCTTTTGCAGCGCGTCGCGGATCTCGTCCGGTTCGTGCAGCGGTTCGTCGCTGCCGGGCAGGATCAGCGTGGCCCCCAGCAGCGGCTGGCCCAGCTCGGCCAGCAGCGCCTGCGCGATCGCATGCTCGGGCACGCGCAGGCCGATGGTCTTGCGCGACGGGTGCGACAGACGGCGCGGCACTTCACGCGTGGCCTCGAGGATGAAGGTATAGGGACCGGGCGTGGCGGCCTTCAGCAGGCGGTACTGCCGATTGTCCACCCGCGCGTAATTGGCGAGGTCGGACAAGTCGCGGCACAACAGGGTCAGGTGGTGCTTATCGTCGATGCCGCGGATGCGGCGCAGGCGATCGACCGCAGCCTTGTCATCCAGATGACAGGCCAGCGCATAGCTGGAATCGGTCGGCAGCGCGATGATGCCGCCGGCATGGACGATTTCCGCAGCTTGCCGCACTAGGCGCTGCTGGGGATTGTCCGGATGGATGTGAAAAAACTGGGTCATGAAAATGAAAACGACAGTCACCTAGACTGTCGTTCCCGCGATCTTACCGCAGCGACCGGCGCTGCACCCTGTCCGGCGTCACGCTCGCAGGTGCGGGCGTTGGCCGGAGGCGCTGCGCAGCCTGGACATGCCGCCGCATCAGCCATGCTGCAGCGCTGCGATGCGCTCTTCGAGCGGCGGGTGGGTCGAGAACAGCTCGAAGAAACCGCCGGAGTGGCTGATGCCGAGCGCGGCCACCGATTGCGGCAATTCCGACTCATGCATCTTGCCCAGGCGAGCCAGCGCATTGATCATCGGCTGGCGGCTGCCCAGCAACTGGGCCGAGCCGGCGTCGGCGCGGAATTCACGCTGGCGCGAGAACCAGGCGACGATCATCGAGGCCAGCAGGCCAAACAGGATCTGGCAAACAATCACGGTGATCGTGTAGCCGATGCCGCCCGATTCCTGGTCATTGCGCGACAGCGCCCGATCGACCACGAAGCCCACCACGCGCGAGAAAAAGACCACAAAGGTGTTCACCACGCCCTGGATCAGGGTCATCGTCACCATGTCGCCGTTGGCGATGTGCGCGACCTCGTGGCCGAGCACGGCCTCGACTTCTTCGCGCGTCATGTTCATCAGCAGGCCGGTCGACACCGCGACCAGTGCCTCGTTGCGGAAGGCACCGGTGGCGAAGGCATTCGGCTCGCCGTCATAGACGGCGACTTCCGGCATGCCGATGCCGGCACGCTGTGCCAGCCGGCCCACGGTCTCGAGCAGCCATTGCTCGGTCGCGTTTTCGGGCGCGTCGAGTACACGCGCGCCGGTCGACCATTTGGCCATCGGCTTGCTCATCAACAGGGAAATGATGGAGCCGGCAAAGCCGACCACCAGCGAAAACGCCAGCAGCATGCCCACGTTCAGGCCACGCGCCGACAGGAAGCGGTCCACGCCGAGGACCGACAGCACGATGGACAACACAGCGACCACGGCGATGTTGGTCAGCACGAACAGCACGATGCGTTTCATAAGGGTTTCTCCACGTACGAAAGGACTGGATGAGAGCCCACGGCCCGATGCGCGCCTGGCGCTTCAGTCAGCGGCTGCACACCCGCCATTTTGGGGGCAATTGTTGTTTGACAAGTCAGGAAAAACCGAAAACTCCCTTAGATCGGATGAGATATTTTCTCACCAATCATGCCAGACCGGCGTCAGGCCCGACGGCAGCGGCGGCAAGGCACCGAGGTCGACGCGCGACTCGCCGGGCCCGTGGAAGTCCGAGCCGCGCGAGGCCAGCAAGCCGCTGCGGCGCGCGACATTGGCGAAGGTGGCGTACTGGTCCGGCGTGTGGCTGCCGGTAACGACTTCGATCCCCTCGCCGCCCAATTCGCGGAAGCGATCGATCATGGCCCATAGCTGCAAGTCGGTAAATGGGTAGCGGCCCGGATGTGCGATCACGGCGCGGCCGCCGGCAGCACGGATCCAGCTGACCGCCTCTTCCAGTGTCGCCCAGCGATGCGGGACGAATCCCGGCTTGCCCTCGACCAGATAGTGATCGAAGACCGCGGACACGGTCGGCTTGACCTTGGCGTCGACCAGGAAGCGCGCGAAATGCGTGCGACCCAGCATCTCGGGATTGTCCGCGTATTGCAGCGCGCCTTCGAACGCGCCGGGAATACCGGCCTGCTCCAGCTGCGCGGCAATTTCGCGCCCGCGCACCAGTCGGCCATTGCGCACCGAGGCCAACCCGGCTTGCAGCGTCGCGTTGTCCTCGTCGATGCCGAGGCCGACGATGTGAACCGTCTTGCCGGCCCAGGTGATGGAAATCTCCACGCCTGCCACGAAAGGCAAGCCCGCGGCCATGGCCGCGGCGCGTGCCTCGGCGATGCCGCCGACTTCGTCATGATCGGTCAGGGCCCAGTACTCGACGCCCTGTGCCTTGGCACGTGCCGCCAGCTCGGCCGGCGCCAGCATGCCGTCAGAGACGTATGAGTGGCAGTGCAGGTCGGCATTGAGCATGGTCGTGTCAACAGTGAGGAAACGCGTGCGGAAATGACAGGAAGCGCGACGGGCGACGCTTGTTGATTCAGTCAGCACATTGTACGCGCAAGCCCCTGCGCTCGCAGGGGCGCGGCGGATCGCGGCCGAGCTCAGTCCGGGCATTCAGCCGAGAAAGTCTTCGATGACGCATGCCAGTGCTTGCGGCTGGTCATGGTGCAGCATGTGGCCGGCGTCGCGGATGATTTCCGTGCGCACGTTGCGGATGAAAGCCTTGCGTCGGTCGATCTCGACGCGCGCGGTTTCCTTCGGCCCCATCCAGCGCCAGATGTCCGTATCGTCAGCCTCGACCCACAGCACCGGCGCCGTGATCTCGGCCCAGCAGGCGGTAATTTCATCGACGCGGTACAACGTTGCGCTGGTGATCTTGTGCGCCGGGTCGCCGAGGATGTCCCACTGCCCTTGCGCATTTTGCGCAGCCCAGTATCCGGCGAGGAAATGCGCACGCTCGTCTGTCATGCGCGGGTTGTTCTTCTTCAGGCGCGCCGCAACATCTTCCTGTGTCGCATACGGTCGCATCTGCGGCGGCGTGCGCAACTCATCCAGCCATTGCGCGTAGCGGCGCGGCGCCTGCTCGGGCCGCGTGGCCGGCAGGCCGAAACCCTCGAGATTGATCAGCTTCGCAATGCGCTGCGGCCGCACGCCGGCATAGATCGCGGCGACATTGCCGCCCATGGAATGTCCGAGCAGGTGGACTGCCTCGTCCTTGGCGTAATGATCAAGCAGGGCATCCAGATCGCCGAGATAATCGGCAAACCAGTAGCAATCGCCGTTGACGCGCTCGGTCAGACCGAAGCCGCGCCAGTCGGGCGCGATCACGTGCCAGTCGCGCGTCAGGCAATCGACGACGAACTGGAAAGATGCGGCCACATCCATCCAGCCATGCAGCATGAAGAGCTTGGGTGCACCCTCGCTGCCCCACTGGCGCACATGGGTGCGCAGCTTGCGCAGCGTGACGAATTCGGAACGGGACGGTTTCACGGGAATGCTCATGGGTTCGACGATGGGTGGGATTACAATCTGGCGCAGTGTCCCCAGGCGTTGAAGCGCTTCAAAAGGCAACGGATCCCGGCCTGCGCCGGGACGACAGGACTGGCGTCTGCGATCCTTTGAACGTCATCCCGGCGCAAGCCGGGATTCAGCGACTGCGTTTGACCGACAGACAGCAAGCGCGACGCAACGACGAGGTCGCGACGATTATAAGGGAGACCCCATGAGCGCAAAGCGCCCGCCCCGCACCACGATCGATGGCAAGCACCGCGAATCCGTCGACCACTACGACGCGCTGTATCGCGAGTTCCGCTGGCACGTGCCTGAAGATTTCAACATCGCGCAAACCTGCTGCGCGCGCTGGGCCGACGATCCCAATCGCATCGCGATCCTTGTCGACGATCCGCAAGACGGCGACCGTGCGGTCAGCTATGCGGAGCTGCAGCGTGATGCGAACCGGCTGTCGATCGTGCTGCGCAGGCTGGGCGTGGTGCGCGGCACGCGCGTGGCCATCGTGCTGCCGCAGCGTCCCGAAGTCGCCGTCGCGCACATCGCCTGCCACCAGCTCGGCGCAATCGCCATGCCGATGTCGGTGCTGTTCGGTCCCGAAGCCCTCGCCTACCGCTTGCAGGACAGCGAGGCGACCGTGCTGATCGCCGACGAGGCAGCGCTGCCCAACATCGATGCGATCCGTGCGGATTGCCCGGCGCTGGCGCGCATCATCGCGATCGACGCCGATCGCGGACTGCATGGCGACGACCTGGTCGACTGGCATGCGGCGCTGGCCACGACCTCGGACCAGTTCACGCCGGTCGGCACGCGCGCCGGCGACGCGGCGCTGCTGATCTACACCAGCGGCACCACCGGCTCGCCCAAAGGGGCGCTGATGCCGCAATCGGCGCTGATTGGCAACCTGCCCGGCTTCGTCGCTTCGCAGGACTGGTTCCCGAACGATAAGGATGTGTTCTGGTCGCCGGCCGACTGGGCCTGGACCGGCGGGCTGATGGATGCCTTGCTACCGACGCTGTACTTCGGCAAACCCATCGTCGCCAGCCGCGCGCGCTTTTCCGCCGAAGGCGCGTTCGCGCTGATGGAAAAGCATCGGGTCACCAACAGCTTCCTGTTCCCGACCGCGCTGAAGATGATGATGAAGGCCGTGCCCGATCCGAAAAGTCGCTACAACCTGAAACTGCGCGCCGTGATGAGCGCCGGCGAGGCCGTCGGCGATACGGTGTTCCATTGGGCGCAGTCGGCGCTCGGAGTCACGATCAATGAAATGTTCGGCCAGACTGAGGCCAACTACCTGGTTGGCAATTGCGCGATCCACTGGCCGGCGCGTCCCGGCAGCATGGGCCGCCCCTACCCCGGCCACAGGATTGCGGTGCTGGATGATGCCGGCCTGCCTGTGCCGCCGGGTTCGGTCGGCGAGGTCGCGCTGCACCGCTGCGACATTCATGGCCATCCGGACCCGGTCGTGTTCGCCGGCTACTGGAAGCGCGATGATGCAACGCGCGACAAGTACCGTGGCGACTGGCTGCTGACCGGCGACCTCGCCGAAGTCGATGCGGATGGCTACCTCTGGTATCGCGGCCGCGCCGATGACATGTTCAAGGCGGCGGGCTACCGCATCGGGCCGTCCGAGATCGAGAATTGCCTGGTCAAGCACGCGGCCGTGGCCAATGCGGCGGTCGTGCCCAAGCCGGATGCCGAGCGCGGCAACCTGGTCAAGGCCTACATCGTGCTGACCGAGGGCACGCAGCGCAGCGATGAACGCGATGCTGCGCTCGTCGCCGAGTTGCAGCAGCATGTGCGCGGCCTGCTGGCGCCGTATGAATATCCGAAGGAAATCGAGTTCATCGATGCGCTGCCGATGACCACCACCGGCAAGGTGCAGCGGCGCGTTCTGCGCTTGCTGGAAGAAGAGCGGGCGCGCGCGGCCGCCTAGGCGCCGAGCGCAGACTGTCCCTGCAGGGCGGCCAGTTCTTCGTCGGTGAACCCCGCCGCGCGGCGGGCCTCGAGGTTGAACGGCCCCTTGAGCACTGGCGCGCGGTAACGGCGCGCCATGTCGGGGTAGATCGCGATCGGATCCAGTCCGTCACGCTGGCACAGCCAGCCAAACCAGCGATTGCCGATCGCCACATGACCGACTTCATCACGCAGGATGAGGTCAAGGATGGCCGCTGCCTCCGCATCGCCGGCTTGCGCGAGCTTGGCCTGCACCGCCGGCGTCGCATCCAGGCCGCGTGCTTCCAGCGTGCGCGGTACCAGCGCCATGCGCGCCAGCAAATCGTCCCGGGTGCTGTCAGCCATCTCCCACAGGCTGTTGTGCGCGGTGAAATCGCCGTACGCATAGCCGAGCTTGCGCAGGTGCGCATCCAGCAACGAGAAATGCAGGGCTTCCTCGGCGGCGACCTTCAGCCAGTCGTCAAAGAATGGCCGCGGCATGGTGTCGAAGCGCCAGGCGGCATCCAGCGCGAGGTTGATCGCATTGAATTCGATGTGGGCCAGCGCGTGGATCAGCGCGGCACGGCCTTCGATGGTGTTCATCGGGCGCCGCCCCACGTCGCGCGGCGGCACCAGCAACGGCCTTGCCGGCCGTCCCGGGATGCCCGTCGGATCGGGCGGCCCGGCTTTCTCAGCCCCGCCCCTGCCCATCCGCGACAGCGACGGAAGCCCGGCACCGGCCAGCCATGCGACGTGCAGCGCGCGCGAGTCCGCCGCCTTTGTCGCAGGGTCAGTCTCGCACAGGCAATGCAGGACGGCGGCGCGCCAGGCGGCCGGGACGGGGATGGGCGATGGAGCCATGCGACGGCGACAGGAGGGTGAAGGGTAAAATGCGGGTCTACCGAAAAACTCCATTGTAAATCCGGCTCCCACTATGGCGATCTACCAGCTCGGCGACGTCTCGCCCGATATTGATGAAACGGCCTACATCGTCGACGGCGCGACCGTAATCGGCAACGTCGAACTGCAAGCCCATACCAGCGTTTGGTTCGGCGCAACGCTGCGCGGCGACACCGAACGCATCACGATCGGCGAACGCAGCAACCTGCAGGAAGGCGTGATCGTGCACACCGACAAGGGTTACCCCCTGACCGTGGGCAGTGATGTCACCGTTGGCCACCAGGCGATGCTGCATGGCTGCACGATTGGCGACGGCAGCCTGGTCGGCATCCAGGCCGTGATCCTGAACGGCGCCAAAATCGGCCGCAATTGCCTGGTCGGCGCCGGCGCGCTGGTCACCGAGGGCAAGGATTTTCCCGACAATTCGCTGATCGTAGGCTCACCGGCCAAGGTGGTACGCACGCTGACGGAAGAACAGATTGCCGGCCTGATGGCCAGCGCCGACCTGTACGTCAGGCGCGCGGCCAATTACCGGGCCAACCTGAAGAAGCTGGGCTAAGTCCGGCATCCCTGAATGACCGGCCCCTTTGATCGGGCCAGAACCACGGGCCGGCGCGCCGGCCTGAAGAGCAAACGAATGAGCGACACCCTGCAACGATTCATGTTCGACCGTTCCCCGGTACGTGGTGAACTGGTCCAGATCTCGGATGCCTGGCAACACGTCCAGGCACGTCGCACTTACCCGCGCCCGGTGGCCACCATGCTGGGCGAGATGATGTCCGCCGCCGCACTGCTGTCGGCCAACCTGAAATTCAATGGCTCGATCATCATGCAGATCCACGGTGATGGCCCGGTGCAGTTGCTCGTGGTCGAGTGCGACTCGACATTGCAGCTGCGCGCAACGGCCAAAATAGCGCCGGATGCCGAAATTGCCGATCACGCAAACCTGCAAGAACTGGTGAACCTGCACGGCCACGGCCGTTTCGCGATCACACTTGACCCGGCCGACAAAGTGCCCGGCCAGCAAGCCTATCAGGGCATCGTGGCGCTCGACGGCGACACGGTCGCCAGCGTGGTCGAGAATTACATGCTGCGCTCGGAGCAGCTCGATACCCGCCTCTGGCTGGCGGCCGACGACAAGGTCACGCGCGGCCTGCTGTTGCAAAAGCTGCCGCATGAAGGCGGCACGCCGTCACCGCAGGCCGACAACGACCGGTGGGACCATGTGGTGATGCTGGCCTCGACCCTCGGCACGCAAGAAATGCTGGACACCGATATCATGACCCTGCTCGATCGCCTGTACTGGGAAGAACAGGTGCGCGTGTTCGAGCCGCGCAAGCCCTCCTTCCATTGCAGCTGCTCGCGCGAGAAAGTCGGCAACATGCTGAAAATGCTGGGCCGCGAAGAAATCGAATCGGCGCTGGCCGATCTCGGCGAGCTCGATATCGATTGTGACTTCTGCGGACAGAAATACGGCTTCGATGCGGTCGATTGCGCGCAGCTGTTCACGACCGACATGCTCGCGGATGCGGTGCAGCCGCCCGGACGGCAGCAGCATTGATTGCGCATCACGCGGGAGGCGGGAGACAGCCGACGCCCGATGCTTCAGCGTTCAACCACACTGGGTTCCGGCTTGCGCCGGAACGACGCTATCGAGGTCGGCCGACCTCCGCTCGTCATCCCGGCGCAGGCCGGGACCCGGTGACGTGAACCGATCTCGAGGCAGTCGCGCTCAGTTGGCCGGCCTGTTGCCAGCCACCGGCGGCGACTTGCTTGCCCCCGGTTCCAGCACCTGCACGAAGATCTCGTTTTCCTTGATCAGGCCCAGCTCGTAACGCGCGCGCTCCTCGACCGCACCGGTGCCTTCCTTCAAGTCCAGCACTTCCGACGCCAGCTTGTCGTTGCGCGCCTTGAGTTCCTGTTCCTTGGCCAGCGCCGAATCCAGCTGGCGCGACAAATCCCACACCCGCAGCCAGCCGCCCTTGCCCAGCCACAGCGGGTACTGGATGAGGACGAGCAACAACGTCAGGCAAATGAGTATCAGGCGCACGGAGCAGTCTCAGCTACGCCAGCCGCTGCCGGGGAGCGGCGGCCGGCGCGTCGGCTTAGCGCAGGTTGTAGAAGGCCGAGCGGCCCGGATAGCTGGCGATGTCGCCGAGGTCTTCCTCGATGCGCAGCAGCTGGTTGTATTTCGCCATGCGATCCGAACGCGACATCGAGCCGGTCTTGATCTGCAGTGCGTTGGTGCCGACGGCGATGTCGGCAATGGTCGAGTCTTCGGTCTCGCCCGAGCGGTGCGAAATCACCGCGGTGTAGCTGGCGCGCTTGGCCATCTCGATCGCAGCGAAGGTCTCGGTCAGCGTGCCGATCTGGTTGATCTTGATCAGGATCGAGTTGGCGATGTGCTTCTCGATGCCCTCTTTCAGGATCTTGGTGTTGGTGACGAACAGGTCGTCGCCGACCAGCTGCACCTTCTTGCCTAGCGCGCGGGTCAGCGTGCCCCAGCCCGCCCAGTCACCGTCATGCATGCCGTCTTCGATCGAGATGATCGGGTACTTGTCGCACCAGGTCGACAGCAGGTTGGTGAAGTCGGACGACGACAGCTTCAGGCCCTCGCCGTCGAGATG